>Ga0129336_10000166_pt1 | contig 34686 bp, 17 predicted proteins | sample CPB6_02_DNA_FD_96878 | JGI IMG/M metagenome (GOLD analysis project Ga0129336, IMG submission 96878) | Freshwater to marine salinity gradient microbial communities from Chesapeake Bay, USA - CPBay_Sum_0.6_0.2_DNA | ecosystem: Environmental > Aquatic > Marine > Coastal | place: USA: Chesapeake...
CAACTGCTCCGATGTGTTTCTGCACGGCAATCTGATTGCTCGCATCGGTGAAACTTGGATTGAATTGTTTGATGGTGGTTGGCAGACTGTCACCACGAAATCACGTCTCAACGCTATTCTTGAAGCAAACGGATGTGGCGGTGAGCGTGTATTTCAAAAGCAAGGCAAGTGGTTTGTCACTATCAACAACGGTCGCGATAATTTCGCCACTGTGCCCTTCTTCTCTGGTATGCGCCTTAACTGAATCTCTACACTCTCAGTTCACACTTACCTAACCAAACAAATGCGCACCTGCATCCGTTACTTCGCTCCCTATTCTCAACAATGGCGTGAGCAATGGTTTCCTACCATCACTGAAGCAGAATCGATGGTAGAGTTCTACAAATCCTGTGGGTCTCCTGCTTATATTCTCTGATGGCAAAACGTCTCACATTCAAATCACCAAATCCCATGAATCTCTTCACTCTCCTGCTCATCTTGCTCTGCATCATTTCCCCTCAGGCACGTTATACTGTCGGCAGTGCATTTATCTTCGTTGGTAACACTCTTCAAGGTGAAATCAAATGAGTCGCCAACAACGCACTCTCAACATCATCCGCACTCAAAATACTCCAATCCGTGTTATACTATTCAACAACAAACCCACTAACAAAAATCACTCTAAATAACCCATCTACAGTATAACCAATGCCTGACCTTTCTGATTCCCTCACTGATAAGATTCAACAAGAGACTTACGGTCTTTTCCCTATTCCTGTCACCAAAGTCTCACTCCCTAATCACGAACAATACAAGCAACAAATCCTCACCTGGATGGCATCACAAAACATCCTAGAGAAACACGGTAGAGAGGCAATTTGCTTTAACGTATCACAAATCGGTGAAACTAATTCACTACTCAATGACATCCCAGATCTCGGTCAACAACTTCTCAATGCTGCAGTCACTCATAACAACAATTCCCACAAATATAACACCAATCTCGCTATCTCTGAATCATACCTAGAATTACATCACGAAGGTGCAATCTACGCCCCTCACGAGCACTCTAACTGCCTCTTCAGTCTTACCTACCTCATTAACTACAATCCAGAGCAACATGCCTTCCTTAAGTTTAGACGTAACGTAGCATCAAATCATTATCCTATCATTCAAATCGACAGCACAGAGTTATCACCTTTCAACATGACCGAAGCAACATTCAATCAGTCCGAAGGTGATGTTATCATCTATCCTGCTAACATGACTCACGGTTATGATAACAACCCCTCTAACGAAAGAATCACCCTAACTGCTAACATTGTCCCCAATTAATGATACTTTTTCCACAATTTCCGCAACCTGTGGAAAACTTTTAAATGTTAAAATAAATATAACTCAGTGAGATATGTGTGAGACTAATCTTGATACAATCTCGATTCTTATTGCCACCTCGGACTGTAACACATCAGCACAGAGATTGCAAGACTTGACAGATGCTCACTGTTGCCCCTATAATCACTAAGCAAACACTCACAAATCAATGGGAAGGACTTACAAACGCAACGACCTGCATAACTCTCGACGCCCGAAAAGTATCAGGGAAAAGCGTCAGTTTAATGGCAGCAAACGCCAGACCAATTATGACTACGATGCCCAAGACTTTTCCACAGGTAAGTATAACCCACCTACCCGACAGTTTGATAACCTTGCCCAGGAGGATTACGACGCATGAATGACACCTTTGCCCACTTTGCCAGTGACATCGAAGGCGATTGGATTGAAGACTTTCTAGCAGAACAATCCGAAGACGATTCGGACCTCTACGATGATGCCACCATGCCCGAATTCGCTCACGATGTTAGAGGAGACTGGTCATGAGTAAGACTATCCAACTGCAAACAAATCCCCCAGTCAATATCAAACTATGGGAGAAGAGTAAGCGTTACTTCTGGGCATACGATTACGACGGTTGTCCTAAGAATGGTCCATTCAGTTCTTCTCAACAAGCACTCACAGACGCTAACATCTACAGCACCAAATGACTCACATTCCTATATCATTGGAAGCACTCTTAGACTTATACGATGAGGGTCAACTTCCACCTGATGAGCAAGTCCAACTAGCACAACAGTTGATAGACTTAGACCTCGATGATTCACTCACACAGTATCAACAATTCTGTGACTATTGCATTGCTGAGGGTATGTGCTATGATGTGCATGTAGGGAGCAGTTGATGACACTGGGGACAGTGTATTTGTCCCCTATTTGTTATACCCTGGGTCGGGTATATAAAAAACTTCCCTATCGTTAACCTACAACAGTATCCCAACGCCCTCGACTTATATCGAAATGAAACTGCGGGTCCCCCCTTCTGAAAAAAATTTTCCAGGATACAAAAACCCTCCCAGGGTCCACACAACATTATCAGAGCAATTTGAATACATTGCCATAACACTCTCAGAGACGCTCAGAATCGCCTGTAAGGCAGGTCTAGAGAGGTTGATGAGAGTAACTAGGCGTAAACATGGAATTACCAAAATCTCAAAGATTATAGATAATGTTAAACTGAATAGCACAGACATGAAGAGATATGTTTTAGATGTCCAAGAGGATGAGCACACAGGCGATTGTTACATCACTTTGCCTGAAGAGTTGCTGGAAGAGACTGGATGGGTTGAGGGGACCAACTTAGAATGGTCTGAGGAAATCGATGGGTCGATTATTCTCAAAAAGGTTGAAGAGTAAAAAAATCGTAAAAACCGCGTTAACATGAATAACAATTATGACAGGGATGAGTCTTCGGAAACTCCCAAATTCAAAACACCAGAGGAATATACTTCATGGTGTGTAGGTAAACTTGCTGAGGCGATTACGAATCTTGCGAATCGAATTAGTAACCTTGAAGCGATTGTGCAAAAACTTCCTCCTCCTGGTGCTGACATGATTCAGTATAAGATTCCAGGGAATGAAGACTACAGTAATATCAAAGAGTTATTCGATGACATTTACTCTAGATTAGAGTCTAAATAATTCATCGAATAACTTTTCTGTATAATGCCCGCGTATTTGTTAGAGACTGGTAGGAGTTATCCGAATCCGATTGATGGTCAAGGATATAAGACTACATTCAAGCGTCCAGCATCGGGTAAGTATAGGTCTCACTCATCACAACCTGGGTTAGGCACAGGTACAGATTATCAAATTACATTTCAGGGAGCAGGTCCTGGGTCTATGCCATTAGGTGTAGACTCAATTCACTATATCGGTGACCAAGAGCCAACCTGTGTTGCGAATTGTGGTAATACTCGCAAGGCAGTTTATCGTTGGTATCGTGGGTCAAAGAGAGACCACAAATATACATCGGAGCCTGAAATCCGCAAAGTGGATATGGGTTGCGAAAATGAGGATTGGAAAAAAGCGGCATCTGGATACAATAAAGAACCTCGCAGTGGAAAGGGTGTCTTTTATGTGATGGACCGCCAGGTATCTGGGTCTGTGCCATTAAAGGTATGGTTTTCTTATTGGCCAGATAATACAGTTTTGACTGTAGGGAATGCAACCCCACCTTCTGTTGGTTGTGGAAGAAATCAATATTTGGCAGTTGAGACACTTGGATATGTATTTACTTCATCTGCTGCAGCACAACAGTATGGGACAACTGTAACTCCTTTATATCATTATCGCTATGGCAGTTATAGTGCTAGTAGTGGTGTTGGTATTGATGACTTCTATACAGTAGACCCATCAAAGGAAGTAAATCTGTCTGGTGGTCCGATTGCCCCTAAAAAGAGAATGAAGGGGGAATACGTCTATCAAGGTATTCTGTGTTATCTGTTTAAAAACGATGCCCCTGACGCCCCTCGTAGAAGGGTCATAGACGTTGGTAAGATTGGTCCTACTGGTCAATGCATCGATAAGTCTGGTTGGTATCAATTCAAACCTACAGGTCCATTCTCATACTTCTCCTATAGGATTAGTAGTCAGACTCCTGGTGTGATTGGATTTGGTAATCCAGATAATGCCGCTATCATTAATGAGGCAGCAAACTTTGAATGGTTGTATGGACTGAATGGTAGCATTAAAGGTGCAGTGCCACGTTACTTGGGATTTGAGGATTCTTATGATTCTCAGTTTCTCTATTATCTGTATGATACTTCATATCCTTGGAATGGTCCTATCTTTGGTATTCAATACAAACTGAATGATATTCCCTGTTGTCCGAATGCTACATGTCCCAATCCTTCTGGGTCTGGAGCAGCTGTGCCATGTTGTATTCCCAACTATGCCCACTATTCTCACTTCTATCAGATTCGTCAAGACTCTTGGGAGACCACTAGGACCAGGATAACGATGAGTGATGTGTCTACTCAGGGTGTGAATGAGTCGTTTGTGACCATTGACACTGATAGTCCACGCATTCTGTTTAGGTATCTCACCCGCAATGGAGACTTTAACAAGGGAGAAACCATCAATGGATGGGATATTGCCAAGGTTCTCTACTATGGTGATGAGTTAAAGTGCGGCACAATGGACCTCACAGGCACTGGTGGGGAGTTTACTTACCTGCAACAGTTTACTTCTACGGATGGTGGCACCATTGAAGTGCTGGCAGGATACGGAATTGGCGATAAAGCAGCGTTTGCTGGTGTGTATGAGTTTCCAAAGAAGATTTCATACTACAAAGTTGAGATTGATCCACAGCATTTAATCCCATCTCGCACACTAGACACCGCAAAAGCAGAGGCAGTGGTCAATAGCAACGGTGCAATTGTGCATGTCAACGTGATTAATGGTGGTCGTGGGTATAAAAATCCCAAAGTTACTGCAATTTCTCCCCGTGTTATTGATAGTTGGTCTGCAACTGACCTTGCAAAAACGCAAGAAGGTGCATTGAGTGGTGCAAAAGACGCTTTTAATGCACTTCCTACCCCAGAAGTTGATGGTTCAATGGAGCATTCTATCCGTGATGCCGTAAAAGTGCAGGGTATTCACGATAAGAGAATCAAATTTCCTAAGGATAAAGACGGAGACCAGTTTGAAATCCGCCCAGCAAAGCTAGAAGTTGCTGAATTGAATGAAGAAGGCGTGATTATGTCCATTCGTGTTGTCGATGGGGGCGCAGGTTATCGCCAAGATGAGATGCCAACTGTGTTTATTACAGACCCAGACAACTTTGAATACAAAGGAGAGGACCCTGGTGACATGTCACAGCAGTCATCTAACCTCCAAGGTATGTTTAAAAATATTGAAGGTAGTGCTGCCAACAGTATGAAGAATATTGTGCAGCAAGCATTTGATGTGATTCAGGGTAATATTGGAGGTCAGGTCTCTGTGCCAGACAGTTATATCCGCATGGCAGACATTGGTGATGACAAAACTAGATTCTGTCAGAATCTTCCATCGACATGTATCAACATTGATGGGTATACTGGTGGAGTTATTTCGTCATTACCAGACCAAGAGAACTTCAAGTATCTCTTTACAAATAGTGGATTTGCAGAATTCAACCGAAAGGTAATGGGTGAAGTGTATGATGGTGTGATTAAACACGATGAATACTCTGAAACTTCAACTAAAGGACTGTATGGACCTTGGGGTGGTGATAAATGTTTTGATATGGCACAACCTAGACTGTATAATGTCCAACGTTGGTTTGATGTGCCATGTGCATATCTTGATATTGGTTCCGATGGTAAGCAAAAAGCATTTGGATTCATGCCTTTCAAGTATTGTGCATCGAAAGAAATGGAAGCATCCTTTACAGTTTCTTTAGAATTTGAAGGAAGCACTACTGGCACCCAGGGTGCAGCATTCATGAATTATCTCGACACCTTCACCAAACCTAAATTAACCGAAAAGAGAAAGGTTAGTGGTGGTTATAGGACATGGAGTTGTGTCCAGGGTAGTATTAAGGGGAGATGCTATAGAGACCCAGGCGATAGGAATGATATTATATTCGTGCCAGTTGGTCTTGATGAGAATACTTACGACTACAATCGCAATGGATTTACCGAATACGAGCAGTTTAAACTCTGGTTGGGTAATAATCTGACTGGAGGTGGACTAACATCTTCGACACTTAGTTGGCAAACAAGCTCCACAACGACTACTAACCCACAGACGGGTCAAACTACTACTACTACAACGTCGGATTCCTCCACATACACTAAATTTACTGTGGATTGCACTCCAAATCCAGGAAGCACAAATGTGCCTAATCATAATTGTTGGGATAAGTATGTAAGAGGGTCTGGAAATGCGGGTGGATGCCTCGATGTTTACTGTGGATGGGATGCTCAGGGGAATGGAATACCAGGATTGCGCTTCTGGGAGATTACAGGTCCAGGTCCAACTGGGACAGTCAATCCATTTTGCTCACAGTGTGCAGGTGGTGGAGGTTTATTTATTTTCATATCACCCGCAGTAACACCACCAAATGTTGGTCTAGATAATGTAAATGATGCATCTATTGCGATTGACCCGCAGAGAGTGTATACAGACGCCAAATGGGCAGGTAGGAAGGTAATGATGATGGGTCCATATGACGGCACAATGACAGTTAGAAACTTCTTATCTGGAAGTATTACACAATTATCCAGAATGTTGCGTAATTTTGGCAACCCATATTTTGATGAATGCAGCGATACAGACAATCCATTTATCCAAGGAAACGAAATTGAGGATTTAGCGTAATGGCATACGGTCTTTTAAAACCTGTTGCATCCCTAAATGGACTTCCATGCTCGGGTCATGGTCTCTGTTTGCCATCTACAGTGCACTCAGTGCAGTGGTGTGGCACTCCACCAGTGCCATATACCATCTGGATTAAGAATTTTACATGCTGGTGGCCACCTTTTCCTCTAATTCCCATCTTTCCTGTGACGCCAGAGCGTGCAACAGTGCTGGTAAACTTCATTCCCATCATGCTTTTGGGAGATGCGTTTGTTTTTCACATCTCAACTTGCACGAATTTAATTATTTACATCTGCCCATGTGGTCCAAACTTGTGTGCATACCCCACTCCAATCCCATGTAGCGTACTAACTATCGAAGATAACGGTGGCGTTGGTCACATTAGGGTTGTGCAAACCACAACCTTGACTGTTTTTGCGCTGAAGAGACCAATTGCTCGCATCTTAGACCCACTCGGAGTAGGGTTTCCTGGGTTTTCTTATCCTTGCTCATCAGTTGTTGCGTGGGGTCACCCAACAGTGCTTGCGTCCTGACCTAGATATGCTATACTACATGAGGTTTCTGAGGAAATTATGGCAGTAAAAGCAAAAATCGGTCTCGTTAAGTCTGGTTATACCCCAGGCAAACCCAAAAAGACCCGCCAAGGTCGCTCACAAAATACCCACCTTGGTGCAAGCTCCCGCAATGGACGCAAAAAGAGGTATCGTGGTCAAGGTTGAGACAACTCCAGAGCTTGTAGATGAGGCAACTTGGGCACTTTTTCGTGCCACAATGAATTTGCCTCATGCTGCAGCACATTGTGGAATGACAAAACGTGAAATGAAGATGACATTTAGAGAATTTCTCAAGTCTCACCCCACAGATTATGACTTGGGAGCAAAACAGTTGACTATGAATCTCTAAATAATACAGAGATAGCAACCTCTCAAAAAGTTCTGTTGACCCTATACGGAGAGACAGATGGCAAATTCACCAGTAGACCAAGGTTATGAATTTGTGCAGTCGGGAATGACCCTTATTACCGACCCCAGAAGTGATAAATATCTCAAAATGGCGCGAAAGCGTCGTAGCGATCCACCCAGTGATCGCTCTTCTAAATGGTGTGGTGGTAAAAATGGGTTTGACGACTATGTAGAGTGGATGTAAATGGCATCTTACAGATTCAGATCTGAAAAATACGTCAGTAGAGGATTCAAGGATTTAGCGGTTTCGTTTAATCCCAATCCCTCTACTGGCGATTTTGGCGTAGTTAAGAATGAAAATGCTATAAAGCAGTCTGTAAGGAATCTTGTCCTCACCATGTTTGGTGAAAGACCCTTTCAAGAGAATGTTGGGTCCAAAGTAAAATGGCTTTTATTTGAGCAGTGGGACGTTTTTACTAAAGACTCTCTTGAAAGTGAAATTAGAAATACTATCTCACGATTAGAACCACGAATCATCGTCGATTCGGTGGATGTGCAAGACGATTCTGACATAAACGGTATCCAAGTTTCCATAGATTATACAATCGTCGGTCAAACACTTGTCCAAACAGTCGCATTCTTGCTAGAGAAGACCTAAAATGTCAGCAATTCCTTCACAATTAACATCTCTAGACTTCTTTGAGATTAAGGAGTCTATCAGATCATACCTCAGAACTCGTAAAGAATTCACAGATTACGATTTTGATGGTAGTAGTGCTTCATATCTGCTTGATATCCTAGCATACAATACCTATTACACAGCGTTTAATGCAAACATGGCGTTAAACGAGTCATTTTTGGAAACTGCTACAGTTAGAGACAACATCGTAAAGGTAGCAAAGCAGTTAAACTATACTCCAAGGTCAATTAAAGCAGCAGTTGCGTGTGTTTCTCTGACTGCACAGACCACAATTGGTCTTGACAACGTTTCATATCCTGAATATGCAACTCTTAAGAAGGGTGATATCTTTATTGCAGAGAATGCAAACGATAATTATACATTCTGCCTAACCAGAGACGTGCAAGTTCCCGTTGATAAATCAACTGGTTTAGCATCTTTTGAAAAAATCTTGATTTATCAAGGAAATCTGCTGAATTACAACTATACAGTTGATTATACTCGGAAACAAGATTTCATCATTCCTCAGGAAAACGTAGATACTCAACTAATTTATGTTGACATCTCGCCAAATGCACAATCAACTGAAGTTGACACATATAACCTTAACAAAAACGTAACCGAATTAAATTCTACATCTAGAGTTTACTTTTTAGAGGAAACTGATGACCTGAGATACAGATTGATTTTTGGTGATGGCATCATTGGTCGTAAATTGATTGATGGGGAGTATATCAACATCAGTTATGTGACGACATATGGTGCTGAAGCAAATGGTTCTTCCAACTTTGCCTATATCGGTAACATTATCGATAGTGATGGTCGCGTAGTTCCCCCTGCTGGCATCAATTTGCTGACAATCGATCCAGCCCAACAAGGCGAGGATAGAGAAACTGGATTGTCAATCAAGTTTAGAGCACCAAGGGCATATGCAACTCAGAATAGAGCAGTTACTGAAGCAGATTACGAGCACATTGTTAGTGAAATCTATCCACAAGCGGCGTCTGTGACCGCCTATGGGGGCGAGAAACTGGTCCCTCCAGTATACGGCAAGGTCTACATCGCAATTCGCCCCAAAACAGGCACAAAACTTAATGCCACCACAAAGGTCAAAATCAAAAATGACCTGAAGCGTTATACCGTGGCATCTATTGAGCCTGTAATTATTGACCCAATGACATATTATGTCATTCCCAAGTCATATGTGTATTACAACGGCAACCAGACTGCTTTAAGTGGGTCCCAATTGGGCACTAAGTTACTTCAGAATATTGATCAATATAATAAGACAAATTCTTCAGATAAATTTGGTGGAAGAATTGATGGGTCCAAATTTGCTGCAATGTTAGACAATAGTGATACCTCAATTAGTGGTAGCGTTACTCAACTGACTCTTGGTCAAAATCTTGACCAATTTACCTTTGGAAATGTATTCACTCAATGTTTAGATTTTGGCAACCCATTTTACAATCCATCAGATTTTGCTGGATCTGGCACTGGTAATGGAGACCCATGTGCTCCAAATTTTTCCGTTGTTAAGTCTGGCACATTTTATGCTACAGGATATTCTGAGGAAGTAGTAAATCTGCAACTACAAGACGGCACAACTGCTGGACAAATTACTACTCAAGTATTTTCAACAAATCAATCCAATCAAGCCTTGGTGCCAGTAACTATTAGAGATGATGGCAGAGGAAATCTTTTGCTTGTGACAAAGAGAAACGAGAAGGAGTTAATTCTTAATCCTTCTGTCGGTAGTGTTGATTACAATACTGGTCAAGTCTGTGTTGGTCCTTTGGCAATTGAAGGCACCCCAGACGACTCCGAAAGACTGCCAATTCAGGTTGTTCCATATGGCGGATCTATTAACATCCCACCTGGGGTTGACCCAACAATTTTCAATCCAAGTGTTAATCCGATTGATTACACAATCAATGACATCCCAATCCCCACCTTCGATCCAAACAACTTTGGTGGATGGAATTTTGGTAACGTGTCGGGTATAAATATCATTGACTACCCAACGGATACCTTCACATATCCCGTTTCAACGTCCTGTTTCTGATAATACAGATAAGATAGATGCAAAAGAATATCGCAGTCTCGGACAGAGTTGAATTTCAACTCCCAGAATTCATTCGTGAGGAAGACAGACAGTTTGTCAATTTTCTTTTTGAGTACTACAAGTCTCAAGAGAAAACTGGCAGACCTTATGATATTCTAAACAACCTTCTGAATTATCTGGACCTTGACAACTATGATTCGGATAGTCTGTCAAAGGATACCCAACTGTTGACAGACATTGGTGTTTATGACACCAAGATTGAGATTGAAAGTATTGATGGATTCCAACCATCAGATGGTTCCATCATGATCGATAATGAAGTCATTTACTACGAGTCAGTTACTCGTGGTCCTGACGCAATTATCACTCCTGGCGTATCTTTCTCTCAGTTTAATAAGAAAAAGCAACTTCTGGAAAATCCATTTCCACTGTTCGATGGTGTAAGAAATAAGTTTCCACTTGCATTCCTTGGCACTCCAGTAGCACCCCCATCACCTGAGCACCTTATCGTTATTACATATAACGAAATGAAGATTCCAGGTGTTGATTATTTCCTGGAAGGTGATGAGATCAGATTCGCAATTCCACCAAGAGCACGCACAGGTGCTGATGACTCAGAGTTTACTCAAATCATCTATCTGATTGGTTATGCTGATCAAGAAATTATCACAACGGATTCGATTCCCTGGCAAGAATGGCAGGGCACTAAGTCATATCCACTTAGACTAAACACTGCACAATATACGCCAACTTCAGAGATTGGTCTAGTTATCAACAAGAATGGCAGACTTCAAGTGCCATATGAAGACTATACTGTTTATAACCAAGAAGTAGTCTTTAGATACCCAATTGGGTCTGCGGATAATATTCACATTCGCTCTGTAGAGTATATTGCACCTGCATATGGTAGTGGTGCAACTGCTGTTGTTGCAGTAAGTCCAAATGGACAAGTAAATAAGGTTATCGCTAAAGATGGTGGAAGCAACTATCGTTTAGATTTTGCTCCAAAAATTGCAATTCAAAGCAAAGAGAGTGGTAAAGGTGCTACTGCTAGATCTTTGGTCGGAGGTATCAAAAATATTAATCTGATCGATGGTGGGCAAGGTTATACCTCATACAATCCTCCAATTCCAACAATTCTTGCTCCATCCAATCCCAATGGCACTCCAGCAAGACTGTCATTAACTGTTAATGACACAACTGGTCAGGTTGACACTATCACAATTGATAATTCTGGTAGTGGTTATGATTTCATCCCAGCAATTACCTTTGTCAACCCAGGTGGTGCAAGAATTAGTAACCCAACTATCGATAGTGAGGGTAGAATTAACAATGCATCGATTCAAGTCCTGAGCAGAGGTGGCAACTACACAAATCCACCAGAAGTTTATATTGATCCTGCACCCGAAGGTGGTATCAATGCTCAAGCAATTTCTAGAGTTGACCAAGATGGTCAGGTGTATGAAATTTCCATTGTAAACCGTGGTAGAGGATATACTACTCCCCCAAGAGCACGCATCATCGACCCAATCGGTGCACAAGTCCTCGATGTGACTGTTGCATCTGGATCAGTGACAAATATTGAGATGTTAACTGGTGGTCGTGGTTATACTGATGCACCTTCTGTCTATATTGTTGATGACAGAAAAGACGCATATGGTGAACCAATCGGTGGCACAGGTGCAACCGCAGTTGCTACCATTTTTAATGGGGAAATCACAGATATCAATATTACAAACTTTGGTGAGGGTTATTCTGCAGAGTTTCCTCCAAAGATTTTTATTGCAGAACCAAAATCTGCCAGAGCATCTGTTGCTGTTGGATTTGGTGAAGTAACTGGTTTTGACATTTTCCAAAATGGTGAGGGTTATTCGCCTTCAGCATTCCTGAATTGCTCTAGAGGTGTATCTGGTCCAGTTGCATACGACCAATTACACAATGAAATCTATGCGGGCGAGAAATCACTTCGTCAATCGAATCACCTCGCTGGCACCACTGTAATTAATCTCGACTCTCTGTTTATTAGAGAGGTATTTGATAAGTTTAGAAGGCAGTATCTACCAACAATCGAGATTGACTACTCGGCAGTCAATCCAGTTCAGATTGTAAAAAGTATTAAAGACTTCTACATCTCAAAGGGCACAAAACTCGCTACACAATACCTCTTCAAAATTATGTTTGGAGAGGAAATTGATGTTTACTACCCCAAGGATGAAATTATCAGTCCATCTGCTGCTAATTGGGTTGTAGACACCATTCTTCGTGCTGAATTGATTTCTGGTAATCCAGATAACTTGATTGACTCCGAATTAATTCAATATGCAGACAATGTAGACCTTAATGTGAAGGGCGCTTCTGCTCTGATTGAAAACGTAATCAGCATCATCCAGGGAACAGATACAATTTACGAATTGGCAATTTCAGAAGAAACCCTTAATGGGTCTTTTGTTATTCCATATAAAACGACTCTCGTTGAGCCATTAGATACAGACTCTCAGATTATCACCGTTGACTCAACAATCGGATGGCCAGAGAGAAATGGCACTATCTTAATCAATGATGAAGAGGAAGTCCAATATAAGGAGAAATCACTTAACCAATTCATCGAATGCACCAGAAGCAAAAATGGTGTTGTAGAAGATTGGGATCCTGGCACCAAAATCTTCAGTGATATCTTTGTTTACACCAACAAGGGAACTGATATTGAGTGCAAACTCAGAGTTTTGGGTATTGCCGAAGCGGGCACAACTATTCTGGATAACACTGGGTCATATTATCTGCCTGGAGACAAGCTGAAAGTTGCAAACCTTGGTTCAACTGCTGAAGGTGAAGAGAGACTTTCTTCTTGGTTATATAATGTCAAGAAACTCATCAAGATTGATACTATTGAGCCTGGTGGTGTTAATAACCAGACTGCTACTGTATATTGTGAAAATCCTCACGGTCTTCTGGTATCTGACCAAGTTACAATTTATGGTGCAAACCCAGTTGTATACAACGGCACCTTTATTGTAACTTCTCGTATTGACGATTTTACATTCTCATATCAATTAAATGTGCCTACTAATATTATCCCACAGGGTAATATTCTTTTGTCAGTTGACCTCAATAGAGGTAAATCTGATGTGCCATCTATCAATAAAGTAATCAGTGAGTTTACTACCAATATTCAGAATACATTCTTTAATAGTGATTATGTCTATATTGCTGCGTCTGGTCTTCCAAACTACAAAATTGGTCCTTTCACTGGTTCAGCTCTGATTCCTGGTAACCAACGCAAACTATTCAGACTACCAAGAAAAGTCCAAACTATCTCAGAAAGAAAAGATATTGTTCCTGGCACTCCAATTGGCGCATGGATAAATGGTGTTTCGATTTGGTCTTATAAGTCTCGTGAATTTGTAAGATTTGGTCCAATAACATCAATCGATGTTATTGATGGTGGTATCAAATATGACGCTGGAAACAAACCATCTCTAGAAATTTCAGGTGGTGGTGGCACTGGGGCATCTGCAGAAGTAGTTATTAATGGTCAACTGGTATCATTTGAAGTTACTAATGAGGGTAGTGGATATATTGAGCAACCACTGGTCTCCATTGTCGGCGGTGGTGGTAGTGGTGCTACAGCGCAAGCAATCGTCACTGGCGGTAGAGTAACAAGAATCCTGGTTGAGCAACCTGGCACAGGTTATATCTCACAACCCAGCGTTTCAATCACTGGTGGCGGTGGCACTGGTGCTACAGCAACTGCTAATGTTAGGGGTCCTGTAGAATCAGTATTTCTCACAAGTGCTGGTAATGGGTATACTGAAATTCCAACAATTAAGTTAAATTCTGGTGAAGGTGCCCTTGCACAACCAATTGTAATCAATGGTCGTATTGTTTCTATTGCTATTATCAACTCAGGTGCTGGGTATACCACACCACCAACGGTTGTAATTAATGGCGATGGTTTTGGTGCAATTGCAAAGGCAAATATTGGCACTGTTGGTGAAGACAAGGGCAGAGTGCTGAGCGTTGAAATTACTAATAGGGGTATTGGATACACTCAAGGCAATACTACAATTAGATTGGAGTCAATTGGAGAAAACGCAGTATTCCAAGCAAATGTATTTGAATGGAATAAGAACCTGCAAGCAGACCTTTCTACCAAATTTGACTCTGCTAGAGGTTATGTTTTCACTGGTTATAATAACCAATTTGGTGGTGAGTATGCTCACCTTTCTGACCCTAAAGAGTTGAGATATGTAGTTGGTGATAATGTTTTCCGCAATCCAGTCACTCAACAGTTCCAAGAATTAACATCAAACTATAAGCACTCCCCAATTTTGGGTTGGGCATTTGATGGCAACCCAATTTACGGTCCATATGGATATGATGACCCAACTGACCAGAATAGCGGTATTAGAAGACTGCGTACATCTTTTAAATTAAAGACAAATATTGTATTTGATGAAAATACCAATCCCAATCCAAGTCGTATTGATGGTCCTTCACTGACAGAGTATCCTGCAGGATCATTTATTGATGACTACTTCTATGATTTCCAGTCTGGCGATTTAGACAATTATAACGGTCGTTTCTGTAAGACTCCAGAATTCCCAGATGGAGTTTATGCATACTTCATCACAATCGATGCTTCCGATGCTGGTAAGGCAGAATTTCCATACATCATTGGTCCCAAATATAACTCACTGCCTGATAGTTGGAACTTTACTCAAGGAGCAACTCAGGAAAATATCCCTGCAGATATTGTGAGATTCAGAGACCCATATGTTGACGTTGATATTGATGTCGATCGTCAACCAAATCAAGAGTCCAATGTCTTAACTACTGAGATTGAAGGTTATCCTATTATCTTTGAGATTCAAGACTCCAATAATGATGGTTTGATTGATGCTAACGAGCAACAGGAGTTTCTTGAGTTATCCGAAGAACCAACTCTGCAAATCTTTGATTACTTCCCACAAGTATCTTCTGAGTCTAGAGTTGATATTGAAGTTGAGAGCACAACTCAGTTTGAAGATGCTAAGATTGATGGATTTGTTATTGAAAATCCAGGTGTATCCTATCAGGTTGGAGATACTGTATTCTTTGATAATGAGGGCACTGGTGGTTTTGGTGCTTCTGCCCTTATTGAGTCGGTTAAAGGACAGAAGATTCTTGGTTATACTAAAGAAATTATTGCAGATAAACCCTACGGTGTTATTACAACAGAAATTGAGCACGAATTGCGTCAGGATGATGAAATCCTTGTAAATTCAACACCCATCTTAGATAATACCAATAAGACCTTTAAAGTAAAGGTCGTAGCAGGTATTGAGCGTATCAATATCATTCAAAGTGGTGTTGGTTACAATCGAGACATTCCACCAACCTTCGAACTGATTACATCAGCAGGTCAAGATGGTCAACTTGAGTTGATTCTTGAAAATACTGGTCAAATCAATAAAGTAAAAATTGTCAATTCTGGTAATGCATACGACCCCGAAAATCCTCCAGAGATTCGCGTATCACACCCTCAACAATTCAAGAAAACTCGTTATTGGTTAACTGAATATTACGAGGCAACTAGCACTGTAAGAATCATTCACTCAGTTACAACATCAGATAGATACACCTACATTTGCGGTAGTATCACTGAGTCTGATGGTGATATGTCTGGTTTTATCGCCAAGTTTGATGACCTTGGCGCAAGAGTGTGGCAGAGAAATCTGCTTCCACAGAATTCTGGACAAAAGAGAGTTGAATTCATCAAGATGGTCATTGATGAGGAATTTGAAAATGATGTCATCTATGTGGTTGGTCAATCCTATAATCCAACTACCTCACAATACAGTCCAGATGTATTCCTAGCGCAGTATGAGTCTGGATTTAACAATGCAAACGCTCCAGATGGCATTCTGAGGTGGCAAAGATCTATTGCTGGTATTTCTGGCACTACTAGAAGAGATTATGTGACTTCTCTTGCATTAGACCAAGAGAAGAAGATTTATATTGGTGGTTACACTGATACCAACTCACCAGACCCAGATGATATGTGGGTAATTCAGTGTGATTTTGATGGTGACATTAAAGAGAAGCGTAAGATTGCATCGGCAGATGGTTCTGAGAGACTTTACCAGATTCATCTGATTTCTGATGATAATTTCTTCTTTGTTGGTGTAAATGAAGATACGGATGACCTCATCTTTGGTCAATTCTTCTTTGATGGTGCAAATATTGAAATTGATTGGATTCGTCAGATTGCTGTTATTGGTGGTCAAGTAAGAAATCCCAAATTTACAGTTGATGATTATGGTGCATGTATTCTTGTTTGGGATGTGTATAACGGCACTACAAGCAAGTTTGAAAAAATCCAAATCAACAAATTCCAGATTTCAACTGCCAATGCACAGTGGGAATGGGCAAAGAGCATTACTCTAAATACATCCTTCCTGTCAATTAATCATGCAAACGTTAGCGTTGACGTATTTGGCAACTACACTATTGTAGCAGACGTTGTTGAGTCGCAAAATGAAAGATATTCAATCATCCATTACTTGAAGTATGATGGTACTATCATTAAAGAAACCAAAGTTGTAGATGTAAGTAATATTGGTTTTAGTGCTAAGAATCATACTGTTGACAACTCTGGTGACTGCATCATCGCAGCAAACCGTCAACAATCAGACCAACTCGCATCCTTTAGATTTAATACTGTAGGTGATATTGAGTTTGATTTTACAAAGCAGAATTTGGCAACTTGGACATATGTTGACCAAGCAAATGTTGTTTTGGATACAACCATCTATAAGTATGGCACTGGATCTTTGAAGTATGTTGCAGGTGCAAAACCAGCATCTCTGACAGGGTTTGACATTACACCAAACGAGTGGTCTGCTAGAGCATGGTTCTCGATGAATACAACTGCTTGGTCAACTGCTCATCAACCAACATTCTTTGAGTTTGTACCAGCAACAGGAAACCGAATTCGTTTTGATATTGATGGTGATTCTGGCAGTGCCAACTACCAAAAGATATTGATTTATGTAAATGGAACTTTAGCAGCATCATCAACAACTGCAACTTCTTGGTCGGCATTTGCATCTGGTGCATGGGTGCATGTTACCTTCCAAAAACGCCAAGAGTCCCTGGGTCTCTATAAGTATGAGGTATTCATTAATGGCAACCTGCAACTGAGTTATCAGACAACAGATGACATTCATCTGGATGATATTGTGATTGGTGGTCCATCCGTATTACCAACTACAACAAATTGCTTTATCGGTAATATTGACGACTTGGTAATTGATGATATTGCACCATATGAAAATGCATACACAGTCCCAACGTCTGAGATTGCTATTACAACATCAGATTCTGACGTTGTTTTAGTTAAGTTTGACCGTTTGCATACGAATAGAGGTGGTTACACTCTCCAAGACGTAACCCGTTATGGCGAATTGGAGTTCAGTGATATTGAAACTGCAACTACTTGGGTGAATATTAACATTCCAGCATTCCAAGCTTGGGAAGAAGGTCCTGGTGGTTTGCAAATCCTCGACATGTCGCAGGTTATCTCCACATTTAACCCAACAACATATACATTATCTACTGCCAAGTATCAGTATGCATCTAAGACCTCCACGGTGCCATCACCTAGAGGTAAGAGATTAATTATCGATTGCGACGTAATCAATAAATTCTATCTTAAGGATGCATCTTACCAGAAGATTGATAATGTGTTGGAATTCACACTAAATCAAAGTGCATTCTTAACAAAATACAGCATCATTCAGCAATTTAACGCACAGGGTGTTACCACAGCATTTGGTACTATTGTAGGCGTCCCAGAGGGCACTCTTGCAAATCCTGGTATTGGCACCAAATACAAAGTTGGTAAGATTTATGGCACATTCAATTCTACCGACCGCCTCAGAACAACTGCAGGTGATGTAAATGAAATTATCGGTGAGTATTTCGATACTGAAGAAGCAGAGCAACCATGGGTAGCAGGTGGCACATACGCTATCGGTGATAGAGTCTACGCAAACAGAAGAATCTATCAATCACAGAGTGCTGGCACCGCAGGTACCATTTCACCTCAACATACATCAGGCACTGCATCTGATGGAAGTTTGGATTGGGCATTAGTTGATGATGCTGGTAAGTTTGATATCGATCTTACCGAAAAACCATACCCAAGACCCATCTATGCTGGTCTTGACATGCCTGAGTGGGATTCCCAAAAGTTATATGCTGTTGGTCAGAGAGTCTGGTGGAAACTGAATGTTTATCAGGTTGCAGTAGGCGGTGGAGGTGTTTCTGGCACCAATCCCCCAGTCCACACAACTGGCAGCCAATCCGATGGTAGTGTTACTTGGGAATTTGTAGAAACCCTTGAACAAATCTCTCCATATGCAAGATTTATGGAGTATGACCAGGGAAATAACTACAGCGTCCTCATCGAAGAGATTCACCCTGGGTCTAGTTACATTCCAGGAGATGTTGTAAGTCTGAGATCCAATAACATTCAGTTAGACTCTTCAAGAAAGCAGGTAAGAATCGTTGGATTCCCATCTGTTAAGAAAATTCGCGTGACTGCACGCCTTGAAAAAGATATCATCCCAACCCAGTTTGATAGGACTGACCTTGTATATTGCACATCAACAAGTCCCCACTTCTATAACATCTCCGATATCATCTACACTGAAGGTTTCCAGGGCGATCAGTTTGATGGTTCATTCTTTGTCCAAGATGTCATTGGTAGCAGAGAATTTACTTTCGCTATTCGCAATGCTGCCGTTTCAGATCCAGTATTTAATGCTGGAGCAATCAGCAATGTCAACATTTACGCTAAGCACCCAACACTGAGATTCACTAAGAATCACCAGTATAACTTTGACCTTAGTGACCCATCAAACTTTGGTTATTATCTGTCATTCTCTCAAGATAACCAGTATAAACTGGAGTATTCATTCAATAATATTGTTAGAGAAGGCACTCCAGGTATCCAGGCAGCTGGTGCGGCACCATTCGTAAAATTCCTGGTAATTGGAGATATTACAAATATCTCATATTATTTTGACCCATCACGCACAGGTAGCAACTCTCCTGTTGGTGCAAATTCGTTTATTGATGTTTATGCAACCCCATATCAAGGAAGATTTAAGATTGCTCAAGTTGTTAATGATTTTACATTCAAATTCCCACTCGTAAGAGAGCCAGAAAAGAATTCTGCAGAGATTGGTGTTGACGACCAAGATAAGGAATACTCCTTCTACTCAACAACATCTACCAGAGCAGTTGGTCCTATTAATAGCATCAAACTGGTATCTCCTGGTGGTTTCTATAAGAAACTCCCAATTATTAAAGAGATTGCATCCTTCCGCCAGATTGAAAAAATTGTCATTAATGATGGGGGAACAGAATATTCCCCAGGCGTCTATTATGATGTCCAAATTGCAGGTGATGGTGAAGGTGCACGATGCATTGTCACTGTGGACTTCGATGATGAAGTTGGGTCTGGCACAATTACCAAGATTCAAGTTACAGACCCAGGTAAAGGTTATACATTTGCATCCCTTGATATTGATTCTATTCCTGGCATTCTTGGACCCACACTTGCTGGTTCTGGTGCCTCAGCAACTGTTGTTATTCCAGAAGAAGGTAGTGGTGCCTCAGTATTCCTTACAGGTAGAAATATCGGTAAGATTAAGAGACTTAAGAATAATGAGTTTGGTTTCGGTTATTCGCACGACTACACTCTGAAACCAGAAATTACATTCCCAGTCAACCTGCAACTCTTCAATACTTCTATTCTTTCGGAAATCAAGATTACAGACCCTGGCAGCGGTTACACTTCTGCTCCTGCAGTTGTGATTGAAGGTGGTGGCGGCGTAGGTGCTGAGGCAGTCGCTGTTGTAAAAAATAATCGTTTAAATGAGATTCAAATCAAAAATCCTGGTGCTGGTTACTCATCCGAGCCTACAGTCACCCTGAAGTCTGAGTTTAACTACGTTGTTAACCTTGACCTTAACTATCTGCAGTTTAACTTCCCACATGGCATTACAACAGGTGCTGCCATCCAATTCCGTGCAGATAATATTGGATCTATTGAAGGTGATCTTCCAAAACCAAGTAGTGCTGGTTTAACAACTCTTGTTGAGGGTCAAATCTATTATGCAATTGCTGGAGAAATTAACTCCCTTGAGCCAGACCAAATCCGCTTTGCACTTACCCCACAATCCGCTGCAGCAGGTGATTATATCACATTCCTGACTCAGGGTAGTGGTCGCCAAGTGTTGCTTACCGAAGTCTTTGGCGGTAAAGCAGTTGCAGTGGTGGAAACTTCCAGATTCTTGGAGGGTGAAACTGTATTCCAAGGTAACACCCTGGAGCAGGCATCTGCCATTGGCAAAGTATCCACAAACACAGGTTGGCAGATTGGTCCTAAGATTCTTAAGATTGTGGACTACAATGGTGACTGGAAAGTTGGCGAAAAGGTCAATGGTGTCATCTCTAAAGCATCTGGTATCATTGATAACCTTAGTATTGCTCGTGGTGTGCTCAACATTGGTTCACTCACTAAGACCCCTGGTAAGTTTATCGATGACGTTGGCAAGCCATCTGAGATTGTCCAAAAGATTCAGGACTCCTTCTTCTACCAAAACTTCTCTTATGTGATTAAGTCGGATATCCCCATCACTAAGTGGAAGAATCAGATTCTGCAAAACAACCACCCAGCAGGTTTTCTGATGTTTGGTCAGTTACAACTGACTGGTGGTAAAGATATTTCTGGTCGCAAAATTGCAACTGAGTTTACTAAAGAAGTAAATATCAATAACTATGCAAACATTAATCAGATTACATCATTTGCTGCAGCACAACCAATCTACACAGATTACAATAACACCGAAGTCCTCTTCCGTAAGAAGCGCCTGACATCTTCGGAAGAAATCTTGACATCTATTGTTAAGAAACTTGATAATGTTTCAAATCTTTTCTATGGCATTGAAAAGTCATTCCCAATTACTGTTGAGGGTGAGCAAGTAATCGTTAATAGTAACCAGTTACTGATTACTTTGAATGGTATCATTCAAGCACCTGGAGAGTCTTATCAAGTAGTTGGTGGCAACATTGTCTTCTCCGAACCACCAAGACCAGCATCTAGAGTCAACTATAGAACTTTAGGCATTACACCTATTCCAATTTACAGAATCAATCTGTATTCTGGCACAGTAGGTATTGCTAACTATGGTATCTTCCCAACTCTGGGTCAACAGGTACAAGGTCAAAATACCAATACTTTTGGCACAGTAATCGACTCTGGCACAAACCACATTGATGTCATCAACATCACTGGTAGTGGATTCCAGTTGAATGAAGAAATTACTAGAGGCACACTCTTCTCTGCTCTGGTGGAGTCGGTGACTCTACTCAACACTGAGACTATCTTCAGATTTGGTGAGTCAATCACAAACCTTGAGGGCGATACTGCAATCATTGAGGAAGTTAACATTGACCCAGAAGGTAATGTAGTTGACAGAGTTGTTGTAAGTAAGACTTCGGGCACTGCTGAGTTTGAAACTGGCATCTTTGATATTAGACTAAATGAATTCATCTACTCAGCATCCAGCAAGATTGCTGGTAAGGTAACCTTTATTTCACCTTATATTGACCCAGCAACTGAAGATCCTGTGGATGAGTTGATTCTTAACCCAGGGTCCACCTTCTATGGTTTGCTGTTTGAGCGTCTGGTGAGTATCACCAACCCCAACGTCATCCTTGATGATATTTCCAAGTCATCGATTACTGCAACAGAATTGTATGACTCGGGAAATAGAATCAACGCCAACTTCTTAAGTTTTGAAGATGTCAGAAGCACAGAGGTTACCTATACTGACCTTACTAATGGCACTCTTATCGATGGCGAGTTGGTTTCAAATAAGAAAGTAACTTATACAAATCCTGTGACAGCATATCATGGTAGTGCTGGCAATAGATTCTATGATGCTGCGAATATGATTCGTGATAACAAGCAAGAAATTATTGACTTTGCTGAGGCACAAATTGCTGTTGAGTATCCCGATTTCTACTTCCCTGGAGATGTCAACACCAATCCAACTAGCAGATATTCAGATTCATACAGAATGATTCAACTGAATAAGGATTTGATTGTTGGTATGTCATACGATGACATGATTACCCAGTATCCTCTGGTATCTGTCCCTGATGTCAACAAGTGCAAGAGAGACCTTGGTTATTTCGTAGATGCGCTTTCAATTGATATCTTCCGTGGTGGTAATGTTTACACTCGTAAGTTTACATCTTACTACTTTGATGATACTGGTGCTCTGGTATATGTAAACGCTCAGGCGGCAGAGACACGTTATGCTTATGAGAGAGCATTAGATTGGATGAAGCAGGCGATTACAAACCAACTGGCTGGCACAATCTCTGCAGTTAATTCTGTAGATTCTTGGACTGGATATCAAGACCTGACTATCACTGCAGACCCATCACCAAACGATCCATATGGCACTGCAGGGAGCAATACCAGCAATACCGACCCACAGTCATGCTCAGACGTTCAAGACGCTCTGACGACGCTCTGGGAGGTCGTAGACACTGCTCTGGATACTGGCACCTTGGATGAGTTGCCAGATGAAGAGATTGGCGAATACTCTCCAAATGAGACTAAGTGCCGTCGCGACATTGGTTACTTTGTGGATGCTATCGCAAATGATGTTTCTAGGGGTGGCAACTATAACATTGTAACCTTTACCAAATTCTACTTCAATAATGCTGGTGCACCTATCAGCAATGGTCTGGTTGGAGAAACTGCACAATCGATAACTGCATTTGAGAAAGCAAGAGATCTTTCATACAGAGCAATCAATAACCTCCTGTATTATAAGGACCTAACTCTTCTCAATGACCCAGATTCTTATGGTGGTAATGCTCCAGGTCATACCTACGATGCAGACTACTCCACTGGTAGTAACCAACTCATTACCAACTGTGCTGATGTCCAGTCATACATTGCAACCCTGACCGATATTGCAGTTGATGCAATTACTGCAGGTAACTTGAATAATGTAAATGCTCTTGCAACCATCAGCGATGGCACTTTTGTCAATAGCGAAAACATCAGGTCAACAAAGATTGCTTATAAGAATAAGTCAACTGGTCTGTTTGCCTTTGATGACCAAATCACTGGTGTTACCAGCGGTGCTATCTTCAAGGCGATTGGCGCTAACGCTGGTCTCAAGTGGATTTATGCAGGTCCAATTACAGGTGCTATGCAGATTGGCGAATACATCACAAACTCAACTTTGGCAAATCAAGGTGGTGTTACACAGAGTGTAATTGTTAAAAAAGCAGAATTAAGCGGCACTAAGTCTCTCAACTTCCCTGCTGCAGGGTATCTTGTTGCTGCAGAATCTTACAATTTTGCATTTGGTGCTACCGATGACTTCACAATTGAAGCATGGATTAGACCATCTGGCATTAGTGGGACTCAGCATCTCTTTGATTTCAGAAGAACCGCAACTGATGGTCTCAGAATTATCATGGATGGTCAGCAACTGAGAGTTTATAACGGCACTTCTTCACTGATTATCAGTGGAAATGTATTCACTGCTGCTGATACTTGGTATCATGTTTCTGTTGTAAGAAGCGATAATGTGCTTCAAGCATATGTGAATGGTGTCCAAGTTGGGTCTAACTATGCCGATACTAATGATTATGGATATGCTCCTTGCTATATCGGTGCAGATTTCAATACCACAAACCAGTTTACTGGTTACATGGACAATCTGTATGTCAAGAATGGCACTGCAGACCACATCGGCGCATTTACTCCACCAACTCAAGTTGATTATACAGATACTGAAATTGTGCTTGGACTCAATGGCGAAGGTCCATTCATCCTGTCAACTACAGAAACATACGCCACACTCACAAGCATTAATGTATACAGTGCTACTACTAAGGTTGTGAATTATGATGACCTTAGTTTTGTTATCAAGGATATTGACCTGGGTAGAAAAGAATACAGAGATTGTGCTGATATTATCAGTCTGAATGCCGCTTGGATTGCTGAAGAAGCAGTTGGTCGCATGAAGGCTCAATTCCCAGACTTCATTATGCCTGGTGATGACCCAGCAAATAACAGTTATGGTGGCACTAACTACTGCCTGCGTGATACTAAGGACTATATCATTGCAGCACTGGTTAAGGACTTAAGAGATGGTGGCAACTATCATACACTCTATACAGCACGCACATACCTGTCAACATCTGGTAAGTTGAAGCATGTTGGTAATGAAATTCTGCAGACATTATACACTTGGGATGAAGTGAGCAATATCATGATTGATATCATCACAACTACAAGCAATGATTTGTCTGGAGAATACACAGAGAAACTGCGTATTCCAAACAACTTTGATTCACCAGCATCTCAGGCAGTCCAAGACGAAATTCGTCAGTTAACCACTGACATGCTTGAGGTTATTGCACCATCTCCAAATAGATTTAGAGATTCTGGTATCTTAATCTGGAAAAACCGCGACTACATTGCTGATGAAGTTGTTGGTTATATTCAAGACAAGTATATCAAGACTCTTGCTGGTAACCCTGTGGATTTCCTTGATATCCCAGGTGATGATAACATTTGTAAGCGTGACATCAAGGCATATATCATCCCAGCAATTATTGCGGACCTTGCAACTGGTGGCACATATCAAACACAGAATGTAATTGACTTCTATCTGGATTCTCAGAAAAATATTCTTTTTGTTGAGAATGAATTAAATCCAATGCTGGATGCATTCAATAAGACTAAGGAGTTGTGCCAGTTTGCGGTCAACAATCTTCTGTTAGATGCTGGCACAACTGCATCTGAATATGGATATTCAGCATGGGCACAAGATGATTATTATGAGCCACAGTGGACTTCAAGAAATGCATATAGAGACACAACAATCGAAGTCGATGATGAAGGTTACCCACAGGCAACTCGCAACCGCAACGACAGATATATTGATGCAACTAATTTAATCAAGGCGAACAAGGAATTGATTGCTAAAGAAGCAGTTGCAACAATGAATGACTTGTCCAAGTTTGGTGACTTCCAAATTCCAGGTGGGTCTGTAAATTGCGAAGATGATGTTAAGGATGTTTTAGATGCTCTCACTCATGACTTGCTGTTTGATTGCAACGACAAGATTTATGAAGCAGCGTCAATGTATATTGAGCCAGAGAATAATTCTCTCAGATATATTGAGAGTGAGTGGGAAGCATCCGTAACAACATTTAAGATTGTTAGAGACATTACAACTCTGACAATGAGAAATGCTTTTGGCAGAGACTATATTCCTGGCACAAGTATTTCAGGTGTCCCTGTAGAGTCCTACGAGCAAAATCCCAAAGAAAATATCTTTAAGTATTGTGGCGATGCTATTGATGGAAACATTCGCTATATTGCTGAGCAAGCAGTGTATGACGGACAGCAGCAATATCCTGGTCTTGTAATTCCGAATGGTGCAATTAATTGTGTCCATGACGTTGCAGACATTCTCAAAGCACTGGTATTTAACCTGAAGTATGGTGGTGATAACTGGATGCAGTATGCTACTGAATTCTATGTAAATTACTCTGGCAATCTGCAGCATATCACATCGCAGACTACAGAAACTATCTGGATTCTGAATAGAGCCCGCGACCTTGCAATTAAGGCAATTAAGGATGCTCCAATCACAAACAACTCTGGATTTGCAGGGTCGCAAAGATTCTACGATGCATCTCCAAATCCAACAAACCAACTTAGAAATTCAAACAATACTACTGGTATTAACTTAACAACATTCAACAATATTGTAACAAGGTCATTTGCACCTGGCACCATTAATATTCAGAATGCTGACAATAGCAGCATTGGTATGGACAATAGTGATGACTTCACTGCACGCTGCATCACTGTCCTCCCATCTGGCACTCCAACAGACTCTGTGCTGTTTGAGGGTGGTGGTAGTGGTTATGGCACCTGGATTGGTTTCCGTGACAGTGGCACTTACCTGAGATTCCGTGCTGGAAACGGTGGTAATGCATATACTGGCGGTGCTTCATACACTAGCGATACTGGTCTCGCAAAGCTGGATATTCCAGTTGCAAATCTTGTTGCTGCTGGTTATATGGATGGAAACCAACATGAGTTGGTTTGGGAAGTGAGAATTGGTGGTAATATTGCTACAGGTCCAGGTAGAGTCAGACTCTTTATCGACGGCAATCTTGTTGGCACTGCAACTACACCAGGATCTCTGAATACTGGTCTGGCAGCAGGTGGTGGCGCATGGTCTGGTGGTAATGATGGTGGATTTGCAGCAACTGCTGGTGCAGTGCCTGCAGGTGAGCCAACAACGGCATGGCCATATGCAATCACTGGCAATATGGATTACTATCGTGGTCGCTTGGTAGATTCCTCATACACTGGCACCGAAGCAAATTCGGTAATTACTGAAATTAACACCTTGATGTCTAAAGTAACATCAGGGATTCAAAATCCAACCAACGTTGCTACTCGTAGTTACACTCTGCCAACTATTTGGCCAGTTAAGTATACTCCAGAGATTGCTAAGCGTGATTTAACAATTACATATGACACAATTAGTGGTGGGTCTGGGGCAAGCGGCACTTGGTATAACACATGTGGGGAAGTAGCATCATCCATTGATACCCTCATGGATATTCTCATCAATACAATTGAGGAAGCAGCAAATAATAACGTCAACTATCTTACTACCAATGTAACCAGAACATTCAAACCAGTCAATAACACTGAGTATCAACTTGGCACTTGCTATGACGTTGTATCTGCTATTGATACACTGTTTGGTCTGATGACTGAAACATTAGGTGCTGGTCCAGAGAATACAAAACTGATAGCAAACATGATTCTCTTCAATGAGAATGCAATTGCAACCAGAGCATTTAATGAAACTCGTGCATATTATGGCACTACAAATCTGACTATAGACTTTGCACTCAATGTGCTGAAATCGTGCAGATATGACATGATTACTGGTGGTAATGCTGGGTCATTCAAACTTCTTCAAGATTGGTTTGATGGCGAAGGTAACTTCATTGCATTCCCAGGAGTAACCAGATCTCATATCCTCTTCTGCCTCACTAAGGTCAGAGAGTATATTAAGAGTGTAATGTATCTTCTGGATACTGACCCAGATTGGACTCTCTATACCACATATAATCCAGTTGAAAGACTTGAGTGGTTCCAAGAAGCAGCAGAATTCATTGTTGATTCTTCACTAAATTCAATTGAATATGCGTTGGAAGCATCTAAGTTTCCAACAGAAGCAAAGGTTACATTTATTGCATCTACAGATGCTGTGAATCTGTCAAATACCTACAACATGGGTATTGACTACAATACTGACCCCGCTCTCGTTACTCTCTTACCACTTACTGAAGTTGGTTATGAGCGTGCTGAGTATAGAGTCAGAATCAATCGTCCAAACTCTTTCCGTAGGGGAGATATTCTCCAGTATATCCCAGCGTCAGAAACATCTCTAAATGGTCTGGCAGGAACTGATTATGTCTATGTAATTAATGCTGAGGCAACTTGGTTTGAGATTGGTCTCCACTACATCCACGATGGCAGATTTAAGCAATTTGCTGTGGATACTGCAAATACTGGTGCTCAGATTCTGCAGGTTGTCAGAAGGTCTGGTATTGATATTAAGAATATCGTTTACCCAGTAGATCCATCACAAACACCTGTCCTTGGTGGTTTCAACTCTGCAGATGTTATCTATGGAGTTACTTCTCAGGCACATGCAGAAATCGGCGTTGTCCAAGAAAACAAGGCAAAAATTTACAAGTCGTTTACTAGATACGACCTCAATAACGTGTCCGAAGTGCTTGGAGTTTATGATAACTTTATTAACGGTGAGCAAGTTGTTGTCCAAGGTGCAACTAGCAACACTGGTTACATCTTGCAAACTGCAACAACAAATAATGACGGAGAAACATTTGTAAATCTTATTACAGAGACTGGCACTATTTCAATTGGTGATGATATTGAAGGCGTTGATTCTGGCACTATTGCTACCGTTACGGGAATTTCTGATAGACTGCTTCTTAATATCAAGTCTGGTAGTTTTGATAGCAACCAGTGGTTGTTTGAAACTGATACCTCAACTGAGGCATACATTACAGAATACACGAATAAGAGTGGCACTCTGACTGGCAATAGTGGTGGTCGTATTACGATTGATGTTGAAACTATCGAGAATTCTTGGAATGCTGGAGATGTAATTTACGGTAGTTTGACCGATTATATCCTTGAAGTTAGAGGAATCAGCGGCACTCAAATTCAACTTAATCAGTATATTCATGGCACAAATGTGTATCAACTAGAATTGGGTGCTGCAATCATTGATACTGGTATTGCTGATACATTTAGAGTTGGTGATGAGGTATACCTCTTACAAGGCACCACAGTTAAGAATCCTGGTTTCGTGGCAACTGTTACTCAATACATCAATGACACAGACCAAGGAATTCATAGATTGTTTATTGCAAACCTAGTACCTGTGGGCGCTGGTGCTGATATTAATGAGGTTATCACTAGCACAAATAACATTGGTAAGATTGATATTGGATCTAACTTCCCAACAATCTATGCAAATGTCCTCTCATACACCGATACCGAATACTCATCTTATGGTAAAGTAGTTGCTATCGAGCAAAGTGGTATTACTGCTAAGATTTGGGTCCAAGATGCAGTTGGCGAATTTGTCAACAACATGAGCGTCAAATCAGACTTCGGTTGGGGTGCTGCAGTTTCTAAGGCAACTGTCCTTGAAGGTAGAGTCGATAGATACTTCCGTGGTTTTGATGGTGTCCAAACAACATTTGATATCACCATCAATAATGGTGAAGCATACTACCCAGACCCAGCAGGACACCTGCTTGTGTTTGTGAATGCCGTGCTGCAACCTCCTGGTGCTGGGAATTCATATATTGCATTCTCAGATAAGATTCAGTTTACTGAGCCACCTGAGATTGGATCTGAATTCATTGGTTACTATGTTGGTAAACTCCGTCAACTGGATGATATTAGTTTTGAGTTTGACTCACTGCGCTCATCCTTCAACCTCAAGCGTGATGGTCTCTTCTACTCACTGACATTGACTGAGGGCGTATCGTCCAATACAATTCTGCCAGAAAACAATATTATCGTTTCTTTGAATGGCATCGTTCAGGAGCCAGGTGTTGCTTATGAGTTGGTTGGTTCTAGAATCATCTTCTCAGAAGTCCCACGCGCAGGTAGCACTTTTGTTGGATTCTCCTACATTGGTAGTGACGCTGACGTGGTTGCAGCAACAGTTGTGCCACCTATTGAAGCTGGCGACCAACTCTTTATTGATGGTGAAGAATTTAACCGCGAAGTTGCTGTTATTGAATCTTCCAACTCTCTGGTAACATTTGAGTATACTGGATCGATTAAAGGTAGAAATGCAGATGCTCTTGCTGAGGTCACATCTGGTCAATTGACAGGCGCCATTCTTACAAACCCTGGCGATGGATATACATCACGTCCAAACGTAGACGTTATCTCATCTACTGGTTTTGATGGAAGAATCAAGGCACTGATGGGTATTACTAGAATTGATGTGAGAAATGCTGGAGTTGGTTACAAGAAACCAGTTGTTGCAATCGATAATGAAGTCCCAGATAATTTTGTGACACCAGTTGGAACACCAATTAACGGCGGTATTGACATTTACAATGCAGAAGAAAATGAGGGTGGTGGAGGAGTTGTTATTACTCCAGGAACAATCACTATTGTTTCAGACCCAGTTAATGTGACAGTTAACCAAGGTCAGACTGCAGTATTCACTGTAACTGCAAGAGTATCTAACAATCAAACTTTGAATTATCAGTGGCAGAAGAAGGAGTATGGCACTACGGTTTGGACCAACATTATTGGCGCAAACCAAAGAACATTCAGCACGGGCGCTGCAACACAAAATGATGATGGTGATGAATTTAGAGTTGCAATTACTGCTGCTGGTGCTACACCAGTTTATTCACTGTCGGCAATTATTACTGTCCAGACAGGTGCTACGGTAATCGCAAACTTCAGTCCAACACAAATCTTTGACGACATCTAAATAGAAGTAAAAACATGACTGCAACTGCCAGTTACAACGACGCCACCTATGTGCTAACTGTTTCAGCAGATGGACTTCCATCTCCTGTTTCCTATGGCACATTTCCGAATCAGTTTAATCCAAATTCGGTAACACAGCAAGATTTCGACCACGATTTCTTGTATCGTGGTGGCACGTTTGGAATTTCCAGGACTTTTGATGATAACACTTGGACCCAAGTTGGATTCATTAGAAGCATTAGTCTATCATTATCTGATAACGCACTGTTTGGTAACAATTCATCAATCAGACCTGGCGACAATTTAATGTTTGTATTCAGTGACGGCATTAAGAGAAAGTTTCTCTATACTGGCACTACATTTACATCCGTTGCAAATCAATGTTGGTTAGCAACGGATAATAGATTGGATTTGATTATGTCAGTCCAAGAGACATCTACTGGTACATACACATATTATGACCAAAGAAATGGGAGACTAGAAACTCCCCTAGGTGCTATTGGAATTGCTGCTAATGGCGTAGTGCTATTCAATCCCAGTGCAGGAAATGGAGGAAACCCACCACTAGGATTTAGTTGGAATGCTCACTATGACAATTCCCCAGTAAATTTTGGTGGGGATCAATGTGGTGGACACCCAGAGCAAACAGGACAGTATCACTATCACGATGGACACTTCCTTGACTGTTGGCGAGAAAACGGTGCTATGGGTGGATATAATGATTACTATGGTAGTAGTCAGTATAACGGCGATATCCTTAGGCATCCAGATGGTCACTCCAAAATTATTGGATTTGCCTTTGATGGATTTCCAGTATACGGTCCATTTGGATATGATGCTGCCTGGGATAATTTAAGTGGCACTAGACCAATAACTTCATCCTATGAAGTTAGGGATATTGAAGCGCCTGGTAGACCCGAGTATGGGAATACCAATCAGAATCCCCCTGCTGGGTCTTTGATGGAAGACTGGCAGTATGTTGAGGGACTGGGCGACTTGGATGTGCACAATGGCAGATTCTGCATAACTCCAGAATATCAGAATGGCACATATGCATATTTTCTTACTGTAGATCCAGATGATGTTGACCATCCAACATTCCCATACATGATTGGCACATCAACTAGAGAAAGTATTGATGTGCCAATCAATAGTGGAGCAAAACCAGTAGATACTGGCACAGGTGGAGGTGGTGGTGGAGAAGCACCTGTCAGACCTACTTTACAGTTTACATTACAACCACAAAATGCAACCGTAAATGCTGGACAATCAGTTACATTCAGTGCGCAAGCACAACTTCTGCCAGAAAACGGTCCAATTGGTTATCAGTGGTATAGGTCAACTGATGGTGGATTTGCATTTGCGGCAATTACTGGTGCTACAGACATCTCATATACAACTACAGCATTGTCGTATATGACTGGGTATCGCTATAGATGTCGTATTATTGGTCCACTTGGAGTTGCTTTAAATGAAAGAGCAACCAATTCACCTTTAGACTCAAACGTTGCAGTCTTGACTGTTGCTGGTTCTGGCGGTGGTGGAAACCTTGCAAATAGATTTGACTCCACATTATCGAGATATGATTCTACCTCTCAGAGGTATGATGGCACCTAAATAACACTGTAAAAGAGTAACTATCAATGGCTAAGCAAAATCTTAATATTGGCTCGTCAGCAAATGATGGGACTGGAGACAGTCTTAGAGATGGTGCTATTAAACTTAATGGTGTAATTAATGAGTTATACACCAACTTGGGAAATGATACCAATCTCCTAATCAATATCAACCAACCCGCAGCAGGACAAGTCTTGAGGTGGAATGGGTCAGTTTTTGCTGAGAGTCACTTAGATTCACTAAGTGCAGACCTTAATGTTAAGGGATTTAAGATTACGTCGGAGAGCAATGGCGATGTAGTCATTCAGCCAAATGGCGCTGGTGATATTAAGTTTTGGGCGGGTGGCACTGGTGGTGCATACACATACATTGATGGTGCCGATGGTAAGTTAAAATACAGTAACTTCTTTACTGCTCTGGGCGATTTGCCAGACGCTTCAACTCACCATGGAATGTTTGCTCATGTGCACAATGAGGGGCATGGATATGTCGCTCATAGTGGAGCATGGATGCAACTAATTGATGAGGGGTCATCAATTGGTGAATTATCAGATGTCAATATGACTGTTGGTGGAGGTCCTTCTAATGGTCAAGTATTAAAGTGGAATGCAGCTAACCAATATTGGTATCCAGCAAATGATGCTACTGGGGAAGGTGGTGTTGTATCAACACAAAATCTGTGGGAATCAATTTTTGCAGATAGTGGTCAAACTACAGCAAGTGCACCAACAGATACTTTAACTATTGCTGGTGGGACAAATATTTCAACATCCATTACTGGTGATGTCCTGACAATCAATATGACTGGAGATTTGGGTGCCCCAGACCAAAATATTTTCTCAACAATTGGGTCTGATAGTGGAAGCAAAACTGCAAATAGCACTGCAACCACTATCAATATTCTTGGTGGAGTTGGTATATCAACTGCAATTAATGGGAGTAATCTTACCATTACAAATGATGAACCAAATATTGTCCAAGAAGTATTTAAAACAGTTGCTGGAGATACTGGTAGCACTACCGCACAATTATCAACATCTACCCTCTCAATACTTGGTGGTAATGGAATTGACACAACCGCAACAACAAATACTCTGACGGTAACCGCTCAATTCTGGACTAATCAAACTATTTCTGCAAACAAAAACATTATTTTTGATAATAATGGTATGGCAGAAATTGTTGCTTCCCCGACATTGGGTTGGACAATTAGTGGAAGTGTGGCTGATGGGTATTCATTTAATGGTCCTGGTGTATTGACAAACCAATTTAATCCAACACTCTATGTGTATAGAGGATTTACATATAGATTCCAGGCACCACCATCGCACCCAATAGCACTACGTCAAACTGCAGGTGGGGCGGCAGTGACAACTGGTGTAAGTGGTGCTCAAGATGGAGTGCAATATTGGACAGTGCCAATGAATCTCTCTGCTGGCACTACATATGTGTATCAGTGCACTCTACATCCAGCAATGGTCGGAAACCTCGTAGTTGTATAATAAATGACAAGAATAGTACCTGGAAGCGGCGCAGAAATCTTCCCAGTATTCAATAGTATTGCTGGTGTTAGAGAAGTATACGTTGTCAAGAGTGGTAGTGGATATGACCCAAATAATCCACCTAGACTTCGTGTGGAGAATTGTGGCACACCCATTCGTGAAGCGGTATTACGACCTGTAATTGAGGGTATTCGTGGAGAAATTACTGCTGTAGAGATCCTAGACCCAGGTGAGGGTTACGACCCACTAAGACTGGTAATCCATGATGAGGGGGCGGCGGTTAAGGCAGACGGACAAATCTATCTAGATGAAGATGGGGGAATTGATTATATCCAAATAACTAAATTTGGAGATGAGTATTTTGATACTACTGCAGAAATTAAAGGTGGTGGTGGATCTGGTAGTGAATTAATCCCTGTGACTGGTCTTGTTACTGGTCTGGCAATTGAAGAGTTTGGAAGAAACTACACAGAGAATGATGTCAACATCGTTATCTCTGGTGGTGGAGGTACAAATGCAACTGGTGTTGCAACCGTAAATAGATTTGGACAAGTAAGTGGTATTACACTTACAAATGCTGGTGAATTTTTTGAAACTCCTCCTATCATCCAACTAATTGGTGGAGGTGGAAGTGGCGCTACTGCTGCAGCATATATTGACCTTGGTAGAATTACCCAAATTGAATTATTATCTGGAGGCGGTGGTTATGTAAACCCACCTCAAGTTATTTTTGCTAGGGATACTGATTTAATCAAAACTGCAAGAAACCGACAATCGTTAGATGCTGTAGTATATGATTTAACAGGTATTCTCAAAAATGTTGCAGTTGATGATGATGAAATTTTTGTAGAAACGACAAACCAATATGTTGGATCTGGTAAGATTCTTTTAGGTAAAGAAATTATTCGTTATACTGGCAAGACTGCGAATTCTTTTACTGGATGTGACAGAGGTATAAACTTCCGTTTCGACCAGAAGGTAATTCTTGACAATTTGCAGGATGACGATGCTACTGGAATTTCAAATTATCAATTCCAGGTTACCGATAGAATCAGACGAGTA
>Ga0129336_10000167_pt1 | contig 34577 bp, 53 predicted proteins | sample CPB6_02_DNA_FD_96878 | JGI IMG/M metagenome (GOLD analysis project Ga0129336, IMG submission 96878) | Freshwater to marine salinity gradient microbial communities from Chesapeake Bay, USA - CPBay_Sum_0.6_0.2_DNA | ecosystem: Environmental > Aquatic > Marine > Coastal | place: USA: Chesapeake...
GATCGAATATACCCACACGCAGGGAACGCAGAGGGACCCAATCACCGGGGCTTGAACACCAACCGCTCAAAGATTGACGGAAACTTCTCCGCGAACTTTTGCGAGAGAATCTGCTGCACAGGGAAGGCTGCCTGGTAGCGCGGTTGACGCGTGATGTAGAAGACGGTGTGGAAGCCCCGGGCGAGGCCGCCGTTGCGTGGCCTTGGGCCCACGCGTGCGTAGATACCACGTGGCAAGCCGCCGGGTTCGCCCACGAAGTAGTCAGATTGCCTGCGTTTGCGTTGGCTGCGACGTGCGCCGGATACGTTGCCGAGGTAGCCAGTTTCACGCAGACCCTTTAGGCGGCTCAGCACTTGGGTGTAGGTAGCGCCGCTGAGGTTGCCATAGGCATTGAGCCTGAGGGGATGCACGTCAGCTGGCACGGTGTACTCATTGCTTCGCAGCACGCCTGTGGCTTGCAGCGAGCGCTCGTATCGCTTGAGGTCACGCGGCTGGCCGGCGACCATGGGCTGCAGGTACTTGGCAGCTGGTGTGCCTTTGACTGCGGTGTCCTTAAAGCCGAAGCGTGCGGTGAGGTTACCGGGCTTTGCGGGCTGCACAAAGACGGCGTTAGTGGTCCACTTGGTCGGGCGATCGACGTAGCGCGGTGTAACGGCTTTGAGGTGATCGCGGGAGTCATAGGCGGCCAGGGTCATCGCCCTGGCGGTGTCCTTATCAAGGTTGCCGCGTACTGCAGAAGTAAACCGAGCCAGCTTGTCGAGCTGGCTGGTGTCAACGATGAAGTCGATCTTCACGACCGGATCTGCACTGGCATCAGGAGGTAAGTCTGACCGGGCTCGCCTTGCAGGACGACAGGCGCTGTTGAGCTGTTGGATTGAATGGTGATCGTGTCGCCACCCATGCTGCGTAGGCCGTCGATCAGGTAGTGGGCATTGACGGCAAGGGTTGGCAGCTTGCCATCGGCTGCGATGGATTCGATGCCGCTGTTGGCTTCGACTTCGGCGCTGAGCTTGAGTGCAGAAGCGGATGCCTTCAGCTTGACGACGCTGTTGTGCTGGTCAGCGATCACTGCAACGCGCTCCAGGGCGTGGAGCAGGGTGATACGGTCAGCGGTCAGCGTGGCCTTGAACGTGGCGGGGATAAGCGCCTGCGCGTTGGGGTATGCGCCGTCCAGGATGCGGGAGATGATGCGCGTGCCATCGGCAAGGGTGATGGCGGCATGAGCGTTGTCGCAGGCGATAGCGGCCGGTTGGCGCACCATCTGCAGCGTGCGGGCTGGGATGACCACATCCAATGCGGCCGCATCACACGGCATGGTGCGCGTGGCAAGGCGATGGCCGTCGGTTGCCTCAAGGCGCAGTTGTGCGCCATCGGCCGCCAGGTGAACGCCGGTCAGGATCTGCTTAGCCGCATCAGCGCTGCAGGCCAGCAGCACGGCGCTGAGCGGATCGGAGATGTCCACCAGATCGCCCGCATCGGCCTTCACCACAGGCAGTGCGGGGAAGTCATCGGCCGAGGCTATGGAGAGGCTGTAGGAGCCGCCTGCAGCGGCCAGCGTGAGGCGTGTGCCATCTACTGCCAGGGAGACGGCATCTGAAAGACGGCTTGTGATGTCCGACAGCAGGCGATATGGCACCACGGCGCTGCCGGCAGTGGTTACAGCGGCTGGGATGGTGGCGTGAATGCCTAGCTCAAGGTCATAGGCGGTCAGGTGAAGCTCGCCATCATCAGTGGCGACCATGCAGACGCCCGCAAGGATCGGGTGCGTCTTGCCGGTGCCAACAGCGCGGGAGAGCGTGCGGAGGGCTGCGTTGAGGTCAGCGTGAGAGCAGGTGAGTTTCATTGAGCAGCAGCTTCGGATAGTGCGTTGATGATGCGGTCGCAGTCGGACTGGAATGCGGCGACCACTTCCAGCGGGATGGGGCTGGCGTCGTCTTGTGCGTTGTCGCGGATGGCGCAGGCGTAGGCGTGCGCCAGGAGGAGGGCGTCATGCAGCCGTGTCAGGACGGGCTGCTGTTTGGTTGAGGCGGTTGATGACATAGGCAACGATCAGCTCGATGTGCCGATGTGGCAGGTCGCCGTGCATGAAGGCCGCGGCATCGGACACGAGGCGATGGTACGCCGCCGTACTCAACCCTGCAACATCCCCACCAGTGGCCAGCGCCCGGGACCGGATCAGCGCAGCGCGTGTGGTGCCGATGGCCGCGGCCTCCTGGTCCAAGCGGGCCACGTCGTCGGGCTTGAAGCGAACTTTGATCTCCATGCGCGGCAGGGTAAGGCCTCTAACGGTTCTTACGGTGTCTAACGGTAGGCGTAAGACCGAGATCCCGCGCCACGACTGGGATCTGCCTCCTTACTTACACTTCTTACACTAAAAAGGGTATAGATAAGAGAGAGAGAGAGAGAGAGAGAGAGAGAGAGAGAGAGAGAGAGATCTATGGCTTGCTGGAAACCGTAAGAACCGTAAGAACCGTAAGAAACCCAGTGATAGCAAGGGTTTTCAGCCTTACAGCAGCCGTTAGATCCCTAACGGTCCAGGGCAATGGCCACCGCGCGACTGCTGGTGAGGCCACGGAAGTGTGTAACGCCTGCCTTGCTGGCACCAGGCAAGCGAGCCAGCACAGTGGGCCAGCAATTCGCCCAGGCGGTGTCGGCGAGCATTGCCGCAAGCGCAGGAGCGGTGTTGGAGATCAGCATCTGGCCGTCGTCGGCGCGGATGCCGTGACGACCCAGGACGGCCTGCGCTTCGGTGGCGGTGACCTGTGCATCAGTGGCGCGATGCTGGGCGATGTCCACCAGCTCCTTAACGGTGCGAGTGACGACACGCTCGCCACCTTCAACGCGCAGCTGGCGATGGAGGATGTGGTCAAAGCACCTCTGCTCATCGGGCACCTCGACCGACTGGCTGTAGCTGGTCCAGTCATTGCGCTCGATGAGATCCCACGCCTGCTCACGTGTCGGCACCTCGCGTGAGCTGAGCGACCATGCGCCGGCCAGCAGCGTGCCGTATTGATCGCCCAGTCGCTGGGAATCAAAGGCATCAGCCGCGGCCTTGATGAAGACGCGCACCGATTCACGGATGACGGGGATCAGCTCAATGGTGCGCGCCTGCAGGCGTTGGCCGATGGCATCGGTGATATGGCGATCCAGGTCGCGGTCCAGCGATTCCCAATGCGCGGTGCGCTGATCCTTCGGCAGCTCGCTGGGGTTGCGCAGGGTGAGTTGCGCAAAGCGGCTGCGGTCAGCGCCTTGCTTCAGTGCTGTGGCAATGGATGACATCATGAACATCGATCGGATGGTGTATCGCTGCGTCTCGCCTTCGGGGCTGCCCTTGAGCGTGTGTGCGCGTGACTCACTGCTGGCAACACGCGCCAGGCCTAGTACGGCCTGCATCCGCTGCTGGTCATTGCGCTCATTGCTCTCGGCTTCATCGAACACGACCGGCAGCGCATCGGCGCGCAGGGCCTGACGGATGCCGGGCTCAGTGGTGTTGCCCGCAACGATCAGGCCCATGTCGCCCAGCAGTGGCGCGACGAAGCGGCCGAGCACCTCAGACTTGCCGGAGCCTGAGCCGGCCGTGAGCCAGATATGCGGTCTCCAGTCAAGGGCACCACAGATCGGCGCCAAGGTGGCCCAGCCTGTTAGCAACAGGCCTGATGCCGGCACCTCCCAGAGGAAGCGGTTGGCAAGCTCCAGGATCTCGAATGCCGCGTGATCCGACAGCGGCGACGCACTGCCCGGGCCATGGAGGCGGCTGAGGCGTTGGTAGACATAGCGACTGCCTGGCAGGCCATCACGCACTGGCCGGCTGGTGCCGCTGACGATCAGCTGATCACCGAGGTGAAGCACCGGGCTGTCGTTATCCCACCAGGCGCCGCGACCACGGATGCGGTCAGGACTATAGACGCCGACTGTGGCCTGCTTGGCATAGAGGCTGCTGGCGGCTGCGGTCCAGTTGACGCCAACGCGGCCGCCGGGATAGAGCGTCTCCCAGTACGGCAGCTCCGCCAGCGCGCAAAGGTTGGTGCTGGTGTGTGAGGCACGCGATAGGCGGATGACTTGGCCAGTGCTGGCGGGTTGGTAGAAGTAGCTGTCACCGTCAAAGCCAAGACAGGCGAATGGCTCATCCGCCGCGACTGGCGGCAATGGCGGCGGCGGCTCCACGACAGGCTCCACCACCTGCTCCACTGCCTGCTCAATCGGCGGCGTGCGATTGGCCTTGAGGTATGCCGCGGCCTCCACTTCAGACCACTCGGCATCTGCCAGATCCCATCCTTCAGGTGCATCAGCTGGTGGATGCACGATGCGCACCTGATCGGCGCCGGCGACCAGCAGCCGCGGCGCCAGCTTGGCCATGGCGTCTTTGCCGACGGCATCAGCATCAGGCCATAACGTGCAACGCCGGCCTGCCAGCGGTGACCAGTCGGCCTTGTCGATGGCCTTGCAACCGGATGGCCAGGTGATCGCTACAGCAGATGGGAACAGGCGCTGCGCTGCGTCTGCGGTCTTCTCACCTTCAACGATGAGCACCGGTGCATCAGGCCGGCTGCGCAGTGCATCGAGGCGATACAGCGGACGCGGTGCTGGTGGCGCCTTCCAACGCCATGCCTCGCCATCCCACCAAAGCGGGCGGATCTTCTTGCCCGGGAAGCGGCAGACCAGGAATCCACTGCCATAGGGCCAGACGTGCTCAGCGCCCTTGGTCGGTGGATCCGGCACCTGTCCGAGGTGCTGCTCAATGCGGCGGCAGGCATCGGCGTACGGCCAGCCGGTGATGCGCATGAGCAGGTCCATCCCGGTGCCACCACCGCCGGCACCATCACGGCCACCGCATTGGTTGCAGAACCACGATCCGGTGCCATCGCGGTCATCGAAGCGGTAGCGATCGGTGCCACCGCAGCAGGGGCAGGGCTGATGCTTGTCTGTGAGCTGGTCAGCAGTAAGGCCGCCAAGCTCCGCCAGCAGGTCAGGCCACCTGCCCCGGGTGAGGTCTGTGATGGTCATCGCTTGAGTGCCTGCTCCAGCAGTAGGCGGATGGCAGTCGAGCGCGACATGCGATCACCACGCCAGGCATCAAGAAGCCGCAGCAGCTCTGGCGTAAGGCGGACGGGCGTTGGATGGGCCAGCTTCATGCGTGCGGCGGAAGGCTTGCGCACCGTAGCCGCCGCTGCTACTGTCGGCAAGCCTTGGCCGTCTTTAGCCGGGCACCAGTCACGCCACTGGTTTAGACCCACAGACGGCCCCGCACTTAACCACATGAAACAGTTCGAGCTTTTTAGTGAACAGGAGCGGCCTTGCGAGGTGGCATTGCCGCCTGGTGATGTTGTTTGGGGCTGCGATTACGGCAGCGGCTACTTCCACATCTGGAAAGCATGTTCAACTTGACATAGCCATGAACCTTCGCCCCTACCAACAACAACTCATCAGCGACATCCGCCTGCAGTACCAGCTGGGTCATCGCCGTGTTCTGGCGGTGCTGCCCACTGGCGGCGGCAAAACCGTTTGCTTCAGCTACATCGCCCAGGCTGCTGCCAAGAAAGGCAACCGCATCTGCATCCTCGTGCATCGGCAGGAGCTGCTGGACCAGGCCAGCCGCAGCCTGACGGTGATGGGTGTGGCGCATGGCCGCATCGCTGCCGGTCGCGGCATGGACCTGAGCCATGCAGTGCAGGTGGCGAGCGTCGCCACGCTGGCGCGGCGATTGCATCTGCTGCCGCCGGAGTTCTTCCAGCTGCTGGTGGTGGATGAAGCGCACCACACCAATGCCGGCACATGGGCCAGCGTGGTGGCGCACTTCAACACCGCGCGCCTGCTAGGCGTGACGGCGACACCGATCAGAGGCGACGGCCGTGGCCTTGGTGAGTGGTACCAGTCGATGGTGCAGGGTCCATCAGCGGCATGGCTGACAGAGCATGGATTCCTCGCGCCTGCCAAGGTGCTGGCCCCGCCGGGCTTCAACGCATCCGGGCTGCGCAAGCGGATGGGTGACTTCGATAGCCGCCAGGCGGAGGAGCGTGTCACCGAGATCCACGGCGACTGCTACAGCCACTACTGCAAGCACCTCAGTGGGCAGACTGCAATTGCGTTCTGCTGCAGCGTGGCCCACGCAGAGGCGGTAGCGGATCTGTTCAAGCGGCAGGGTATCGCCGCGGCCAGCATTGACGGCAGCATGGACGCCACCACCAGGCGCCAGCTATTGGAGGATCTTGGTGCCGGCCGGCTGAAGGTGCTGACCAGCTGCGCATTGATCGGTGAAGGCGTGGATGTCCCGAGCGTCGGTGGCTGCATCCTGCTGCGGCCAACGCAATCAGTCGGCCTGCACCTGCAGATGATCGGCCGGTGCCTGCGGCCACAGGATGGCAAGCGCGCGGTGATCCTGGATCACGTCGGCAACACGCTGCGGCTAGGCCACCACCTGGAGGATCGGGACTGGACGCTGGAGGGCATCAAGAAGCAGGATCGCGAGAAGGCACCGAGCGTCAAGGTGTGCCCGGTGTGCTTTGCGGCAATGGCCAGCACTGCGCAAGCGTGCGGCGACTGCGGCCACGAGTTCCGCGCGCAGGAGCGTGAGCTGATGGTGGTGCCGGGTGAGCTGCAGGAGGTGACGGCACGCGCACGCAAGCGTGAGCAGGGCGGCGCCAATAGCCTCGAGGCCCTCCGCCAGCTGGCGCAGCAGCGCGGCTACAAGCGCGGATGGGCGGAACGGGTGTATCAGGCAAGATTGGCGAAGCGGTATGGCATTTGACCGAGCAGGGTTGACCATGGCGGAGCATGGTGTATGATTTGGGGACAGCGGACGAGATCCGCGCCCCAACCTGAGAACCATGACCCTCCAGCAAGTCCTCCAAGCCAAAGCCGCCGAGAAAGCCGCCAAAGATGCCTTTTTTGCAGCCACTGGCGCCGCCGGCAGCAAGATGACCGCCAAGCAGCGCAAGCTGCAGGCTGCCATGATCGCCGCCACTCAAGCCCGCCAAGCTGCGATGACCGCCTATGCCGCTGCGCTCTGAGTGCGCGTCCTCATTGCCTGCGAATACAGCGCCCGCGTCCGCGATGCATTTCGCAGGCGCGGGCATGACGCATGGAGCTGCGACCTGTTGGAGTGCGAAGGCGATCCGCGCTGGCATTTGCAGCAACCGGTGGAGCAGGTGCTGGTCGATGGATGGGATCTGATGGTGGCGCACCCGCCATGCACGCATCTCGCGGTCAGCGGCTCGCGCCACTTCCACCGCAAGCAACAGGAGCAGGCCGAAGCGCTGGACTTCGTGCGCCTGCTGATGGAGGCGCCAATAGATAGGTGGTGCATTGAGAACCCGATCAGCGTGATCAGCTCTGCCATTGCCCCCCCTGATCAAATCATCCAGCCGTGGCAGTTCGGGCATGGTGAGACAAAGGCGACGTGTTTATGGCTGAAGAACCTGCCGAAGCTCAAGCCGACGCAAGTGGTTGATGGGCGCGATGCGCGCGTGCATCGGATGCCACCGGGCCCAGACCGCTGGAAAGAGCGCAGCCGCACCTATCAAGGCATTGCCGACGCCATGGCCCAGCAGTGGGGCGCGACTACGCTGCCGACGGCGGTTGAGCAGTTAGCGCTTGGCATCTGAGCAAACCATCCAGCAGCAGATCCGCCTCCAGTGCTCCAGAGGCCCGGTGCGCCTGCATCGCAACAACACCGGCACGCTCCTCGACCGCAATGGCCGGCCGGTGCAGTTCGGCCTGGCGAAGGGCAGCGCAGACCTGATCGGCTGGACCACGCGCACGATCACACCAGACATGGTGGGTCAGCGCATTGCGGTATTCACCAGCATCGAAGTGAAGACCGCTACGGGCCGGTTGCGGCCAGAGCAGCGGCAGTGGATGGAGGCTGTGCAGGCTGCTGGTGGCATCGCTGGCGTCGCCCGCAGCATTGAGGACGCAGCACGGTTGACAGGGGCTGCATAGGGTGTAGGATGGATGCAAGCCGGGAGACCGGCACCCCAAACCGAGAGCCATGACCACCACGACCCTTGCACTGCTGGCAGCGCTGCTGCTGCTGCCGGTGCTGATCATCCTCTGGGCCACCGAAAGCACTGAGCAGCGCGCACGACGCCTGCGCAGCTACGGATGGAGCCAGCGCCGCATTGCGGAGCACATGAACATCACCACCTATCGCGTCCGCCGGGCGCTGGCGGCATGAACACCATCAACAACATTATCTGCGGCCTGATCGCTGCAGCCACCTTCGCCATGATCGGCATCGACGGTGCCGCGCACCATGGCTCCACGCATTCCGGCACGCAGGTGGAGGTGCGGAAGTGAGCCACCGCCGCTACTGGTTTCAGATCAAAGCGACCAATCAGATCCAGTCCGTATGGGCCGTGAGCTTCACCGAGGCCAAGGCCAAGGCTGCGCTGATGTACCTGCCGCACTGGCGCGGCATCGAATGGCTTGACCTTCAATGACATCCGACCAACAGATCCACACGCTGCTAACAGCGCAGCGCTTCGGCGGCAACTTCCTCCGCCGCCTTGCTGATGCCGGCCTGGCGGCAGATCCCAGCAACCGCGCAATCCTGTTTCGCGCCTTCCCGCAGCTGATGCAGGTCTTCGGCCCCGGCAGCAGCCTCTATAGCGAGGACTTGGGATGACCAGCAACGCCGAATACCACGCCGACCCTGCCGTCAGCGCCAGCCACCTCCATGCTGTAGCCGCCAGTCCGTATCACTACTGGAAGCGGTTCATTGATCCGCAACGCCAGTCGGTGGAGCCGACAGCAGCAATGCGGCTCGGCAGCTTGGTGCATTGCGCCGTGCTGGAGCCTGATGAGCTGCTGCAGCGCTATGGCGTCTGCGGCCCGCGCAACACCAAGGCCGGCAAGGAGCAGGCTGCTGAGATGGCGGCCAGCGGCATCGAATCCGTCACCGAGGCGGACATGGCCCTGGCGCAGGCGATGTGCGCTGCAGTGCGGGAGCATCCTGCCGCAGCGCTACTGCTGGCCAGCGGCAAGGCTGAGCAGAGCTTCTGGTGGGATGACATCACCAGTGGCCTGCGATGTAAGTGCCGCCCGGACTGGTACAGCGGCACCACGATCGTGGACCTCAAGACCACGACGGATGCCAGCCCTTCAGGCTTCGCCAAGTCGGTGGCGAACTTCCGCTACCACGTCCAGGCCAACCACTACCTCGCCGGCACCTTTGCGGAGCGGTTCATCTTCATCGCTGTCGAGAAGACCTATCCGTATGCGGTTGGCGTGTATGAGCTGGATGCTGAAGCTATGGCTCATGGCGCTGAACTACGCCGGCAAAACATGCAGACCATTGCTGACTGCCGCGCGATCAATGAATGGCCGGGCTACAGCACCGGCATCGAACCGCTGAGCCTGCCCAGCTGGGCGCTGCGCCCTGACACCACTACTGTGACCTCCGATGACTTCTAGCCTTGCGCTCTGGACACCAGAGCAAACGCAGCTGATCAGCACCACCATTGCACCGGGCTGCAGTGGTGATGAGCTGCGACTCTTTGCCTATGCCTGCCAACGCACTGGGCTGGATCCATTCTCGAAACAGATCTATGCGATCAAGCGCGGCGGCAAAATGACCATCCAGGCCGGCATCGACGGTCTCCGCAGCATCGCAGAACGCACCGGCCAACTTGATGGCAGCGAGACGTACTGGTGCGGTGAAGATGGCCAGTGGGCTGATGTATGGCTGAGCAGCAAGCCACCAGCCGCGGCTAAGACCATCATTCACCGCAAGGGCAGTCAGCATCCATTTGTTGGCGTAGCACGATTTGCGGATTACAACGCTGGCCAGGGGCTGTGGTCGAAGATGCCAGCCGCGATGATCGCCAAGTGCTCCGAGGCCCTGGCACTGCGCAAGGCATTTCCTGCTGACCTCTCAGGCGTCTACAGCGCTGATGAGATGCAGCAGGCTGAGACGGTCACGGTGACGGAGGTGGCGGCGCCTGCTCCTGCGCTACCGGCAGGTGACAGCAAGATGTATAACGCCGGCAAGGCTGCAATCGCCAAGGCTAAGACCATGGCGGAGCTTCAAGATGTGACCAACCGCGCTGAGAAGCGCCGCGCTGATCTATCAGCTGAGCAATACGAGAATCTGCTTCGCATGGCAGTTGAGCGTGAATATGAGTTGATGCCGCAAGAAACCAGCGATCCTTTTGGCGATGACTGAGCCATTTCTCACGACTGAGCAGCTTGCGGCCCGCTGGGGCCTGCGGCCATCTGCTGTGAAGAATCAACGCGCGCGTGGTATCGGTCCGCCGTATATCACGCTGCCGCGGTTGGCAACCCCAGCCGGCACGCCACGCGTGCAGTATCCACTCGCCCAAGTCTTGGCCTTCGAGGAGGCCAATGGCATCACCCCGCTGAACTGACATGAGCCTCTACGCCACCGGTATCGTTCGCATCATTTCTGATCCGCAGCTTCGTGCATTTGATAGTGGCACCATGGTATGCAACTTTGCCGGTGGCATCCATGAAGGCAAGGACAAGGCTGGCAACTGGATCAATAATGCGATTGATATTGAGGCATGGGGCCGATCTGCCGAGATCATCACAGACAAGGTACGCAAAGGCGACAGCATCTGTGTCACCGGCATGATCCGCCGCCAAGAATGGGATGACAAGGAGACTGGCAAGAAGCGCAGCAAGCACGTGCTGAGCGTCAGCCGGTTTGAGTTCCTGCCGCGTAGCGCTGCAGCCAGTGAGGATGTGTTCTGATGGGCGTTGTATTCACTGGTACTGACCACAACGGCAACCATTGGCATGTGACCTCGTGGTCTGACATGGATCGCTATGTGAGGTTTGTGAAGCGCAATAGCAAGCGCAAGCTGCTCGATCAAGTGGCGCTATGGACATCCACTGGCAAGTGGTCCGCTGATCGCTGGCAGCCTGATCCGCCAATAGTGCCGGCTGCCATCTTGCTCGCTGTTGAGGACACGCTCAATGACAACTGAAGAAGCATTCCGCCAATGGTGGCGGGAATCGTATGGCGTACCACCTGGCACCCATGCGGTGATGACGCATGTTGCATGGGCGGAGCACTTGATGGGGCAGCAGCCGATGCCGCCGGCCGAGTTGATAGCGGAGTGGTCTGCTGCTGCCAGCGACGGCGGCAATGCAACGCTCAGCCAGTCGGATGAGCGCATTGCTGCGATGGCGATCGAGTGGGCATGGAGGCAACATGCTGCCGGCTGACTACACACGCTGCATGGGGCTATCACCTGAATGCCCAATGCGTCAGCGCTGCGCTAGGCATTGCGACATCCCTGATGACCGCGAGATCAGCTGGGTGCGAAACCTGAACCCTGCTGAAGATGCGGAGTGCCTGTACTTCATTCCTTTTGCTCGATGACTGACCTTTCTCCTGCTGCCCAGGCGGTGCTGGATGCGTTCCGTGCTGTGCCTGACCTGCGTGATTGCCCCAGCATCGCCGCCGCCCTGCGTGCTGCTGCGGATCAGGTGGTGCCGGAATACGAGACAACACCTGGAGGATCCAAAGTCTGGCAAAGCGAGCCAGTGCCTTCTATCCGCGCCGCGCTCCTCGCCATCGCCGCCGAGCTGGAGGGTGCCAGTGGCTGACACCGATCACCTCTACGTGCGCTTCGCATCGCTGGAGTGGAAACTCGGCTGCCACATGGCTGAATGGAAGGCCGCGCGTGAGCTGGCCTACCGCATGGGCAAGGCTGGTGATGAGCTGAACCAGGCCCACTGCGATGGTGTGGTGCGCTTGCTGCAGGAGCATCTGGAGGGCCATGGCCAAGCGTGACACCCTGCGGCTGAGCCAACATCAGTTCATCGAGACCGGCAGGGATTGGAATGGTCGATGGTTCATCGCTTACAGCAGTGGTGCATCCATCTTCCTCCGTGAACCGAAGGAATTGCGGCGCTTCCTGAAGGTAGCGAAGGGCCTGCCCATGCGTGAGTCGCTCGACTCATGGCTGGCCAGCCTTGCTGATATGGATGCCAAGCGCAAGCAGCCTGAACAGCAAGGCCTCAGCGATGAGGTGCTGGCGACTGGCTTTGGCCCCGAATGCCATCTCGATGAATCAGATCCCAACCATCAAACAAGAACGGTCATATAATGGCCGCGGCCAGCACATGCCGCGGTGGATAGCGTCAAGGATTACCTATCAGAGATCGGACGTTTCCCGCTGCTGAGCGGTGAGCAAGAAATCCAGCTGTCACGGCAAGTGGCGCGGATGCGGGAGCTGCAGACACTGCCAGGTGAGCGCACGAAGGTTGAGCAGCGCACGATCAAGCGCGGGCAGCGTGCGCTTGAAACCATCATGAACTGCAACCTGCGACTGGTGGTGCATATCGCAAAGCGCTACACCAGCCGGCTCAAGTGCAACAGCATGGACATGATGGACCTCATCCAAGAGGGTTGCATCGGCCTGCATCGCGCGGCTGAACTTTTTGATGGCACCAAGGGCTACAAGTTCTCCACTTACGCGTACTGGTGGATTCGACAGGCGATCACCAGGGCGATTGATACAAAGGAGCGCCTGATCCGAGTACCGCAGCATACGCTGGATCTGGTCTACAAAGCAGCCAAGCTGCAACGCGAGCACATGCAGCAGCATGGCGAGCCGATCGCAACAGCAGCATTGGCAGCTGAGATGAATATCACGATTAATGAGCTGCAGATGATTATGCAGCGCAATATCCCGCATGGCAGCCTTGATCAACTGACGCATGATGATGGGTCGCCAATTCTTGACCTAATTGCAGCCAATGATCCAGAGATTGATGAGGCGCTATCGTCAGAATATGGTGAGCAGCTGCAGCTGGCTTTTTTTCGTCTAGATGAGGTCGATAGGCATATTGTCTCTTCGTATCATGGCCTTAAAGGACCGAAACAAACGCAAACAAACATTGCCAAGGAACTTGGGATTACGCGAAGCAGGGTAGGACAGCGCCATGACTGCGCTCTCCGTCGCATGAGATTGATGATTACCGCTCAACAATGCGCTTAGCTCAATCTCTGCGATGTGGCCGGTAGCCTGCTCCAGCAGCTTGCAGTAATACGCTTGTTGTTTGATGAGCGACGCACATAGCTCCCGCACCTGATCAGCGTCATGATGGTGTAGAACGCTACGGGCCTGGGCTTCAATATGAAGCTCCTCCTCAAGCGTCCATTGAACAATCATCCACTGGCCCCAGCTCATGACAGATCGGCCACTACCACCCAAACTACAGAAGGTGGGTGATATGTGGCGCGTGACGTATGGATCAATTGTGAAGGAACATCGCCAGGATTGGCAAGCAATCTGGCATTATGAGCAACTGTGTGAGTATTACAGGCTGGAGTGCGATCGATTCAAGGATTGGCAATGATTGCCCATCCAGTGTTGGCGCCTTCCACCATCCAGCGTGGCCCCCAGTTTTTGCGGCTATAGGCCAGGCCGCCGCCGCGATTGCCGGCGTAGGTGCCTTCTGCGACGAGCATCTCGCCCCATGGATCATTGACGATCACGGCAGTCGGTGTAGTGCCGATCACGATCAACCAGTGGCCGCCACCTGATGGCGCTGTAGCTGGCCCATGGTGCAGGAAGCCGCATGGCACGGGGATGCCACGCGCAATCTGTTGCTCGATGTCAGACCATCCGCAGTTCTGGCGGAACTTCGCCGTGATGCCGTAGGTGGCCAGCGCCTTGATCTGCGCTTGCGGGTCAGTGGAATCACCGAAGCGCTGCACTACCTTCAGATATGCATCATCTGCATTGGCACCCTTCAGCGCATCAGGCCGCAGGAATGCCACAAGCATGGCGCAGCTGCTGCTGAAGCACATGCGATGCGCCTGCCCTGCTACCTTCGAATCGCGCTGGCTGTAGTACGGCACCTTGAGCGGCCCGATCGCGCCGGTCTGTTGCTGCAGTGGCCCGCAGAACAAGGCAACTTCGGCCGCGCGCCTGCGCTCAAGGCCAGCTAGCACGGCCTCGCCAGCGTGTACCCACTTCGGCAGTTCAGCGCGGACGACATCGCAGGCATCCTCGCCGGCCAGTAGGCGCTTCCTTAGCGTGCTGCCTTCTAATGCGCCGAGGCCCAGGTTGTAGGCAAAGCTGGTGATCGCCGCCACCTGCTCCGGCCGCCAGGTGCGCGCCATCGGTAGCAGCTTGAGCACGCCGGCGCCGTAGAGGTGCTCCACATCATTGGCCAGCATCTCATCGGCCATTGCCTGGCTGATGGTATCGCCAATCTTGACTGGTGCGTCGAGCAGCTTTGTGGATCCCCAGCCGATGGTTGGTACGCCAGCAGGGCAGAGATATGCCTCCAGTCGGCAGCCCTCGAACTCCTTGATGATCTTCAATGCTGGCGCTAGCCATGATGGTGCCAGTGGTGGCTTCACATCAGGCGCTGCGCGATACAGCTCAGCGAACTCGGCCAGCTGATCAGCGCTTAGATGCTCCTGCAGCCAGTTCCATGCCGCTAGTTGATGCGGCTGCGCCTTGTACCACTTCGCAGCATCCGCGAGTTGGATGATACCCACGATCAGCGGCGGCGCTTTTTGTTGTTCTGGCTATTAGCGATGCCTTGCAATGCGCCGATGACCAGCTGCACCCATCCGTTGGCTTTAACCTCCGGCAGATAGCTCAGCAGTTCACTGCCAGCTAGCAATGCAACCGCGATTGCTGCGATCTCTTCAGCCGTCATCAGCCTGATGCGTGTGTCCCTAGGCTAACCACGCGGCGCATGAGTAGCTGCTGGCGGCTGCTCCAGGTGGATGCGTGGATTCATCGCATCAATCACAAATGGCATTACTACAGACAGAATCGCCACTGCACCCATTGCCACTGCTACTTTGGTCTCAATTTCACGCATCCGCGTGAAGAGGTTGTTCATATCATTGCGCCGCTCTGCCATCTGCACCAGGACAGATTCAATCTTGCCCTCCATGGTGCCGAGTTTATGATAGATGTCGCCATGCGACACGTGATCTGGGTCCATGCGCGGCTCTGTCACTCAACTAGGCTAACGATCGCTCAGCAGTGAAATGGTGACGTCGATGTAGCCGCCAGTGCGATGCGTTTCCTCTGGCTGGCTGGCATAACGCCAGTACGTGGTAGCCGGCACCAAGTCCTCAAAGCTGGTATGGCCGGCCCATGCTTCGGCGCTAAGCGGGAAGCTGGTGTAGCTACCATCCTGCTCGCGGTAGTGGTCACGCAGTAGTTTGGCCTGCGCTGCGGTCAATGCGACGAAACCAAGCTGCAACGTGTGGCCATAGGCTGTGCCGCCGTGCTTAAAACGCACTGGGCCGCCAGCAAATAGGGCAACGGTGCTGATGGGATATTCCCCGAAGCTATGGCTACGAGTGACTGGTCGCAGCGCAGGGAATGTCGCCATCAGTTCTGCAGCGTGATGACACTCGTGCTAACGGTGAATGTACCAGCTGCAGATGCAACATCCGTGCCAAAATCATTGAAGGCCACCAGCTCATCGGCGCTGCTGGCACCACCGCGGGATTTGTAGATCACGGCGCCCCTGGCGGTGATGGTGCTTGATGCCCAGCTGACAGCAGCAAAGCTAAGGGTTACCTTGTCATTGGCGGTGTCTTTGGTCACGGTGCAAGCGGAGGTGACGCCACCAGCGGTGTAGCCAGTGCCGCTAACTTCGTTGGTTACATCATCGCGCTTGTCGTGCGTGTCCTTATTTGCGGTGTAGCTGCTGGTGACGAGCATCACCTTGAAGGTATCAGTATCGAAGTCGATGGCGCCTTTGGCCATGTCGTCGATGCAGGAGTTGTAGATGAAACTGGCCATGGGTCAAGCGTCAGGGAACGCGGCATTGGGTGGCGTGAAGTTGGCGGTGTACCTGGCCACGCCTTTGGTGATGCGGAGGTCGTCGATGTAGCCTACCAAGTTTCTTGGTGTATAGACATTATTCCGGGCGACTACCATTGAGGCCGCGCCGTTGAAACTAGCGGACGATGTTCCTGTGCCTAAACTTGTTCCATCGCCCCAGAGCGTGACTGTACTGCCGGATCGCGTCAATGCTATATGATGCCAAGTATCATCAGACCAATCACCCGAAGAAGATGACACCACTAAACTTCCATTAAGATAGACTGCTAACTGCCCTCCAGTCGAAGAATTATTGTTAATCACAAAAGTGAATCCGGAAGAGACCGTCTCGTTTCCGACTAACTGCGCATATTGCACGCTGCTATTAGTCTTGAGCCACATCTCAATTGTAAAATTACCAGTACCAAGCGCCGGATCTGTGAATGTCAACGAGTCGGAAGTGCCATTAAAGTAACCACTCGCCCCACCAAACTTGCTTTGCGCGGTGCTGATCTGCGCGTTGCCGTTGGCCGTGACGGTGAGAGCGTTGAGGCTGCTGTCAGTGAACGTCGTGCTGCCGTTGCTGCCGTCCATGTGGAGTAGCAGCGAAACACTGGAAAAAAACGGATCATCTGTAGATGGCCAGATTGCCTCGCGCCGTGCCGCGCTCTGCTCATTCGGAAACCACAACCCAGAAGCTGCCTCAAGCGTTGGCACCCTGCGCTTCCCCAGCAGCCCCCCATTAAACCCCAGCATCACGAAATATCCTCGTAGCTGATGACCAGCTCCAGGTCGCTAGCAGCGCTGGCCACGGCGCGGAGGCTGTCGCCTTCCTCTAGGTAGATGTATGCCTCACGGGTCACCAGCACCTGCGTCGCATCAGCCGGCACCGTGATGGTCTTGGCGAGGTAGAAGTCAGTAGTGCCGTTGTAGTAGGTCAGGCTGATGTCAGCGTTGTTGGTGCCGTCCACGTTGGCGCAGTAGACGCTGTTGATCTTGAAGACCTTGCCGCTGGCGGCGCTGTTGGTCAGCGCTGCAGCCAGACTAGTGGTCACGGCGTAACCGTCGGTCTTACCGGTTACAGTCGTGACCGAAGTGCCACTTTTAATGTTTGGCGCTGCCATGGTTCCGCCTGACTTGCCGTCAGTCTAGCCTCTTTAGAACAGGAGAATATCTGTTGCCTGCCAGCCCCAATCCAGCCAGAACGGTTGCGCGCCTGATGTTGCATTGCCGTCTCCAGCGCCCGGGGTGAACGTGACTGTGACCGTGTAATCCTCGCGGGTGGTCTGTACGTCTGGGCCATTTGTCCAGTAGCCACCGCCGAGTTCGGCCGTTACAGTCAGATTGATGCCTGTAGCCACTGGGCTGAATGGCGACCCGAATGCTTGGCCTGTGACAATCGACGTCAACACGCCATAAAGCACGCCCGTGGTAGTAGCGCCTTCGCCCGTCACTGACTCCAGTGCCAGCGATACCGTGTGGCGATTGTTGACTAAATCCTCAACCGTAGGAGACTCGATATAACGCCAGCGATAACCGCTCAGTTGAAAGTCGTTTGCCGTAACACCAGACCAAATAGCAGAAGGCAGCGCGAATGATTCGTAGCTGCCGAGCTGGCCATTGTAATGACTTAGCACTGACAGCATGTCAGCTTCTGTCAGCGCCACGAAGGTCAGGCGCAGCTGGCTGCTGAGCATGACCGTGCTATGCCGCACTCGGGTTTGCTTGCCGCTTAAAACGCTAAACGATGTATTGGGATAGTCGCCAGGCGTAAAGGTACGGCCGCTTGGCACCAGGGCAGGGAAGTTAGCCATGATCTACCACTTGCCGAGCGGGCACTTTGCCATCGGGATGCGCGCCTTGAGTTGCATCAAACAACCGCATACCTTGCACTGCCACCCCGGCAACCGCAGATGGTCACATGCTTTGCAAATGGCGAGACGGTCTTCCATCAGATCGCTGTGTAGTCCAAGACTACTGTGCCATTGACCCTAACTGTCTCCAGCGTAAGCCGGGGGATAGTAGTCCATGGTTGATTCGCCAATGGCAGTGATCCATCTGCCACGCAATAGTTTGGTGTTGTGAGGTTTGGCGGACATCCGCGCGGCGGGGCAATTTCTGAATGCGCTACAACAACACCGCTGGAATTGACGATGTAGAACGTAAACGATGCACAAGTGCCACCGCCTGCTTGATACCATGGCGGCACGCCATAGCTGATCGGCACTTCGTCGCCTGCAGAGAAACCCAGTGGGTAGTAGCAGGTCTCGTGGTATCTGCTTTGGAATGTGACCACCGCTCCAGGGGCGCCCGATCCAGGTACGCCACCTGTACCCATTGTCGCAAGGCTGCTCTGGCGAGTACCATCCAGGCATTCCATCACGTTATACACCTGAGTGCCTGGCGGGCCAACCATTATGAAGCTACCAGGATCACCTCCAATGCCTGTCAGCTGCAACTGGGGCGTATTCGGCTGCCCCAGTAATGCGCTGTTCAGATAAACTACTTCGTTATTTGCAACGTCAATTGTCGCCACAAGTTCGTTGTTGATATACCAAGAGGATGTCTTGATGCTGCCGCCTGGGCATGCTGCCGCAGGGCGAATCTTGCTGCCGAGACCTATTGGATCGTTGCCTGTGCTGCTGGTGCCGTTGTAAGACTCAAACGGTTGCGGCACCATTGGATCAAGCGGATTTGCTGTTGATGCGCCCGGTCTCGCTTCGCCGCCGCCGTACAAACCATTGCCACCACCGACATAGGCACCGGTTGCTCCGCCGCTGCCGCCCGCACCAGATCCTCCGCCATCAACAGCAGGCCCAATCCCAGGGATCAGCGTTGTTTCATCGTATGGTTCTTCCCCAGCGGTGAATGTTTCGGCCGGGATGGTCGTATCACTTGAACTGTTAATATCACAACTCACCCCTGTCTTGTTGCTAGTTAGCAATACGCCGGTGCCCACTGCAGCCGCTACATCAACAGCAACCATGCTGCGGCCTTGGCTATCAACTGGGCAGTGCGTCAGATCAAAAGTCAGATCACCCTGCAAAGTCTTAGTGACTCGCGTGACCTCATACAAGAAATCATGATCGACTTCTGATGCGCCATTCGACTGGCGAGACAGCGTGACGCGTACAATATCGCCAGCGGATATGATGGCATTCATTGCGTCCGGCCGGCAGCCAATCCGCAGCGTATGTGAGATATATCGCCGCCGCGCAAGAATATATGCGCCAGCTTTTACTGCATGATTCTCAACAGTGCAAAATGCACTCATGTCATGCTGCTCAAATGGGCCGGCCTCGGCAGTGCCGACGTACCGCACATCAGCAGTGCGGATGATGCCAAAATCATCAGTCAGCTGCTGACGCCAGATCATCTGGGCACAAAATGGCTTGCGATCAGCTAGCGGGACAAAGCTGATCTCAAATGTATCTGGGATAATGTGCTCTTCTGTAAAAGTAAACTTCCAGGTGAGCGCCGTAGTCTTGATCGTGTAATCATTGTTGATTGGCAGCAATGGGCGCAGGCCGCGCTTGCCATTCACGCGTGTTTCTGTGACCAAGAAATATGGCGAGAGTTGCGCCATCAAGTCTGGCAGATTGGTGCTCTCGCTGATGTTGATGTCGCAGTTGAAGTTGTTTGTGGCTAGAAAGTTAGCGGCTGTTGTGAGTGTTGTTGTATCAATCAAGCTGGCTGGCATCTTGGCGCTGGTTATCATGCACCACTGCACTAGATCAGCAAAGTTATTGCTGCTGCCGGTGGTTCCTTCAATCAGCCGTGGCACTTGCATTCCATTGCGGATGAAGCAATGCACCTGCCGATTCCAGTAGTCAAAGCCATCTGGAATCGTGACGTTGAAACTCAGTGTGCTCATGCCTGAATACAGGCCGATGCTTCCGCAGTAGTAGCTGGCTTCCGGCAGGTCAAAGCCGGTTTGCTGCACCAAGAAATTGCCGGGTGTCCATGTGCCGGCCCGGCGCCCATAGGTCTGCGTATAAGTGCCAATGCGGCAGCTGCGCTGAAACACATCGCGCACCTGAATACTGCCAAGCTGCCCTTCGGATAGGACTAGGTGGTAATAAGCGGTGACATTATTGCTGGCATCATTCTCGAATCGTGCCTCAGTGGCGCCAGGACTGATCAGGATGCCGCCTGTGCCGGCTCCTTCATTGCGTTTGCAAAATACAATCGGCACTGGCTCGCCAATGACCGCAGCGCGTTGCGGGCTGTCAAGTTGGTTGCTGCCTTCCGCTGCTGCCTCTGCTGCTGGTGCATTGACCTGCCCAGCTTCGATCGCCATCAGCACCAGTGAATCAGCGATCTCGATGCTCATAACCTGCACCCCTTGCCGATCAGCCTAGTTGTTAGCGTGCGCGGCGGCACTTGCGCACCGACTGGCGCCAAACTAGACCCCAGTTCCAGAGTGATCGTCGTGAAGCCGCCGCTGGCAGACACAATCTCCCCAGTGAATTGCGCGATCAGCTCTTGACCAGCCTGCGGTGTCGTATTGCCAAGAAGAGTGTTGAATTGATAAAGCCGTAATTCAACCAGCCTGGCTTCACGCACTGCTGGCGCTATCTGGTCAAGGACTACGCTTGTGGCAGGTAGCGTTACTGCAATTCCGCTTTCGTCGCCAGTCTGGCCGCTGGTAATACCATCTGCCTCAAATGCTTGATATTGCCAAGCTGCTGATTCCCATGTAACTGTCGTATGCGCGTAATACGACTGCCATCGCGCGTAGGTAATACTGCCGCTGTCGTAGATGCGTAGGTATTGTGCTTGCGCCCGTCCCATCAGGCCATCCCCAGCGCGATGCGTGCCGATGGTGTACGCAACTTGCCTATCACACTATTGGCGGTTGCACGCATGGCCCGCTCCATGTCTGCCACCGTAACGTAGCGCTCGCCGTTGAACTCCATCACCGGGCCCGTCGTCACATTGATGACCGGCGCACCGCCTGCAGTAGCGCCCGCCAGGACATTACCGCCACGTGCGCCTGCCAGGTAATTAGCACTGGCGGCTGCCATCTTGGATTCCGGCACGATGTATTCACGCTCGCCCCCTTCACCAACCATCGCAAGCGTTGGCCGGCTTACGACACCGCCCTGCGCAAACTCAGGCACGGTGAGCTTAGGAATCAACGGGATATCAGGCGCCGGCAGCCGGTTGAATGCTGCGATCAGGATATTGATTAGCCCTGTCACTGCATTAACGCGGCTGGCCAGATATTGCAGCACACTACGAAACACGGCCTTGATTGTATCAACCACAGTCTTGAAAGCAGCGCCGATTGCGCTGCCGATCTTCTTGAAGATATCAACGGCGCCATCGTAAAGGCCCTTGAAAAAGCCTAGGATTGGCTTCACGTAGTAGTCCATATAGGCCTTGGCGCCAGCCTTTAGAAGGTTGCCGATTGTATTAAATGCATTGCCGATGAAATTAACCACAGCGCCAAAAGCAGCGCCGATCTGATCGCGGAACGCATAGATCGCAACGCCTGCTGCCACGATCAAGGCAACAATCCCGACAGGGCCTGTGATCAATACTATGAAAGCAGTAGCCAATCCGGCGATGATGCTGCCAGCGCTTGCCAATGCACCACCAGCGGCGAACAATGGACCAAAGCCGGCAACGATCGTGGCCACCGAAGCGATGACTGGCAGCAGCGCAAGCAATGCCGCAATTGCGCCGCCCACCGCCAAGATTACATTCTGCACAGGGCCTGGCAGGTTGCTGAACGCTTCAATTGCGCCTGCGATAGCATATCCGATCTTACTAATAGTAGGTTCTGCTTTTTCTGCAACTTTGGCAATGCCTTCTGCAATTTTAGTGATAGCAGGAAGTGCCGTCTCCACAGCTCTATCAAATGGCCTAGCAATCGCACTTTGTATTCTGGCAATTGATTCATTGAATTGATCTGCGGCTTTCGCCATTGGCGAAGTAATCGTGGCTTGATACTTCTCTAGCGCTTCCCTGCCATTATTTAGCATCGGAATCAACTCAACGCCTGACCTGCCAAAGATATCTTGTGCTAGTGCGCTTTTTTGAGCGCCATCCTCCATCTTGCTAAATCGATCAGCAACTTCAAGCATGATCGCATCTAGCGGCATCAACTTCCCTTGTGCATCAATAGCTGAGATGCCAAGCGATGTTAATGCTGCCCGCACGCTTTGTCCGCCGCCGTTCAAGACAGCAATCTGGCTAGCGGCTTGCTTCTTTATCTCTTCAATTTGACCCTGCATCGACTGTTCGCCAATCGCTTTCTGCGCAGCTAACAAATCTTTAAGTGCCTTTTCCTCTGCATATTTTCTCTCTTGTAATGCATTATCCTCTGCGCGTCGTGCATCGCGCAGTTGTCGCTCGCGTTCTTTTTGCAATGCTTGATTGCGGTCTGCTAATGCGCTCAATGCATCTTCATGCTCAGCTTTCAGCGATTCAATCAGTTGAGTTCTGGCAGCATCTGACAGCGTTTTGTCGGATTCAATAGCATCACGACGCATCTCGAATTGACGATCAATCTGGCGCTCTTGCAAGCGCAATGCCTTGTCAGCTGCTTGCCGCTGGCGATCCGCTTGGTCATCAAACCGATCATCTAAAAGAATCTGCTCTTCTCTGTATCGATTGTTCAACTCGCGCAGCCGTTTGTCTGTCTCGTCCTCAAGTATGCCTATCTTCGTTCTAGTGCTTTCACGTATAGCATCAATCTGGCGCCGCTCACTTTGTTTGATTGCATCTTCGGCTGTCCTTGCCGATCGCTGTACTGCAGTTCCAAATGTATTAGCTCCGTTTTCAGCAGTAGCAAGGCCTTTGCTTAGCTTGCTCATTGCTTTTGCCACTGTCTCAACGCTAGTGCCACTATCCTTGGCAGCCCGCTCAAAGCGGCTAAGCGTTTCAACGGCAACACCAGTACGTTGGCTCATATCATTTAGATCGTCCGCAGCATCAATCGCGCTTTTGCCGAGTGCTACCACGCCACCAGCCGCAACTGCCGCCAGCAAGCCAGACATCAGCCCGCTGACACCTTTTGCCGCTTGCCCCATGCGGCTCAATCCGCCCTGCGCAACTTGCGCCAGGCGGTTTAGGTTGCCAAAGCTCTTGCTAAGGCCATCAATTTCGCCCTGCCCCTGGACATCGGCCCTGACCTTAAGGACAGCATCAAGGTTCATTTCTGCTGCTCGCCTAATGCCTGCAGGATTTCAGCTTCGATGATCTGCAGATCGCTCAGCATCGCAGCCTCATCAGTCACTGACCGCAGTCTAAGCACCCACGCCACTGCGCCATAGTCCATCCCGATCACCCCACCCGGGCCGGCGCGCCATTGCGTCTGGCAATCCAAGAACAGCATCAACGCCGGCCATGCGTCAGGCTCAACCGCAAAATGCTCAGGCTCGTCAGGTTCAAACCCAACAACCCCAAGCACTGCGGCATCATCTGCTGTCTTGTCGATCACGCCACCCTTCACCCAATGACGGGCGGCGTCTCTCAGTTTTTTGCTTTGTTGCCAGTGACGCTCTCGAAGTACGCCACCACGATGCCGCTTGCCACTGCCGGGATGTCGAGCAGCTCAGCCTTGGACTTAGCGCTGAATGGCACTTCCTCGCCGTCTTCATCCAGGACATTTGCCCATCCCGCCAGCACCTCGTCGGCTACTGATTGGTCGGTGATCTCAACGCCTGGATCATTCTGCTTCGCCCGCACCTGATCCTGGATCTCGTTGATCCGTGTCTGCGGCAGCCGGTTGAAGACCGCATCAAACGTCTGCCGCTCCATGCGGCCACCATCGGCTGGCAGCCGCAGCACTACCGGCCACGTATAAGTGGCGGACCGGCTAAGGACAAAGGCCATACAGATCAGGCAAAGGTCAGGACGACTTCATCATTGCCGGCACTGGTCGGGACAGCAACATAAGGCAGATTAAGCATCTGCACGCCATCCTGATCGGCATAGGTCGGATTGCTGATATCCACCTTCGGCGCCACGAGCGTAACACGGTTGCCGGCAGTTGTGCCATGCAACAGCGTCAGCACGCCAGTCGTATCACTGTTGGCCACGGTGAAGTAGTCCTTAGTGGCGATGCTGACGGCCTCGATCATGCATTCACCAGACGGCGCCCGATTGGTGATCATGATCTCCTTTTCGCAACCCACCAGCTCGCGGTAGATCACTTCATTGGCCATCTCAAGGCTCAGCGACTGCAGGCAGCCACTGTGGCTGAGGAAGCTGAAGGTGCTGCTGTTGCCAGCATTGAAGATCAAAGGCGTCGCCTGATTGGTATAGGTCGTGGTAGGTGCTGCCGTATCAGTCGGTGCGTTGTAGATCCCGGTGAACTCAAAGTCAATCGTCGGGATGGCGCCAACCTCGACATTTAGCGAGAACGTGCCGCGGCAGCCGGTCGCCTTATGCAGGATGCCATCGTTGTTGAAGTAGATCGTCGCGCTACCGAAGCTAGCGCTGACGGGCTTGTAGCCAACGTTTGCAGCGATGCTATAGGTGCTGGTGGCATCAGGTGTGAATGCCGCTGAGGTCTTCTGCACCGTGGCGACCTTGGTGCTGCCCACGTAGTCAGTGATCACCCCGCTGCTGCCAGACCCGGTGCCGCCAGTCAGGCTGATGATCATGCCGACATAGGCGTCATCCGTTGCAGATGCGCCTGATGCCAGTGTGATGCTGCCTGCAGATCCGGCCTGCGCAGTGCCAGTGACAGCGGTGCCGGTCGTGGTTTCAGCCATGCCGCACGCTTTCAGCAGGCTGCCAAAGCGTGGTGCAGTAGCGGCAGTGCCAGAGCCAGCAAGCTCCACCTGGAAGCTGATCGACACTCGCGCCTGCGCCAGCAGCTGGTCACTGTTGCCGAGGTATGGACGGATCAGTTCACGGCTGACGACATCAGCCTCCAGCGGCGTCACATCAATCGACCGCACCAGCAGCGCATCAGTGCCGGCCGGGCTGGAGTCAGTTCCGTATGTGCTTTCGGACTTGACGAGGATGAGTTGCTTGCGTGTCAGCAGTGCCATTGTCAGATGCCTCAGGGCTTGGTGTGGCCGGCTCGACAGGGCGCCTTACGCCGGTTTCAGGATCCAGGATGTAAGACCCACCCTGGCCATGGTGTTCATCTAGCATCGTAGCTGCGCTCAGGCTGCCGCCAGATTAGCGACCGCCGTGCGATAGCGGATCAGGTAATCGCAGGCGATCACGCCAGCCGGCTGGTCTGCCTCGATCATGTCAAACTGCACGCCGCGGGGCTCAATGCTCATCGCATAACCGCCAATGGTCTGGTCTGCCATGACTTTGCTGTGCAGATCTTCCACAATTGCGTCTGCCTGCTGGTCTGGAATAATGCCGCGCACGATCACAGCGATCCGTACGGTCAGAGTCCAATCGGTCTTGCAAAAGCTGACATCCGTGTTCGCCTGATCAGAGATCGGCTCCACCACAATCGCCGGCGATTCACCGCGGGTGATTGGCTCCACCCTGCTGCGGTAGATCCTGGTACTGACGCCAGTGGTGCCGGTAAGCGCAGTGCGTATGCCGGCAATGATTGACTCGCGGCGTGTCGTCATGGCTAAGCGCTAGCGACCTGAGTGGCCGTACAGATAATGCCAGGGATGGCCGGATGTGTGACGCCAGCGGCCTCGGCATGGATGTAGGCATTCACATCTGATGTGGCCCACATGATCTCGATGTAGTCCTTTGCCGCCAGTTGTAGCGCATAGTTGACAGTGCCGATTACATTGCCATGCGCGCCGCCATGGCTGGCAATAATGCTAAATCTGCTATCAGAATCTGCAACGTCTCCGCTGGATCCGCTGTCATTTTTGCGCAGCCACACATTGGCATCGTGAATCTGCGTGTCGTTATTGCTGAACTGAATCGAGAATGTGATGCTGTAGATGCCCGGATAAAGAACCGTGATACGGCCGCCAGACGCGATCGTCACGCCGCGGCTGGCAGGGTCCGCTGATCGCAGCAAGATTGCAGTCGGGGTGTCGGCTGTCGCTGCATATTGCGACGTGGAGTCCCAGAAGCTGCCCCAGTAGCCCGGGCAGCCATGATATGCCAGCTGATTCCACCGCTGGATGCCATTGCCGATCTTGAGGCTGCCAGTGTCGGATTCCTGCCCGAACTCACCAGCCAGCAGCAATGGATTGCTCGCCGCCCATGCCGCCCTGGTATTGACGCGGATTGGTGCGCTCATGTCTTTTGCAGCCCAAGCTGTACCAATGCGCCATCGTCAATGTACTGCGTCTCACGCACGGTGTAAGCAACACCTGCCACGGTGATGCTGTCGCCATATTTCAAGCTGCCGAAGTTTGATGCACGCGCTGTCAGCGTGTAATCAGTGCTCAGGATTGCGTCACTCAGCAGCACCTGCGACGGCATATCAAGTATGCCCAATGCCGTCACAGCGCCTGCCGCGCATGTGACGCCGAAGTCATCGAAAAACAAATCCAGGCTTTCAGTGATCGCCATCAGAACGCCAGCGGATCAAGATACAGATCAAGCCACTGCAGATAGAGCGCGTCATCAGCAGCTGCCGCTGCCGCCGCTGTAATACTGCCGCGGATTGATAGCCGGATGCTTTGCCGTAGCCCCGTGCGTAGGTTCATGCTGCCCCCACCAGGCCGGTAACGCTAGGGGTGCCGCCACTCAAGCTGACAAGCCGCAGCCTGATGTACTTCACTGGGCAGCCACTCAAGGCATAGCCATAGGTGCCATTGGCAGTGATTGTCGTATCAGTGCCAGCCTGATCAAGGTTGAAGTAGCTGCTGCCATCAAGGCTGCCCTCAAATCGGATCACCACGTTCGTGCCGATGCTCGATACCGTGACCTGGAATGTCATGCTGACACCGCCGCACTGCACTGCAGTGCCAGCACCAGCGCTGGTCAGCGTGCCGAGGCTTTCAACCTCAAAGCCACTGAATGTACCGATTGGCTCAGGCATGACGTGCTAGCGATGCGCTCAGTCTAAAAAGAAAGGCCCCAGCTATAGCCAGGGCCTTGATGCTTAACAGGCCCCAAGTCAGCCGTACTTCTTCAGGCCGTAGCCGAAGCAGGTAACAGCGCTGGATGCAGTGCCAGTTTCAGCCGTGCAGCTCAGGCGCACATAGCGCTTGAGTGCATCACGATTGAGAGTGAGCACTTGCTTCGATGCCGCATTGCCGATAGCGGTGAAGGTGCCGCCAGTCACAGCAGTGAAGGTGCTGTTATCGGCAGATTCCTCAATGCGGAAGGTCAGATCAGCGCCGGAGCCAGCAGCAGTGCCGGAGAGGATGATCTGGATGTCGCCGTCGTAGTCCAGGAGATCAACGCCGGTTTGGTCGCCAGTGCCGGTGATGGTCGTGGTAGCCAGCAGCGTGAAGTGCTGCAGCTTCTCAAGTGTCTGCTGAAAGATCGCCATTGCGGGTCACCTTAGTGCGTGGTTTGCGTTTGACCGTTGCAGCAGGCGCCGGCTCCACTGCGGGAGCCGGTTGTGCCTTGCCCATGTTCTGCAGAACCCTTGCGTCTGATTCCTCAGCATCAAAGATCTGCCCTGCCTTAACAGCCACACCCCTGATGGATGTGTCTTTAAGGATCTGAATCAACATCAGAGGGTGTTGTTGCCGCGGCAGAAGGCCTCAGGGTGACGGACCGCAAAGTCCACATCCTGCAGCGCAATCACGCGCACGGTGCCGCTGGTGGCCTGACCGTAAGGATCCACGGTCAGATCCAGCCCGGACCACATGCCCATGATGAGCTGCGACCACACGCCGAAGAACACATCACCCGACTCCACCTGATTGGAGACCACGGCGTTGTAACCGTTGACGGTGCCGCCAGGCTCATAGACATAGGCGCCGGTATCAGTGCCCTTGTCCTTGGTCTTGAGATTGCCGCGCATCGTGGCATTCATCAGATACGCCATGGCGCCGATGTCGGCGTTGTCCGCAGCGATCTTGGACTCCATGCTCACCACCTCGGTGTAAGTCGGGGTGGCGGCGCCGAAGTCCTCGGTATTGATGCCGGTGGTGAGCTTGATGCCAAGCGGTTGGTTGGTATTGCCCAGGCCGTAGAGGCCCACGCGGTCGATCTCAAGCGCCAGCACAGTGGCCAGATCCTGGCGGATCATCTGCTCCACATCAATGCTGGCCTGCAGCATCAGGCGGCGGCTGTAGTCGGTGAAGGCGCCCACGGTCTTGGGCGACATGTTCACCTGGTCCACGCCCTGCTGGCTCTCGGTAGGAGCGCCGCTTTCAGCAACCCAGTAGGCAGTGGCTGCACCGGTCTGGCGGGGGATCGCCACGTTGCCGGACAGGCCAGTCAGCGAGGTGACGCCAAGGCCAGCCAGTGCAGAGCGATTGCGCAGCAGCTCAATGAAGCTGCCGGGGCGGAAGTCAACGCCCACCAGATCACCAGCAGCCGAGGCGGTGCCAACGGTCAGGTCGCGGCGCAGCACCTCAGAGGGCACCATGATGCCCTGAGCGGTCTTGCCGGCACGGGCAGCGGCAGCCTCGGAGCACTCACGCTCAAATGCGGCGGCCTCCTGCAGGCGGCGGTCGCCAGGGTTGGCCAGTGCATTGATGGCGCGCTGGAAGCTGAACTCCCGCACTTCTTTGTGCGACAGGCCGATGTCGCCTGCGGTCTCGCTGACCGGTTGCGCCTTGGCACCAAGCTGATCCAGGACAGCAGCGCGAGCCTCATCAAGGCTGCGGCCGCCTTCAATCAGCTGGCGGCCGAGGTCGGCCATGCCATGCTTCTCAGTGATTGCAGTGATGCCGGAGATGCGGGCGCGCTCAGCCTTAGCAGCCTCGGCAGCCGCTTCAGCCCGCACCGCCATCAGTTCGGTGGTGTCTTCCATGTCGGTAGAAGGTGGGACAGTTGAATGCGGCTGGGCCGCGATGTGAGCATCCAGTGAACGCCCTAGACCGATTGTAGGGTCCGCCGGTATTGAAACCAGCGAAACCTCATAGGGGCTCCAACGCGTGGCGACAAAATCATCGCCGCGCTGCTCCATCTTGTCGATTGAATAGCCGAAGCTCACATTACGCAGCACGCCATCGCGTACATCGCCTAGCACTTCCTGGGCAAACGCATTACGGCTGAATCGCACCCTGGCATAACCGCGGCGCTTGTCACCGTCGATATAGGCGCGCTCCACCACGCCAATGATCCGGTCCGGGTCATGGTTAAACAGCAGCGGTGCGCCATCATTAAGTCGGCTGAGGTCTGCTGCCTTGCCATCATGGCTCAGGATCTCATTGCCGAAATACCGGGCGACGGGATACTCGCTAGAGAACGGGAACTCAATCGTCCGATCTTCCACCTCGTCAAAGGTCGTTGCCAATGCGCGCTGATGCCGGCCGATGCCGGGCATCGCACGTAGCTCCTGGATCTTGCGCAGCGTGGAGAACTTATGGCCGACCATTGTCTCCGTAGGCCGCCAGCCCTCATCAGTCTCCGCATAGATGCGGATCAATGCTGCTGGATCCTCGGTTGTTGCTTCAATGCTGAACTCAGTGCCTGGCACCCCTAGCGTGCCCTCGCGCATGATGTGCTCAATGCGGCCGCGTGCAGTGCCGCCGCTTGAATCCCACTCCACGAAGTCGCCTTCAGTCAGCTCATCCGCTGCAGCGCGCTCACCAGTTGCTTCCTCAAACAGCATTGCGGTCATGTCGTGATCAGCCAGCCACTGCCGCGCTTCAGTTGGCGTGAACCGTGCCGCATCAAACCGCACGGCTTGAATCTCGGATTCGCCATCCTTGATGCCATAGATGAAGTCCACGCCTTCACCGCCCTCATCATTGACACGGCGCAGCTCGTCGTATTGATCAGGGTCGGTCAGCCTTGCGGCGTGCTCATTCGGATACGGCCGTGCTAGTTCCATCGCGCGATCTTGCAGTGCCTTGATCCTATCGGCCTTGGCTGTCGCCCAACTCTGGCCGGGATCGCCGCCCCATGCCGCCCATGCCACGCGGCCCGGTGATGGATATCCATCTTCGCCAGGGCTGAAGCCTTCGCCCTGCTTGTCCACCTCATGCCGCGCGAACCATGCCGCCATGGTGATCACCGTGTCGGGTGACAGCTGATAGCCACTCAGGATCTGGCTGGCCCTGGTGGCTGCCACATCAGTGCCGCCCTGCTGGCCGTCAGCCTTCCAGTCGCGGTAACGCTGCGCCTCAGCGCGCATACCATCCGTCGGCTCAAGGTTGATCTCAGTGCCGTTGACGTTTGCCATCAGGCGCCTTCCTCCGGTGCGGCATTTGCCTCGGGCGCATATGGATCCTGCGGGATGATCGAACCGGGCGGCCTGGCCTGCGTTAGGCCAGCGTTGCTCACTTTGCCTGGATCAATGTCAAGCACTAGGCCATGCTTCTCTGCCAGCAAGCGCTCAGCCTCTAGCTGAATAAACAGCTCTTCAAGATCGCCGCCTTGCTCGGCCACCACCTCCGACAGTGACTTGAAGCCACATCGCACGGATTCCTTGTAAGCCGCCACCTCCTTGGCGGGGTCCACCCACGCCCAGCCGCGTGGCATCCACCGCACCATCTTGTAGCGATCAGGCGCCACCTCAAAGCCCGGCAGCGATAACGCATTGCTCAGCACCGCTAGGTCCAGCCATTCGCTAAAGACCCGCCGGTGAAAGTTCTCAACCATCCATGCCTGCAGCACACGCCAGTGGTCGCGGTCTTCCAGCAGGCTCAGTCGGCTGCTGCTGTAGTTGGTCTGGCTGAAGTCGCGGCTGATCGTCTCATAGCTGCAGCCAATGCCGGCTGCCATGGCTCGCAGCATCGCGCGCAGGAATGGCTCGAACTGCCCATCAGGACTGTCAAGGCTTGGCACCGTGACCGACTCGCCGGGATTCAGATACTTGAACACGCCTGGCTCAAACTGGCTGACGCGCTCGCCATCCATCACATCATCACCAATCAGCTCGCCCTCTGGGCTGGTGATGAAGCCCATCAGCGCGCTACTGGCCCTGGCGCGCACGACCTCAGCCTGCTCGTAGCCGGCCAGGTGATGCAGGCGTTGGATGGCGCTAGCGAACCATGTCACCCCACGCGTCTGGCCCGGCCGCTCCGCGCGGTATAGGTGGATGATCTCCTCCGCCGGCACGCGCTTGTGGCGTTGCGTGCTGATCTGCTGGTTGCTGAACTGGTAATCACCAGGGTGATAAGCCAGAAAGTGATAGGCGATCGGCCGGCCCCAGCCGTCTACCTCAACGCCCATCCTGATCTCATTGCCTTCCTTGCTGCGGCCGTTCAGCCCATCGTCCAGCAGGTCAGCCTCCAGCACCTCCAGCGCCAGCGGGATTGCCCCACCGCCGAAGCCCTGCCGCACCAGGCGGATGAATACCTCGCCACTTTCAGCGCACGCGCGGATCGCAAGCCGCTCGATGTCCGCAAAGCTCAGCTTGCCGCCGGTGTGGCAATACCTTGCCTGCGACCACTGGCGCCATGCCGCTTCGATCGCGTCATTGATCGGCGCATCAAGTCGTCCACCGCGCTGCATCCGCACCTGCGCCTGGAACGGGATGCCCTGCCCGATCACATTGCTCTCGATTGCACGTAGCGCCTGGCGGGCGTAGTCATTGTCACGGCACAGCTGCCTTGCGCGATCGCGCAGCTTCTGCGCTGAGCCGTACACCTCGCTGTCGGCGCTGGTGTTGCTCGTCACCCAGTCCGCCGTCAGCCGGCTGAACTGCGCACCCTGGTACATGCGCCGCCGCGGCGCCACGGGTGCCGGCTGTTGCTTGCGCTTCTTCGCCATCAGCCGAACCTCACGAACAGATTGTGGGGGTTGCCGAGGCCATTAGCTGCCAGCTGTGCAGCTTGCTCGCGCTTCACCTCAGCTTTCAGCTTGGCCTCGAGCTGCAGCAGGTCCGCCATCGGCAGCTTCTTCAATCGCCTGCTGCCGATCGTGTATTCGGCCACCGCGCCGCCAGCCGCCATCGCGCGGATTGCGGCCTGCACCGCATCAAGATCCTGCTGCGCCTGGCTCCTGCCATCAAATGCACCAGGACTGCCGGCATACTGCAACGCCGCCAGCACCTCAAGCTGCCCGGCGCCTAGCGTCAGCTTCTCTGCGCCATAGGTTGCAATCGCCTGCCAATACCACTGCCCGGCATCGAAGCCGCTGCTGGTGCTAGCTGCAATGGTGAACTCCCATCCCTGCCCATAGGCAGTGCCGACGCTGGTGGCGCCTTCGCTTGCCGTGTTAGTGCGCAGGTAATAGGTCAGCGTCCAGGTGCCGCTGCTCACTGTATTGCCGAAGGCATCCACGCTCGGTTCATCCCGCCACTTCACGGTGTCGCCGGCCCTGATCGTCGCTGGGATGTTCACCGCTACCAGTTGCTAAGGAAGGCTGAGCCAGCCTTAACCGACTTTAGCGGCGCTCTAATCCGCGCTTGCTGTGGCTTATCCAGCTGATCCCAGATCGTCTTGCGGTCATAGCGCGTGTAGAGATGGCACAGCGCAGCGTACGCATACACCATGCAGTCCAGCGCCTCATTGCGCGCGGATGGCTTCTTCACCCATTCCCTCGTGGCAAAGCCTGAGCGGTTGTATCGCAGCACCTGCTTCTCAGCCGTCAGCTGCTCGAAGTATTCAACCGTTGCCTCCATGTGGAAGTGCAAGTAACCCGGCCCCGGCTCGCTATGGCGGATTCGTCCAAACAGCGTGGTCTTGATCGTGTCGCTGCCAACCGGATGCACGATCGCGCCGCGCTTCAAGGTCTGACCCTTAGCGTTCAGATCCACCTTGCTGCCCTTGCCGATCGGCGGCTTGCCCCGCTGACTGGCGCCCTTGATGGCGATCACGCCCTGCCGCGCGCGCTCCCTGGCGTATTGGTACACCTCAGCGGTGTAGTGGCCGCCGGAGTCAATGGCTACCACATGGGGCCGCAGGCCATGGCCCTGCGCATGTGGCCATTCACGTAGCACCAGCGCATCCAGTTGCTTCCACAAATCCGGCCGGCTCGGGTCGCCATAGATCTCCTGGTGATCCAGGAGCCAGCCTTCCTCATCCCTGCCCCATGCCCAGACGCTGATCGCCAGGCGGTTGTCCTGTACGTCAACGCCAACCGTCACAGCCAGCCCGCCATCAGGGACCACGCCAGGCTTGTAATGCTCGCACCGCTCCATCAGCCCGGTGGCGCTCACCTTGCTGGCGTAGTCCTCCGCAAATGTCTCCGCCAGGCGGGTGTTCACAAAGCTCTTGAGCATCGGCGCATCCGCCTTGCTGCGCAGGAACTCATCCACCATGTCGCCCCAGCTGAGCCAGCCCAGTGGGCTATAGAGACCGCTCAGTTGGAAGCCAGCAGTGCGCCCATCGCTTGGTGCCGTCGCGCGCCATTCGCCCTGCCGCAGCATCGCCGGCTTGTGCAGCTCACCGAAGCGCTCCTGACATGCCTCGCATTCATACATCGCGCTGGCCGGCTCATCCTTCTCCCATTTCAGCTGCGCCCACTTCAGCCATTGCATCGCACCGCAGCTCGGGCATGGCACATAAAACCGCCGCTGGTCGCTGCGGTTGTACTCCGCCTCGATGCGGCTGAAATCCTTAATCGTTGGCGTGCTGGTGAGCAGGATCTTCCGTCGTGCAAATGTCGTCGCGCGCTTCTCCGCCAAGCTCACCGGGTCGCCTTCACCGTCCACATCCAGAGGAAACGCATCCACCTCATCGAGGAACACGTACCGACACGGCGTCGATCGCAGGCCGGTGGCGCTGTTGCTGCCGGTCAGCAGCAGCATCCCGCCAGGGAACTCCTTGCTGAACATCGTGTTGCCACTATCCCGGCTGCGGCTTGGTGCGATGCGCTCCGCCAGCACCGGCGTATCGGTGATCATGCTCTCCAGCCGCTGCTTGCTCAGGCGCTTGGCCATCTCGACTGTGGGTTGCACCGCTAGCAGCGGGCCCGGCGCATGGTGGATGCAATAGCCCAGCCAGTTGCTGCCCGCTTCGGTCTTGCCAGTCTGCGCGGCGAACATCATCACCACGCGCTGCACCGTGCTGTTACTGCTCAGGCAATCCATCGGTTCGCGCAGGTATGGCGTCCGACTGGTGCGCCATGGCCCAGGCTCCGCTGATGCCTTGCTGCTGAGCATCCGATACCGGTCTGCCCACTCGCTGACAGTCAGCTGCGCCTCAGGCCGCAGCCCATCCATGAACCCACTGCGGTACGCGTTCATTCCGTCAGCTCCGACAGCGCCGCACGATGCTCATCGCTTAGCAGCTGGTGGATCACCGTAGGGTCCGTCTCCCCCGCCAGCTGGTGGCTAAGCCGATCCGCCAGGTTGGCCAGTGCTTCCCTGATGCTGCGCCCCAGCGCAAACGCTTCTTTCTTCACCTCATCAGCGCTGATCAGCTCACGCCGCTGTTGGCTCACTTGCAGCTTGGCCAGCTCCGCCTGGTAATGCTCGCGCCGTGCCCTGCTTTCATTCAGATCCGGAATCTCATCATCAGGCAGTGCATCCACCCTGCGCTTCAGCTCACGTGGCGTCGGATCCGGCAGTTGCACCTTGCTGCTGGCCGTCGCCTTGGTGTTCTTGTTCCATAGCTCCAACGCCAGATCACGATCAAGCCACCGCTGGCCATCTTTGTCCACGATCGCTGCCTTGATCCTGCTCTTGCTCGCGTGGGTCACCGCACCCTTCGTGCAACCCTTCAGCAATGCGAACTCGGCAAACGTGACCAGCAAGGGTAGTTTAATCACTAAACCGATGCTAAACCCTCACTAAACCCCCTGACGATCGTGTGCCCAGATCGCTTGCGCTGCAGGCGTTTAGGGCGTTTTGCGTCTGGCGCTAGATAATGTGCGAGGATCGAATATACC
>Ga0129336_10000168_pt1 | contig 34239 bp, 34 predicted proteins | sample CPB6_02_DNA_FD_96878 | JGI IMG/M metagenome (GOLD analysis project Ga0129336, IMG submission 96878) | Freshwater to marine salinity gradient microbial communities from Chesapeake Bay, USA - CPBay_Sum_0.6_0.2_DNA | ecosystem: Environmental > Aquatic > Marine > Coastal | place: USA: Chesapeake...
CCTCTGTGTATTTCTAAATTTTCGTAAGCCTTGTCGCTTGTTATTATAATTGCAACGCACTTTTTTCTAATTTCCCTTAAAGCTTCTAATATATTTATTGTTCCAATAGTATTTGTGGACCAAGTATTTAACGGATCATCATATGATTTTTGAACAATTGATTGAGCTGCTAAATGAAAAACAAAATCTGGTTTATGTTCTTTAAATTTTTTTTTAATTAACTTGGCATTCCTAATATCAATTTTTTTATAATCAATTATCTTTAATTTTAGCAGTTTATAATGAGATGGTGATGAAGTGTGACCGATCGAAATACCGACGACTTTAGCCCCTAATAAATTAAGCCAAGCAACTAACCAAGAGCCTTTGAAACCAGTATGACCAGTTACAATTACAATCTTATTTTTAAAATATTTTTTTAAAAAAATCATTTATTTTAAAACTAGGTAATATAATTTTATTTACTAAATAAGAGTGATTTAAAATTATTAATTCTTAAATTATTTGTTTCTTTGAGATGATTTTTTTTATTAAGAATAATATTTAAAATATTAAGCATATTTTTTGAGTTATCAAAAAAAATAAAATTATTTAAATAATTAAAATTTTTATGTATTTTATAATCAAAAGGATGCATATGATATAATAAAGTGTAACAATTTCTAATAAGACTTTCATAAATACCGGCAGTAAAGCTAGAAGTTATTACTATTTTAGATCTTTGTATAATGATAGATCCTTTGCCTTTGATCTCTTTAATAAAGCTTAAATTCTTCATATCTTTTAAAAAAAATCTTGATTCTAAAATTGGATGAAATTTTAAATAAACTATAATTTTTTTTTCTTTAAAAAAATTATAGTTTTTTAGAATTAAACTTAAGAGTTGTTGATCATGCACTTTAATTCCTGAAAATAAAACTAAAATCTGAATATTTTTTTTTACTTTTTTTATTTTATCAAATTTAAAATCTTTAGTTAATAAAAAATTAATTTTTTTGCAAAATTTTATTCTTTCTTTAATAAAAAATTGTCCAGTTAAAAAAATTTTCTTAGGAATTACTTTAAAACTATACTCTGAATTAGTAGGATATAAATTTTGAAATTGAGGATGATATAAAACAGATTGATGACCAATGTTTTTTATTGAAGGATAATAAGTGTTAATACCCAAGTTCCATCCTTTATCAGGAATTTGATTTTCAAAGGAATTTATAATTTTAGAAAAAATTAAATTTTTTTGTCTAATTTTTTTAAAAAAAAAATAATTTAAATGTCCTTGTAAAACAGATCTTAAATAACGATTTGAATTTATCTCCTCAAAAATAATACTATTAAAATCTATTTTTTTATCAAAAAAAATTTTATTTATATTTAAATTAATTTTGCCTTTTAAAAAAAAGGAATAAAACAAATCTTTAAAACTTAAATAACTCTCTTTAAATAAATAATTATTTTTTTTATATCTTTTTAAAATATACAAAAAAAAAAATTTTAATGAACTATTAGTAAAAATAGGACAAAAAATTATATTTTTTTTATTTTTACTAAAAAAATTTCCATAAAAATTATAATTTTTTTTATTTATTACATAAGTTCCTATTAAGCACGTTTTTTTTTCAATTTTTTTTTTTACCGAAATAATTTTTATAATTAAAAATTGAATTAAATAAAAAATAAAATTTTTAAAAATTAATTTTTTTTTTTCTAAAAAATTTTTTTTAACTTTTATTATAAAAACTTCTTTAAGGTCTCTTATTAAAATTTTCTTCAGAGCATTAGAATTAATAACAACTGATTGTAAATTTAAATTTTTATTTTTTAGTATCGTAAAATATATGCAAATATTATGATATAAATTGCTTTCTCTTTCATCTCTACTTGCAACAGTTGATAACCACCAACTTAAATTAGACCCATTTTCTTTTGCAATATTGTCAATCCAATAAGCAAATTTATTAAAGTATTTTATATAATTTTTTCTATACTCTTTTTTTATGATTTCAGGATAATTACAATAATGATCAGTTGTATCCCAAGTAAGTTTCATAGTATTAGCAAGAAAATTAATTATACAAGGAGTTTATTAACTTTAGTCAATATTTATGTAAGCTTAATTTCATTAATAATTGATTAAATCTATATTTTCTAATTTGATTTAATTTAAATAGTAAATTTAAAATATTTAAATAAATATGGATTTATAATAGCTCTAAGCCTTCCGATAATGCTGTTCTTACCTTCTACAAAATAAACTTTTTTGATATTATCGGTCATTAAATTGTAAACTATTGTAAATCTATTCATTTTTCCATCTCCTTTGTATGAATGCCAAGTTTTTCTTTCTTCTCTTGAAAAAAAAACAGCTTTATTAACTTCCCAATCAACTATTTCTTCTCCATCACCTTTCTTGGATTTGAAGAAAGATGTCCCTAAATTATTACTTGGCTTAAGATATATAACTCCGCTCAAAAGCTTGTTTGGAATATCATCATGTATAGGAAATGAAAAATCTTTTCCAGTTTCCACTAAATGGAACTCTGAATATTCGTATAAATCTACTTTTTTTGGAGATAATTCTTTTAAAATATCTAAAGCGATAGGATGATATTTTTTGTAAATTGACTCTAAAAAAGAATCATCAAACAATTGAGATGAAATTTTTCCACTTTTATTAATTTTATTATGATAAATAGCAATATCATTGTTTCCTACTTCTTTTGGTAACTTAAGTGAGTTAATAAATTTTAAGTCAGAAAGTTCAAAAAAATTTTTAATAACTTTTATATTCATATTTTGTTTGTGAAGAAGTTTAATACAAATTTACCAATAATTAAATATTAATTTAATTTTTTTTGAGAATTTTTAAGTCAAAATTCATTTTTTTCATCGAGGAAATGATAGACCTGCAATCATACAAGGCATTATGAGCATTTTTTTTCTTATATTTTAATCCAAAAAAAATTTTTAATTTCGGACTAGACAAGTATTTTTCTGGAATATGATATTTTTTTTTTAATATTTTTTTTATATTAAAAATTATAATTTTTTTCTTTTTTAATTTATTATATGATAAGTTTTTATTTAATATCAAACCATCATTTCCATTACTAAATAAAAAAGTTTTTTTTGAAAATTTTTTTAACAAATTAAAAGCATCTAAAAATTTAATTCCTTTTACTTCTAAAATTTTATCAGTAATTGATGTAAGATTTGTAATGTACTTACTTAACTTAGGATTTATTTTAGGCTTTACAAATATATTTAATGTTTTTATTTTTTTAAAATTTTCATCAAATGTAATAGCACCAATTTGAATAACTTCTTTTTTTTGCCAATTTTTTCTATTTTCTTTTTCTAAATATTTTCCGTAATAATTATTTTTCCATGAAGTCCACTCTAAGTCTACTACAGTATAATATTTCATTTAAAACATTTTTTTAAACCCTCTATTATTTGTTTTAATAAATAATCTAATTCTTTTGAGGAAAAAGAAGTATTGAGAAAAATTATACCATTCGAGGGAAAATAAATTTTTTTTTTTTTTAGAAAATCTATAAACTTTATTCTTTTAAAATTATTATTTTTTTCAAAAAAATCTCTTTGTAATCTATCTTTAGGTATGTTTTTACTAAAAATAATACGAATTATTGATTTAAATCTTATAACTCTAGCATTAATTTTTTTACTTATAATTTTATTGTTTAAATCGTAACAAAACTTATTTGATATATTTTCCAGAACCGAGAATACCTTTTTTTTATTTTTAATTAAATAATTTAAGGTGCTGTTGGCAACGTAAGTTGATAATGAATTTGCAGAATATGTGCCACCGAAAAATATTTTTAATTTAATTCTTTTTATTTTTTCTTCAATTTTTTTTGTAATTCCTATAAATCCTATCGGCAAACTATTTCCAAATGCTTTTCCGAATGTTGATATGTCAGAAACGAATTTATAATAATTTTGGACACTTGAGCATTCTGTTCTTAGTCCAGTAATTATTTCATCAAATATTAAAATAATCTTTTCTCTATCGCAATAATTACTTAATAATTTGAGATAATTGATATTTTGATCTGACGGTAAGCAACCTTGGATTGGTTCAACTAGAACGCAACAAATATTATTTTTATTTTTTGTTATTATTTTTTTTGTTTCATAGAAATTATTATAAGGAGCATAAATAATTTTTTTTTCAATATTTTTTTCTAGGCCACTAGATAATCTTATTATTCTACCATTAATATTCTTATATAATAAAAATTGATCTATTGAGCCGTGCCAACTTCCACTTATATTAATTATTTTATCTTTTCCGGTTACTGCTCTTGCAATTCTTATAGCTTTCATGTTAGCTTCGGCTCCTGAATTGCAAAATATTATTTTGCTAAACTGTGGAAGTATTTTCTGGATTGTTATACTTAAATTTTTTGCATGTATATTTGGTAATGAAAAATTTGAAAAATTTTTATTTAAAAAATCTTTTAAAGACTTTTTAAAAATTTTATTGTTATGACCTAACAGTGAAGTGCCTCCCGCTGATGACAAATCTAAGAATTTATCATTTTTTTGATCAAATATGTATGGGCCTATTCCTTTCTTAAAAAAATATTCTGCTTGAGCATACCCTTCATTTATAACATTCATATTTATTTTACTTAATTTTACACTAGAAGAAGAAATTAATTTATATATATTCGATTTTTATTTTTTTTATCAAACCTTAATAATAAATGCAAATTAACTTTTTTTTAAATAAAAACCCCAGAAAATTATTTATTATTTCATCGGCTAAGGATGATTTGCCGATAAAATCAGTTTTAAAAATTATTGATCAAAACAAATTAGGTTTTTGTATTATAAAAATTAAAAATAAATATAAAATTTTTACTGACGGTGATTTTAGACGAAATATTTTAAAAAATACCAGCTTTATTTTTTGTAAATCTCAAAATATTAAGTACAAAAAAATTATAACTCTAGATTATAAGGAAACACTTTATAAAGCTTATAGATTAATGAGTGAAAATTTAATTAATTGCATTTTAATAACTAAAAATAAAAAAATATTTTCCTATCTAACATTACATGAAATTAATGAAACCTTATCACCAGAAAGACTAAATCTCGAAAAAAACAAATTGTCTAAATTTAGTATAGATATAAAAAAACATCTTATTAGATATAATTTCGCAAATTTATTTGTCAAAGAAAATAGTGAAGTTTTAGATGCAGCTTGTGGTGTTGGCTATGGATCTTACTTGTTAAGTCAAAAAGCTAAAAAAGTTATAGGTATAGATTACTCATCATCAGCTATAAAATTTGCAAAGAAAAATTATAAAAATAAAAAGATAAAATTCTTAAAATTAAATATACTAAATTTTAATTTAAAAAAAAAATTTGACACAGTAGTGTCTTTAGAAACACTTGAGCACTTAAATAGAATAGATGGTATCAATTGGATTAAAAAATGCTATAAACTTTTAAAAAAAAATGGTATTTTCGTATGTTCATCTCCACTTCTAAGAATAAGAAATAAAAAAGCTTTCATTACTAATCCTCATCATTTACATGAAATGAGAAGATCAGATTTAGAGAGGCATTTGAAAAGAATTTTTAAAAAAAGAAATATTAATTTATTTATTCAAGAGAATAATAATCTTAAGCCGCATGCTAACGAAAATGAGGGTCTTTCTATATTTGTACTTAAAAAATAATAATGAATTATAAAAAAACTTTAGAAAACAGTATAAAACGTAAATCAAAATTTATAGACGATGTTATTCATTATCATAAAAATATTCCTCTTTTTAGTTGGATTGAAATTAGCCCAATCGATGCATGTAATAGGAAGTGTATCTTTTGCCCAAAATCTGACTCTAAAATAGCCCCAGACACATTCAATATAATGGAAAATAAATATATTGAAAAATTGGCAAATGAGTTAAAAGAAATGAATTATAAAGGGACCGTTGTATTCGCAGGTTACGGGGAACCTATGTTAGATAAAAAAATCTTTGAAAAAATCTCGATTTTATCTGGAATATGTAACGTAGAAATCACAACAAATGGAGATGCATTGACCAAAACTAATATAATAAAATTGGTTCAGAGCGGTATAAACAAAATTGTTGTAAGTTTATATGATGGGCCGGAACAAATTGATAAATTTAATAAATTATTTATTTCCTCGGGAATTAAAAAAGATAAATATATTTTAAGGGATAGATGGTACAAAGAAGAAGACGGATGGGGATTAATGGTAACTAACAGAGCCGGGACTTTAAAACTAGATAATAAAAATCTTCCTCAAAAAAAAAATATGAGCTGTTATTATACCCATTATTCTATGATGATAGACTGGAATGGTAATTGTTATCTTTGTACACAGGACTGGCAAAGAAAAATAGTGAGTGGAAATATTTTTAAACAGCATATTTTTGAGATTTGGAATTCCGAAATTTTAAAAAAATATAGAATTAACTTAGGGGCTGGTAATAGGACTGAAAATCCATGCGTAAATTGCAATGCGTACGGTCTGATGCATGGTTCAAGTCATTTTGAAGCTTGGAAGAAATATTATAGTAAATCAAAAATTTAATTAAAATTTTTTAATGTTAAAAAAAATTTCATTAATCTTATCAAAAATATTGATTTTTTCAAATAAATTTTTTTTTTTTTTTTTTAAAAAAAATTTTATATATTTTTTACAGGAGTCACTAAGAAATAATTCTATTACAAATATTTACTACGAGGGTAAAAAGTATAAGTTTTTTACGCCATCAAATCTAGCTTATTGGAGAGCCAAAACTTTTGATACCAAAGAACCAGAAACATTAAATTGGATTAAAAATTTTGATGATAATTCAGTTTTCTGGGACGTTGGTTCAAATGTAGGAACTTATAGTATATATGCAGCAAAAATAAAAGCCAGAACACAAGTTGTAGCATTTGAACCTTCCGGATTAAATTTAGGAATTTTACAAAAAAATATAAATCTAAATAAACTAAATGATAAAATCAAAATTATACCATTTGCTTTAACAAAAAAACCAAATACCTTTTTAACAATGTTTGAGTCTTCCGAAGAAGAGGGCGGAGCGTTAAGTAGCTTTGGAGATGATAAAGGCTTTGACGGAAAAAAAATGAATTTTATAAGTAAATATAAACTATTCGGAACCTCAATTAATAGTATTATTAAAAATAGGGCGCTAAAAACTCCTAATTATATTAAAATAGATGTAGATGGTAAAGAACATATCATTTTAGAAGGTTCAACAAAAATACTGAAAAATAAAACTTTAAGATCTTTACTTATAGAAATAAATGAAAACTATACAGACCAATTTAAAAAAATAAAAAAAATAATGAAACAAAATAGTTTTATCCTATATAATAAATTCATAAGTAAGCATGCATTAAACTCTAGGTTTGATAAATCTTTTAATTATATTTTTAATAAAAAATAAAAAATGTTGATTCAAAGAATCAAGTTCCTTTATTCTGCGAGAACGCTGTTTACTATATTGAAAAAAGTTTTGTTATCTTTTTCAAATACACAATAATCTTTTTGGTATTTTCTTCTTACATATTTCCATCTAGCTTCACTGCCTTTAGTTACAAAACTAAATACTCTTTCACATTCTTTTTTATTATTAAAATTACTAAATGCTGTCCAAAAAGGTCCTCTTAAACCTAATCTTTCAAAATGACCAGTCGCTAGATTGAAATATTTCTTAGGTTTAAAAAATATAAATCCGACTCTCGCCCCTATAGCGAAAGCCTCTATGGCTAATGATGACCAAATGCTAAATATATATTTATACTTTCTAATTATTTTATATTTATAAAAGACATTATTATTATTATTAAATCCAACAAAATTAACTTTGTCTGAAATTACTTTTTTAAAATATCTTATTTCGTTACTATCATTAGTTTTGCACAAAATGTTAAATTTTAAATTATTTTTTTTACAAGAATTATATAAAAAATTGATAACATACTTGTCATAATAAGATATGTCTGATTTTTCAAAAGTCTTTTTATAATCGGAAATAAACAAGACTTCATTAATTTTTTTTATTTTTTGATAATTTATATTATTTCTAAAAGAACCTTTGATAAATATTTTTCCTCGAATAATTTTTTTATAGATTTTTTGTACATGCCTGTTAAATACAAACATATAATCGACAAAATATTTTTTGTTATTTTTTTTTAATAAAATATTTTTATCCGCTAATAAGCCATCACCCCACTTTTTCCGACCATATTGAACAAAAATTGTCTTTACCTTAGTAAGTTCGCTCAACATGAAAAAGGTATGATAATTGTCTATGGCTGTTATTATTAATTTTGTCTTAGAATATTTTATATATTTTGAAAAATAATTAATAGGACTTATATTTAATTCTTTAATACATAAAAATAATATAGGAATATTTAATTCTTCTCCCCTAGTAAAAAGAATATTTGAATTTTTAGAAAAATATTTATAAAATGGGTTTAGTACCCCATCATAGATTAGTATCGGCTTTTTTTTTGGAAAACTAAATTTATATTTTGCTTGAAGCAAAATTTTAATAAAAAAAAAAATTCTGGGTACTATTTTAAACATTGCAAATATTTTTTTTAGGCCGATTTTAATAATTTTTTTTTCATTTATAAAATTTTCTATTTTTCAATCTTTTATTTTTTTTAAATTATGATTTTATTATCTTTATTTTTTAGTGATAAATTTATAGTATTTATAAAAAATTAGGTTTGTAAATTAATCTATTTATAAATACTAACATATAATATAGGTGTTTATACATATTGCTTCTTTGCGCAATACATCTAACAATATAATCGATAATAAATTATAATTAAATTAGTATTATTAAAATAATGAAAAAAAAAATTATTAAAATCGGCTCAAAAAAAATTAAAGAGATTTTAATAGGGGATAAAAATCCTTTAGTATTTATTGGTGGTCCGTGCGCAATTGAGAGTAGAGATCATGCATTTCTTATGGCTGATAAAATTAATAAAATTTGTAGATCATTAAAAATGCCCTGGATATATAAATCTTGTTATGACAAAGATTGTCGTTCGTCTTTATCCAGCTTCCACGGTATCGGAATTAATGAAGGTTTAAAGATTCTGGAAGAAATAAGAAATGAATTCGGAATTCCTATTGTTTCTGATTTTTCAGATCCATCTCATGCAAACTTAACTGGCGAAGTATGCGATCTAATTCAAGTCCCGGCTTATTTATGCAGACAGACGTCAATTTTACGTGCAGCCGCATTAACCAAAAAACCAATACATTTAAAAAAAGGTCAGTTTATGAGTCCTTGGAATATGAAAAATTCTGTAAGAAAAATAGAAGAATTTGAAAACTATAATATATTGTTAACGGATAGAGGGACTTTTTTTGGATACAATATGTTAGTCAATGACATGAGAAGTTTCTCAATAATGTCAGAAACAGGCTATCCAGTATGTTTTGATGCAACGCATTCTATTCAACTCCCGACCTCTATGGGTAATATTTCTGGAGGTCAGAGAGAATTTATACCTTGTCTTGTAAGAGCAGCGGTTGCTTGTGGTGTAAATGCATTGTTTATGGAAGTTCACAATAACCCCAAAAATGCCATGTCCGATTCAAACACAGTGTTAGACATTAAATATTTAAAATTTATTTTATCACAAGCAAAAGATCTACACATTAAAAGATTAGAAATCCAAAAAAAATATGGGGAGGATAATGTTCATTAACAATAATTTTTTAAAAAAAAAAATTAAAGATTTGATTTTAGATTTTTCCAAAAGTCCAATTGTAGGAAAAAAAATAATTCTTAAAGAAACACTTGAAAAAATGATTCACTTTAAGATTGGCATTGCTTGTGTTGTGGACAAGAATAATAATCTTTTAGGAGTGATCACGGATGGAGACTTAAGAAGAAAATTGTTAAGCAACCAAAAACCTTGGAGTGCTCTTTTGAATGACGATACAATTAATCACTGTGAAAAAAAACCGATAACAATAAACTGTAACGACAGTATAAAAAAGGCGATAAATATTATTATAAAAAGAAGAGTCTGGGATTTGCCAGTTCTAGATACCAATAAAAAATTTTTAGGCATTCTTCATTTACAAGATATTCTTTATATTATAATGAAAAAAAAAAAATTTAGCAGCAATAGATTTAAACATTGAATAAAATTTATTCTAATAAATAAAAAAATCAATTTACAGAATATAAGTGAAAAAAAAAAATAATATTATTGCTATTATACCAGCAAGATTAAGCTCCTCTAGACTTCCTAATAAATTATTATTAAAAATAGATAAATTAACAATACTTGAGCATGTTATTAATAGAGTAATACTATCAAATGTATTTTCGAAAATAATTGTAACTAGTCCCGATATTAAAATTAAAAATCTAGTAAAAAATTTTAAAAATGTCTTTTTTTATAAATCCAAAAAAAAATATTTTTCTGGGACGGCACGATCATTAGAAGCAGCCAAAAATATAAAATTTTCAAAATTAGTTATTATATTTGCTGATGAACCTTTAATAAGACCCAATGAAATTAAACTCTTTGTATATAAAATTTCACGTGACAAAAAAAGTAATATCTGGAACGCAACAATTAGGATTAAAAAAAAGTATGAACTTGAGGATATAAATACAGTAAAATGTATTTTTGATAAAAAAAAATATATTTTTAATTATAAAAGATCATTTAAATCAAAAGAAAATCTAGATGAAATAAATAAAACAATTTCAAAATCAGTAGGTCTTATAGCTTTTAAATACAATATAATAAAAAAAATAGTAAAATTAAAAAAAACTAATAGCGAAAAAATTGAACAAATGAATTTTTTAAAAAAAAAAGAATTAATGATAAGATCTGTTAAACTAAATAAAGATTTTTTTTCAATCAACAATAACTATGACTATAAAAAAGTCAAACAAATATTTAAAATAAATAAATGTCAAAAATTAATTATAAAAAAATATAATCAAAGTTTATAAATAGCAACTAACTTAATCATTCATAATATACTTACTCATAATTTTTTTAGATTTTTTAAAAAATTGCTTTGCCAATTTTTATTAAATCCATAAGCTTTATCATCAATAAAATAATCATATGCCGGCTTTCCAAAAATAAGTTTGTGATGCTTAACTTTCCACTTCTTAAGTTGTTTCTTAGTTAAATATTGATAATTTTTAACTGCTAACGAATAGTTGCTATTGTATGTGCCCATTCCTCTAGCTGTAAATATTTTGATTTGATATCCTTTTTTATAAAGTCTATTTATTAAATTAATACTTTTTTTTATAGGTCTAGAAAATTCATAATTATTTTCTTTTGTCCTACAAATTACATTATCTAAATCAAAGCAGATTATTTTTTTCATTACATTTATTATACCTAATATATAAATTTCTTTAGCATAGTAACTTATAATTTAAATACGAAAATAAAGTACCATATATTTTTTGATTAATAATCATATAATATTAAATCTGATTTTATAGGTGGAAAAAAAATAAAAATTTATATTTAAAAAAAAATTAACAAATTCAATTAGAATTAATAAACATTAAGTAATATTACTAATTAACTTTTTTTGTGTTATTTAATTAAATTGACTTGTTACTTGCTTATGAAATTTTTTTTATTCTATGAATCTATTTTTTGCAATAAAAATCACCTAGCAATCATGTATTTACTTAAAAAAATATGAATAATATTATTACTAAAAAATAATTATTAATTATCTATATCTAATAATTAATATTTTTAAATTAATATTAAATGTGTGGCGAGTTTCTTATACCAGTATATATATATAGTAGTAGTTTTAACTTAACAGTTAAATGAAAGATAAAATAATTTTAATTACCTGGCCCTACGTTTTTAGGGAATTTGATTATTTTAGATTTGAGATAAGGAGTTTAGAAAGAGAGTTTAAGTCAAAAGTCATAATACATGAATTAGTGGACATTATTTTTCCAAATTTTAAAAAAGCATACTTCACATCTCGCTGCTCAAATAAAGTTTATAGATTTCATTCTTTTTTTACATGGAGAAAAGAATTTAGATACCTAGTTAATAAATATCCAAAAATATTAATTATAAGTGATATTTACAGTACAAATCTTTTTAGTTTTTTGATTAATGTTGAAATTAAAAATTCCAAAAGAAATGTTCTACAATATGCGGCTTCTAAAGGACAACCGGGCAATTGGGATTTGCATTACAGCAAAATAAATTTTTATAATTTATTTAATATTAATAAAATAATTAACTTTGCAAATAATAATTTGTTTAATTTTTTAGCTAATTGGCTTAAATTATATCCTTCTCATTGTTTACTGGCAGGTAGCAAAAATTTTAAAATTAATTACAATAACAAAGTAAAGTTAATTAAAGCCAATACTTTCGATTATTCTAACTATATTACTTATAGAAAGTATAAAATTCAGCGAAAAGAGAAATTTGCTATTTATTTAGATTCGCCCACGCCATTATTTGATGGTGATAATTTAATGGATAATTCTCATAAAGAATCTTATTTGACAATTTCAAAATGGTATCCAAGATTAAATATGTTTTTTGATAATATCGAAAAATTATTAAATATTAAAATTAAAATTTCTGCACATCCCAAAATTGATAGTTTTAAAACAAAGAATATATTAAAAAAGATATTTTATAATAGAGAAATTTTAAGCAAAAGACCAATATATTATTTAGATAATGCAAAATGTATTATTAGTAAAGATTCGTCGGGGTTTTCTTTTGCTGTTATCAAAAGAATACCTTCAATAATTATTACCTCTAATGAATTAATTAAAAATTATCGATTTATTAGTTCTCAAAATATTCTTGCAAAAGAATTAGGTACGAATTTGCTAAATATAGACGATAATTTTTGTTCAAAAAAATTTTTGCAAGCTTTCAAGGTAAATACAAAAAAATATTTGGAGTACAAATTTAAACACCAAACATCATTGAGAAATTTTAAATCAAATTATAAAATTATTGGAGAAAACTTTTTATAAACTCCAACCATCATCTACAACTATATTTTGACCACACACAATTCTAAATTCTTTTTCTAACATAAAAGAAATTATTTCAGAAATATCTTTCGGAGATAATAAACCTTTTGAGTTGCATGATTTATTATACGCTTTTACAAAATTTATTGGCTGGTTATCATAAATACCACCCGGACTAATGCAATTTATATTAATGTTTTTTTTTCTTAAATATTTAGATAAATATCTTGTAATTGATATTATGCCTGACTTAATAGCGCCATATTCAATTGGACTATTCATTTGAGTTTTATAGTAATGTTCAAATTTTGGAACTGAAATTCCATAAATAGAGGAAATTAAAATTATATCTCCTTTAATCTTATGTTTTAAAAAATATTTAACAATTTGCTGACAAAAAATTATTATTGATCCAAGTTGATTATATAAATCTTTTTTTAAATCACCCTCTTTTATTTCTTCGAAACTAGAGCCCCATTTTTTTGATTTTGGGTATGCACATAAAACAAAGGCATCAATTTTCTTAAATTTTCTAGTCCCAAAATTAATAAAATTTTTTATTTCTCTAGTTTTTGTTAAATCTGATTTAACATATTGTATTTGAGCTGAATTTTTTTTTTTAAGTTTTTTAATATTTTCTATATTTATATCACCTAAAAAAAGAGAGTAATTTTTTTTTAACAAACATTCTGCTAATGCAAAGCCTATTTTACCTGAGGCTCCGCTTATTGAAACTACTTTTTTCATTACTTAAATTTATTTGATTAATAGTTTACTTATTTTTTTTTAAAATTTAAAAACTTATACCCAAAAATTAAATGCAAAAAGAGGTTAAAAAAAAACGATATAGTATAAGTCAAAAAAATTAAATATAATATTTTTTGAGATAATATTAAATTATCTTTAAAATAGATTAATAGAATAACTCCCAAAACTGCTATATCTTCAAAACTATAAGTTACTCTAGGATGAATTTTTTTTCTTAAATATGGAGAAAAATTTTTTTTATTTTCATGGTTACACCATCTAACTAATGAAGAAAATTTATCAAGAATAAGAATATCGAAACAGATAAAAATTGAAGATGCGGCGCCGAAAATAATAATATACAAATTATTTGTTTTTAAATAAAAAAAAATTGCTAGACTTAAATTAAAAAAAGATAAAAAAAATGCATCAGATAACGAGTCTATCAATTTTCCAAAAAATGTTTTTTTTTTATAAAAAAGAGCCACTCCACCATCACAATGATCTAAAATTTTATTTATAATATAAAGTAAGATAGAATAAGAAAAAAAAACACTATCAAAAATAAAAAGTAATATTAAACAAAAACAACCTACAAAAAAATTAATTATAGTAATTGTGTTAGGTTTTATTTTTAATATTAAAAAAATAGGTATTAAAAAATTTGCTAATTTACTTGTCAAATAACCAGAAACAGAAATACTATTAAAGGGTCTATAACTAGAATTTATTTGAAAAGATTTTTTTAATAAACTTATATACATTAACACTTCATATATACTATTTTTAAAAAGAATTGTAGTTATGCACTTTTTTATTAGCTATAATACAATCAATTATTGGTTTTACTTTGTTAATAATTAGAATTCCAATGTTGCTAACTCTTAATTTTGATTTCTTTGAAGTGCTTCAAATATTTTTATCTTTTTCATTAGAAGTAAATTTATATTAGTTACTAACATAATAAAAAAACATCTTTTTCTTTTTGAAAAAAATTTTTTAGAAATCATTTTAAAAATTAATTATTACTATATTTATTATATTTGAACAAAAATTTAGCTAGCTCATAATCGAAATTATTATCAATATCTAGTGACCGTTCTTTTGGAATAATAACTAATCTTGTCTTATTTGAAAACAAATTAGAATTATTTTTTATATAACCTGGTCTAAAAACATAACAAACAGTCGTTAAATCATAACATATAGGAGCGTCCTGTCTGCGAACTATTTTTTTTTTAATTGAGCAAATTAGGGAAATTTTTTTATTCTTTATTTTTACCATATTAAAATATGGATTTCTATGAGAAATACTTCCTGTTAACACTATGTCAGCTTTGTTCTTAATAGCTACTCTTAAACATTCATTAATATCTTTAATTCTTCTTAAGGGTGCTGTTGGGGGTACTGAAACAATATAATCAATTTTTTTTAATTTTTTTTCAATATAATTTATAAAATGACGCCACACCAATATCTCAGAAGTTTTGTCTCCAGAGATTTTTTTCGGTCTTAAAAAAGGAACTAGTCCGCCATACTTTTTAGCTTCATTTGCTATTTCTGTTGAATCTGTCGAGATATAAATTTTTTTTATTAATGTACATTTTTTTGCCTGAAGAATTGATCTTCCGACTAGACTAATATTATTAATTTTTAATAAATTTTTTTTCTTAATACCCTTAGATCCTCCTCGTGCACAAATTAAAGCTATTATATTCATAAATAATATTATTTTCCTTTAACTTGATTAACTATCTCTAAAATTTTAAAGCCATCTCTGTAGCTACATAAATTTTCTGCACCATTTAAGAAACTTTTTATTTCCTTAAAGTAGGAAGATTCGTAAATAGAATTCTTAAATTTAAGAATATTTTTTTTATTATTTTCTAAAAAAACTATCTCTCTTTTTAAAAGATCTGCTCTTAAAAAAAAATCTTTTCCATTCAGTGAAATGATTCTACAGGGAATTCTAGTAAAATAATCTAAGTTAATATTAATATGTTTACACTTTTTGGCACTACCAAAAAAATTGCAATAATCTTCAGAATCAATTCTTAAATTAGAAACTTTATCTATTAAAGAAAATCTTTTTTTTAACTTGCCAAAAAGCCACGTTGCATAATCAAATTCGTGGCTCAAATCTAAAACAACCCCCCCTCCTTGATTTTTTTTTGAACTGTATGATTTATAGTATTTTATATTTTTCCTCCAATCAGGAAGATAGGATCCACAAATAATATTTGCTGTCCATATTTTCTTATTTTTTATTTTCTTTTTTATAAATTGGATAATGGGGTCGAATCTTAAATTGTATCCAACAAAAATTTTATTATTTTTAAATTTATAATTATAAATCTTATCAAATAATGGCTTTTCGACTAAAATATTAATATTTTTAAAATTTTTTTCAAAATACATTAAATCTTTGAAATGATTTTTGGTGTTACTGCATATAAAAACATAATTAGGGTTAATCAGTAAAATATCTTTGAGTGTCTTAATATGATTTTTGACTTTAATTTTTCTTTTAGAATAAATAAAAATTTTTTTTTTAGGATATAATTTTTTTAAAAATTTATTATGCTTAATTCCTATAGATCCATAACCAAAAATTAAAATTTTCTGATTTTGCATCTACAAATTTTCGACAGCTTTTTGATACTCATTCCATTGACCCATATCAATCCATTGATTTTCAAGTATTGGGTAAATACCTATTTTTTTCCTTAATTTTAAGCAAGTTTTTATAAAGTCCGTAAATTCAACTTGACGATTTTTTGGTATTAAAGAAATAACTTCTTTCTTTATTAGGTACAATCCTGAATTAACTAAAAGATCAAAACTTGGCTTCTCGTCGATGTGACTTAAATTTCCCAGACTGTTTAAATGGCATACGCCATATGGAATTATTATATTCTTGTGGCTTCCGGCAATAGTTATGTCATTCTTATTTTCAGTATGAAATTTAACAAAATCAGCATAATCAATTTTAAACACTACATCACAATTAGAAACTAAAACAACTTTTTCTTTAAATTGTAACAATCTAATCCCACCAATTGTTCCTAGTGGACTTTTTTCTGTAAAAAAATTAAAATTTTTATCATATTTATTACCAGTTAAATAGGCTTTTACAATTTGAGAAAAATAATTAATTACAAAATTAAATTTATAAAAACCTCCATTTTTAAAACTTTCTAATATGTAATCTATAACCGGCTTTCCTTTTATAGGAATTAAAAGCTTGGGAAGAACGCTAGTAACAGGCAATAATCTCTTTCCTAGTCCTCCCGCCATTATAACTACGGGTATTTTAATCTTTTTGATTTTTTTTTCAGCGTTAAATATTTCTTTCCAAGTTAAGATTTTATATAAATATTTCTGATTATCTATCACTGGTATTAAATCCAAATTATATTTTAAAAAAATTTTCTGTACTTCTGTTTTTGTATAAGAGTTCTTTTTCAAAAAAATAGAATTCCTATTATAAAATTTAATAATTTTTATGTTTAAATTATTTTTATTCAACACTGCTTTTCTTATATCGCCGTCTGAGAGAGTGCCTAAGAAAATATTTTTTTTAACCACAATAACAGTCTTGCAACCATTCTTCGTGATTAATTTTAAGGCATCTTTTAGAGATTCCTCTTCAGAAATTAAAAAATTTTTAAACATTTAATTTTCTAAAATATCATTAAAAATTGCTAGTGGTATATTATTCTTTACTGCTTCATTTCTAGCTTTATTGAGACCTGTGCCTAAAAAATTAAAAAGGTTTGCAGTTATAACTCCTGATATACTCTTAAATTTTAAAACATTTATAATATGCTCTGGTTTGCCCGCTCCACCCATAGCTAAAAATGGTTTTTTAATGTAAGGCATAAACTCTTTTATAAAATTTTCATCAAGACCAGCGGCATTACCGTCTTTATCTATAGAATTAAAGATTACTTCACCGACTCTGCTATTATTAATCTCATTAAAAAATTTCTTATCAATTTTTTTAGCTAATTCTCTTCCGCAATTTTTATAAGAATAAAAAAAATTTTCCTCATTTTTGTAGTCTATCATTAAAGAAATAGCTTGATTACCAAAATCATAAGAAATCTTGTCAACTAATTTTTTATTATCAAAAAATATTGTATTTATTAGTAATTTGTCTGCGCCATTATCAAAACATTTTTTTACATGTTCAAAAGTTCTTATTCCACCACCTAAGGTAAGAGGAACGAAAAAATTTTTTTTTAGAATTTTAACATTATTAAAATATTCATTAATTTCTTGCATATCTGGATTTGGTGTTACTAAAATAATTATAAGCTCATCAATTGAATTGCAGGTCTCTCCAAAATTATAATTATGCTTAATCCAATTAACATTGCCAACTTTTTGTAATCTAAAATTTCTACTTAAATAAAAATACCCACTACTGTACAAAAGTGAAAATATAATTCTTTTATTATTCATCTAAATTAATAAAATTTTTTAAAAAATTTAGGCCATTTTTTTGACTCTTCTCAGGGTGAAATTGGACACCAAATATTCTATTACTTTCTATATAAGAAACAAATCTTGTTGAATAATCAGTAAACCCCAATTTAACTCCACTATCAAAATTTTTTATATTTTTTTTTTCACTAAATGGGATCATGTAACTGTGTATAAAATAAAAATCAGAGGGATTATCAATATTTTTCCAAATTTTTGTTTTTGGATGAGTTACTTTTGAAAATCCAATATGAGGTAATGGAAGATTAAATTTATTATTTTTTTTGAAGCTTACACAAGTAGATTCAAAGAAGTTTAGGCCTTCGCTTAACTTCTCTTCTTCTCCATATTTAAATAATAATTGCATGCCAATGCAAATGCCTAAAAAAAAACCCCCTTTATCTAAATACTTTTTAATTTTATTTTTAAGATTTAATTTTTTTATTTTTTTTGATGCTTGATAAAAATTACCAACTCCAGGCAATATTAAATGAGTATTAGAATCTTTATCTTTTAAATCTTTAACAATCTCGCATTTGTAACCTAAAAAATTAATAGCATTAGCTACTGACTCTATATTACCAAAACCACAATCTAAGATGTATATATTTTTTTTCAAAACTAATTTTTTTATACAATTTTAAATTTAGGTGTCCAAATACCCTTTTTTTTTTCAAAAAGATTTTTATTGGCCCATTTATCGATATTATCTAAGAATTCTTTCATATTTATTTTGTAATAATCACAATATTCTTCAAATAAATTCCGGGGGCAAAAATTATCATACATATTAATAAGTTGAACGGCCTGCTCTCTAGTCATTGCTCCTCTTCTAACATCTATACAAGAATCTTGATTTGTTCTACCAAAACCAAATTTAATGTACATGTAGTAAACATGTAATGAATATAATTTTTGATCTGTTTGAGAGTAATTTGTATAACTGCCCTCATTTAATTGTTTGTTTTCTGCTAAGCCACAATGTTTTTTTGCTACCTCATAGTTTCTATACGGATCCCAATTCTCATAAAAACTATAATGAGTAACTCTCAATTTTAATTTATTTAATTCTTTTTTGCTTGGCATTCTAAACCAATAAGATTCTAAATCTGATAACTTTGCTTTTTTTAAAACTTTTTTATAACCAGATTCTAAATATCTTGAGATTATATAATCGACATCATAGAGACCTTGGTTTTTATATTTTGCATCTCCACCATATTCAACCTCGCCATCTTCTGAGTAAAAAATTAGTGGTATATTAAATTGAACTGCCACCCTCAACACAGCTGAGTGAATTGCTATCAGCCACCCATAGTAAGGGAAACCCATTTCAATTAGTCCTATTTTATTTAATTTTCTCATAGCTTCTGGATTTGGGCTTACATGAATATGATCGTAACCTTTATTTATAAATGATAATAAATTTTTAACTCCTAATTGTGTTTCTAAAGGCGGTCTAATTGTAATTGCTAGAGGATTCATCTTATATTTATGTTTTAAATTATAAGCTACATAAGAACCATCTTTACCACCGCTAACAGTAGTAATGCAGTCATATTTTTTATTTTTTTTTGATCTATGACTAGATAATAATTTATATAAAATTTTTTCCCTTGCTCCCCAATTTAAATTTTTTTTTTCTTCGGCCCAAACACATGCTGAACAAAAACCTCTGTAATCAAAACTAATTCTGGGTCTTGTACTCATAGAAACGCAATTTTTACACCAAAATAAATTTTCAAGTCTATTAAGTAATTTCATAAAATTTTTTATTAATTGATATTTTTGAGTCTAGATTTTCTATAATTTTTACTATTTTTCTTGAAGTAGTGCCATTACCAAAAAATAACTTTTGATTTTTTATTTTGTTTAAAAAATTTGTACTTAATCCTTTATTTATAGACAGGTAGATATTCTTTTTATTAAAATTAGTATCAATAACACTTTGATGTCTCAATCTTCCTAATTGTCGATCACCAATATTAACTGTAGGTTTTTTAAAATAAGGAACTTCTATAATTCCACTAGAAGAATTTCCAATGACCAAATCACAAATTTTTATACAACTCAAGTACAATTCACGTCCTAGTGATATAATTAGTTTACAATTTTTTTTATTTTTAGTGAAATTTTTCACTAAATTTATAATGAAATGATTCTGAAAATCAGAATTAGGGTATGTGAATATTAAGCCGACATTTTTAAATCTATTTAATACCTCTAAAAGATTAATAAAATTTTTAATATTTTGTTCTTTAGTTAAAGTAGATAATGGATGAAGAGTAATTAAAAAATTTTTTTTAAGAAATTTAAAATTTAAACAACTTTCAATTTGAAATTTTGAAAGGTAATTATTATTAATAATATTATCAACACCTGTGCTACCAACATTGAAAATATAGTTTGGATTCTCTCCTAATTGTTTAACTTTGTTAAAATATTTTTTAGATGCCACAAAATGAATATTTGAGAACTTTGTTATGGAATTTCTATAACATTCATCAATACTTGCTTCTGAATATTCTCCTCCAGCGATATGAATTATGGGAATATTACAATTTGCCGCAGCTATTGCTGCTCCAAAAATCTCATATCTGTCGCCTAATACAAGAACAAAATTTGGTTTTAATTTTTTCAGAATTAAATAAGATTTTTTAATAATATTTGAAATTGCATTTATAATGTTCAATAAATTATTTTGATTACCAAGTATTGGAATTTTATAATCTATTTTAAAATTATCTTTAATAATTTTTTTATAAGTTAGTCCAAAGCTTTTGGTCAAGTGAGATCCAGTTACTGCCAATTTTAAATCAATTTTTCTAGATTTTTTTAAATTTTGCAGTACTGGGAATAACAAGTCATAATCAGATCTAGATCCACTAATAACTAAAATTGATTTCATAATTAAATAATTTCATCTTTTTTATAAAACTTTTTAGCTCTTTTATTTATAATATTATAAAATTCTGAAGCAGGTAACCCTTTCCCAGATCTTTTAATATCTATATTATATAAAGTGAATAACTCATTTTTCTCAATATTTTTTTTAGCAACAATATACTTTCTAATAAATTTTCTATTTTTATATTCTTCTTTAGATATTATCTTATTATTTACACCAAGTGACTCTTTTACATTTTTTAATATCTTTATATATTTTCCTAATTGAGAAACTGAGAGACTAGATAAGTGATCTGGTCCAGATAAATTTTTATCCAAAGTAAAATGTTTCTCAATCACGACTGCTCCTAATGATATGGCTCCACACCCTGCCTCAAAACCAATTGTATGATCTGAAAAACCAACATTATAGTTAAATTTTTTTTTAAAAAAATTTATTGTAGAAATATTTGCGTCGACAATTTTAGTTGGGTAGGTACTATTGCAATGTAATAAATAAAAATTTTTTTTTTTAAAATTATTTTTAAAAATTATATTACAAGCATTTTTAACTTCTTCAAACGAAGAGGCCCCTGTAGATAAAAATAGAGTTTTTGCTTTTTTTGATAAAAAATCTAATAACTGGTAATTTGTAATCTCTCCCGATGCAATTTTAAATTCTTTGCACCCTATATGAAGTAGATCTTTAGCTTTGCTGATGCTAAAAGGACTTGCTAAAAAATTTATTTTTTTCTTATAACAATATTCTTTTAATTTTTTTATTTGATCAAAATCTAATTCATATTTTTTTAACATTTCATATTGTGTCTCTTTTTTTTTATAAGTATTTTTTTTTTGATAATCAGCTTTCATTAATGTTTTAAGAGCCAATTCCTCAGCAGAATAATATTGAAATTTTACATAATTTGCTCCAATTTTAGAAACTTCACTGATCATTTTAATTGCCCGGCTAAAGCTACCGTTATGGTTTACGCCAGCTTCGGCAATGAATATTAATTTGCTAGTGTTCATTTGATTGTTTGATTGCTCTTTAAATTTTTTTTGACTATTGCTCCTGCACCCACAATACAATTCTCACCAATTTTTACATTTTGTATAATTATTGCGCCAGAACCAACGAATGTTCCAGACCCAATTTTAACTCCACCGTTTATAATTGCTCCCGTGGAAACATGAACATTGTCTCCTATTTTGCAATCATGTTCAATCAATGATCTTGAATTTATTATACAGTTTTTGCCAATATTCACATTTGCATTTATGACAGAGCCATTCATAACAACAGTGCCTTCATCAACCGTTGAATATTTTGAAAAAATAGCGTTCGTTGATATTATTTTTGGAATTTTAAAACCGCATTTTTTTAATTTTATAAAATATTCTTTTCTTTTTTTATAAGATTTTATTTGCCCGAATGCTATTATAGCATACCTTGATGTTTTTAATAATTCTTTAAAATCTTTTTTATTACCAAGAATTTTAATTCCTAAAATATTTTTGCCTGATTCTTTTTCTAAACCAATGACATGTTTTATACGAAAATTAGTAGACCTTTTAATCAAATCAATGCAAACTTTAGCATGACCTCCTGCTCCTATTACAACTATATTATGTTTCATAAAAAAGAGCTGCTTGGTAAATTAACTAAATTTTTATAAATTTTGTAAGAATTTTTAAGACTGTCTTTTTGAAAAATTTTATAGTGCTTAAGTAAATTAGTTAGCTCCCACAATGGTCTTACAAAGAGATTTTTTGAATGACACTTTTTTACAAATTCCTCTAAATATTTTTTATTATTTTTTTTAAAAATTAAACATTGCAACCAATAATTACTTTTACAGTTCTGTGGTTCTTTAAAAATAAATGCATCTTTAATATTTAGGAATTCTGCTTGATATCTTTCGAATAGTAATCTTTTTTTTCTAATCAAATCATCAATATTTTCCATCTGTGCACAGCCAATAGAAGCATTAATATTTGGCATTCTATAATTGTATCCTACTTGATCATAAATATACTTCCATGGATGATTAATTTTTGCAGTTCGGGATATATGATAGGCTTTATTTGCAAGTTCTTTTGAATTCGTTAAGATCATTCCACCGCCGCCTGTTGTTATAATTTTATTGCCATTAAAACTCAAAATCCCAAACTTTCCAAAAGTTCCGACGTGTTGACCAAAATATTCACTACCCAAGGCCTCAGCTGAGTCTTCTAATAGACTGATATTATAATCTTTTGATAGTTTTAATAATTCATCAATCTTGGCAGGATGTCCAAATGTATGCAGAACAATAATTCCCTTGATAACATTATGTGTTCTTTTATTTATGCAGTTTTTATTACGTTGATAAGTATGCTCTTTTAAAAAAAATTTTAGTTTATCGACATCCAATCCAAGAGTAGTTTCATCAATGTCAATAAATATAGGTCTAGCACCTAAATAGCTAATTGCATTCGCGCTGGCAATAAAGTTTACCGCAGGAAGAATAACTTCGTTTGATTGTTTTATTTCACTTAAAATTAATGAAATGTGTAAGGCTGATGTTCCATTGACTGTTGCTATAGCAAATTTTGAACCTGTATATTCTTGAATTATATTCTCAAATCTTTTTACAAATGGACCAATTGAGGATAACATATTTGTTTTTACGCATTTTTCTAAATTAATTAAAACATTTTTTAATAAAGTGGGTTCATGAAGTTGAGCTTCTTTTTTATTTATAACACGCCTAATACTATGAATTATTTTACTAAAAATTATTTCTTTTTTCACAAAATATATTTTTTTGAATTTTTTAAATAATTATTTTTTGAAAACCAATTTATTGTTTTTTCTAATCCTATATTAAATTTATTTAATCCACTAAACTTAGGTTTCCAATCTAAATATTTTTTAGCCGAATTATAATTTGCACATAGCCGTGTGACTTCACTATTTTTATTTCTTTTTCTCTTACTATCCAATTTTATCTTTATCTTATAATTTGTTATTAATGATACTCTCTCAACAATTTGTTTAATCGAAATTTCAAAACCACTTCCAACATTTAAAATTCTTCCAATATTTTTATTAGATTTAAAAGCTAAATAAAAAGCACTTGCAACATCTTCTACATAAGTAAAATCTCTTTTAGGATAAATATTGCCTAAGTGTAAATGCTCATTTTTTCCTAAAAATTGATTGATAATAGTTGGAATAACAGCTCTGGAAGATTGCCTTGGTCCAAATGTATTGAATGGTCTTAAAATCGTTATTGGCAAATTGAATGATTTATGGAATGACATTCCCAAGGCGTCAGCAGCAACTTTAGTCGCAGCATAGGGAGACTGTGGGTTGATTGGATGTTTTTCATCCATAGGAATGTATTTTGCAGATCCATAAACTTCACTGGTGGATGTTAGTACTATTTTTTTTAATTTAAGATTTTTGGCAGCTTGTAAAATATTAAGTGTACCAGTAACATTGGTCTCTAAATAGCTTGAGGGTGTATTATAAGAATAAGGTATCCCAATAAGTGCAGCCAAATGTAGAACCGCTGAACAACCTTGCATAGATGCAAAAACAGAATCGTAATTGCGAATATCTCCAAAATAAAAATCTATTTTAGATTTAACATTTATATCTATATCGTCAAACCAGCCATAGGAATTAAAAGAGTTATACAATATAAAAGCTCTGACTTGATAACCTTTTTTAACAAATAACTCAACAACGTGTGATCCTATAAAGCCATCAGCTCCAGTAATTAAAATCTTCGATTTCATTTTGAGATCATAAAATAATTTTTTATTTTTTATTGTAATTTAAAAATTTACAACCTAAAAGAATATGTCTAAATATATTTAAAATAAAATACATAGCATAAATCAAGCCAATTGAGCTATTAGTAACGGTAAGCTTAACGTGTTACCACGCTTTCACACCCGTCCTATCAACGTCTTAGTCTACGACGGTTCTATAGGAATAACAAGTTTTGAGGCGAGTTTCTCTCTTGGATGCTTTCAGCAATTATTAATATTTTATATTATGATATTATGATATTATGATATTTTAATATTTATTATATTATAAATTATACCTATCTTTAAATAAATGTTGAAGTATACTAGAAAATAAAAATCTATATATTAAATATTTTTTTAATAAGTTCTTTATTGGAAAAGCTAATTGGATTATTACTTAATCTATTTTTATCAACTAATTTAATAATTTTTTTTTTATTATATCTAATAAATTTTCTGACTCGATTTATATCTTTTTTAAGACCCAAATTTTCTTTTAATTTATTGACAAACTGCATTAAATCAAAAATTGTTTTGGCGTGAGTCAACTTAAATAGTACATTATATTTAGAGATTAACTCATTACCGACAGTCTTATTTAATTTAGAAATTCCGAAAAAATTAAATAATAAAAAATTCGAAAAAGTAAACGAAACTGCTTGACCATGGGAAATATTTAAAAGAGAACTAAAAGGATAGGAACATGCATGTGGTCCTCCAGTTTTTGAAATATTAATAGCTTTTCCGGATAAACTAGCAGCTTCTATCATCTTTTTAGTATTTAATTCACTGGGTTTGGTAACATAACTATTAATATACTCAAAAGCGATTTTCATTCCTTGCATTGAGTAATTTAAACTTTTTGATGTAGAGTTTTTTGCAAAAAAAGACTCGATTAATTGTGACAAAGAGTCGAATGCAGAGGTGGCTCTTATAAATTTATTAGATCTCATCACATACTTAAAATTATAAAATATAAAATTTGGTTTCATTATATTATTTATTACTGAAAATTTTTTTTTTTTTTTATAAAGTACTGAAAAGCATGTATTTTCAGCCCCAGACCCTGCTGTTGTTGGGACCAAAACTAGTCTAGTTTTTATTTTATTTATATTATGTTTTTTCTTAAAAATATTTTTTTCAAAATTTATAGTATGTAAATTTAAAAATGCTAATTTGGCATAATCCAAAACTGATCCTCCTCCTACTCCAATTATCAAATCTGGATTATAATTATTAAGCTTTTTAATTATATTTTTTAACTCAGTATATTGAGGAAATTTTTCTCTTTTAAAATATACTTCAACATAACTCTTGCCTATTTGATTTCTTATTAAATCATAAGCAAAGCCCGATTCATTAAAAGATTGATTACCCGTAATTAAGAAAATTTTTTTTTTCCTTATGAAACTAAAAAAATTATTTTTTTTGTAAAATATTTTCGTATCAACCATTCATAAAGTTATTTTTAATTCTTATAAAATTTTTAGGGCGTGATAGACTTCTTAATACACCAGTGTTGATTTTAATATTAATGAAGATTGGTCCTTCATATTTTTCTATTATACCCTGCAAATTTTTTAATTTTCTTTTATTATCAATTAAAAAATATCTTTTATAACCAAAAGATTTAATTGTTGCTTTAATATTTATATCATTAATTGATGTAGAATGTCTGCCTACAGATTCGTGTAATCCATTATTTAACAAAATGTGATAAAATTTATTATTTCCATATTTTTTAATCAGTGTTAGTGATCCAAGGTGCATAAGCAAAGACCCATCTCCATCAAGACAGATAATTTTCTTGCTACTTTTGATTGTTGCCCCTAATGTCACCATAGCCGCGTGGCCCATCCCTCCTATCATATAAAAGCATTGAGTTTTGTATAGCTTATCTGTTTTTATTTTTTCAAGCTCCCTTGATGTAAATCCAGTTGTGCCAATTATTTTTATAGACTGCTTAAATTGACTTAATAGATAATCTATAACTTCACTTCTTACGTTCATATTATTATTTATCTTCTTTTTCTTTATAATTTCATTTTTGATTTTTAGTACGCCATTTTCAACAAGAATTGCGATGGGTATTAAATTATTTTTTGCGTAAGAAATTAATTTTTCAATTTTTTTTAAACTATTATAATTTTTTAAGATTAGAAATTTAATTTTTGATAATTTAAGTATATTTTTAGTAATAGAACCCATAACTAAATGCTGAGGTTCGTCATTGCTCGCTGGAGAGCCTCGCCAACCTATAACTAGTATTAAAGGTATTGAGTAAACTTTTTGATGAGAAATGGACAAAAGAGGGTTTAACGCATTTGTTAAACCGGAATTTTGCATATAAATGCACGGAATATTTTTTGTACTTAAATAATATCCAATTCCTTTTGCAACTGCACTTCCTTCATTTGTTGAAATAATATGAATATTATTTTTATTGTTTTCTATAATATGAGTAAAATTTTTTAAAACACTATCAGGAACTCCAGAAAAAAATTTAGTTTTACTGCTTAATGTTTTTAGAAAATCTTTTGCAAAAATCATTTTTTAACTTTTGGAATTAAAGATATTATTTCTTTAATTGATGTTATTTTATTTTCAAGTTGCGATGCTTTTTGCGATTTCAGAATAGAAATTGCAGACTGTTTTATAGCTTTATACGAAGCTCTCATTAATTGGTTTGCATATATTACAATTTTTACTCCATTTTTAATTAATTCTTGTTCTTTAATTTGAGGATATGTTGAAGGAACGACAACTATAGGTTTATAAAAATTTGATTTTTTAAATTTTTTACAAAAATCGATAATTTCAACAGGAGTATTTTTTTTACTATGTATAAGAATCAAGTCTGCTCCTGCCTTAGAATATGCATCAGCTCTCTTTAATGCATCTTTTATTCCTTTGTTAAGTATTAAACTTTCAATCCTTGCTCCAATCATGAAATCATTAAGTCTTCTTGCATTAATTGCTATTTTAATTTTTTTACAAAAATTTGATATTGAATCTTGAAAGGATTGCGACTGATTTACTGACAAGGAATTAATTTTTTCTCCAACCTTATCTTCCATCATTATACCTGACACCCCCAATCTTTCTAAATTTTTAATTAAATTAATTAAATGCTCGTTTCTGCCACCATTATCAACATCCATTAAAATTGGCTTCGAGGTCGACTCAAGAGTATAGTTTAAAGTTTGAATTCTTGCTGAAAGATCTAGTGATTGATTATCTTCTTTTGCAAACAACAACGAGTCCGTTAGACTTGAAGACCATAATCCATCAAATTCTATAAATTTATTTTTTCTTTCTAACTTAAGACTTTCAATAACCATTCCAACCAACGGGCTGTGACATTCTATTAATCTTACAATAGGCTTTGAATTTAATAATCTTTTTAATCTTGAAACTCTATTCTCTGAGCTAAAAAAAAAAGAATTTTTTATATTTTTTACTGTTTGGTTAGAAATATTTTTTGAATAAGGAACTTCAATAACTTTTCCACCCCATGAACTCATAATCTTTATGACTTTTTTTCTCATCTCTTTTTGAATGCCTGTTTTCCAATCATCCCCATGAATTAAATAATCTGGTTTGATTTTTTTCAAATTTTTAGAATAATTCCAGCTATCTTGCTTAACAATCATGGTTATTCCTTTGATTTTATCCATCATTGCATATCTTTGCTCGTAACTAATCAAGGGTAATCTCTTATATTCTGAAATAGCTTTGTCACTGAACAAACCTATAATAACATCTCCATATTGCTTAGCTTTTTTAATTATATTTAGATGCGCTTCATGGATAATATCAGCGCCCATTGGTACATAAATTTTTTTTTTCATATTTTTACTTAAATATTTCTAAAGACATGTTTTTAAAAATATCAATGTCATTATTTCCATAAATACGATAATTTTTAACCAAGTCTTTTTCAATGCTTGTGATCCCAGCGCCATGCTGTCCTCTTAACTTGGGTCTAAATACTAAATCAAATTTTAAAAAGGATTCTTGTGAGGCAAAAAAACTAGATACTATTAATGGAAATTTCCAAAAAATTTTTTGCAGTTCATATCCATCTTCATTTTCATTGTTTTTTTCAAAAAAATTTTGTTGATCATTAAGATAGTTAATTAATAATTTTTTTATATTCTCTATATTTTTAGACTTTGACTTTTCAATCAAATCAATGGCGATCTCAGCGTTATGAGGGTTGAGCTCAAGCCATTTTTTATCTATCGCTAACATATATTCGCATACTTCTGGTCTTAAAAATGGGAATCTTGCTTCAATAGGACCTCTATTCATAAAAATTACGGATGCTCTTTTCATCATATTGAAGTAAATTTTATTTATAAAAGCTAGTCTGCTTGCCAATCTGACCTGAACTGAATGTGGCTTGTCCAATTCTTTCCAGCTATCGTACGCACCTAACAATTCATCTACTCCATGACCTCCTATTGTAACTTTAAAACCATCTTTTTTCATCTCTGGACCCAAATACCAATAAATTGGCAAAGGATAAAAACTTAAAGCTTTTAATTCTCTCATCTCAAAGCTATTTATAATTTTAGGAGCATCTTCGATAATTTTTTTTTTTGTTGCGGTAATAATTTTTAATTTTAATCCAATTTCAGAAAATCCTTTTACAGCAATTTTCGCTCTCTCGACATCTATAGAGTCAAACCCCTTAACCTGAAAAACATATGAAGTTGGTAAATAATCTTTATTGCTAAAATTAATATTTTTTAAAACATAAAAAGTTGTTAATAAGCTATCAATTCCACCAGATAACATGGTGCAGATAGGAACATCCCCCATTGTTCTGTTTCTTGAGGAGCTATCTAACAATAAATGTAATTTTTGTCCTATTTTAAAAATATCTTTATTTTTCTGCTCTAAAATAGCTGGCAAAGGAGTAAAATATTTTATCTTGGTAATATTTTTAGATTTTAAATCAAACTTAATATAATGTCCTGGCTCTAATTCTATAGGCTGCTGAAGACTTATATTTGGCACACCCCTAAAACCTTTTAACTCACTAGAAAATATAAAACGATTTTCATTATACAAATAAAATAAAGGTACTCTTCCAGGCCAATCTCTGGCTATAAATAATTGATTAATTTTTTTATCGTAAATGGCTATAGAAAAAAAAGCATCAATATTTTTGTCTTCTAAAAAACTAATACCCTTTAATTCATATAGTTTTAAGAAAACCTCGGTGTCGCCTGAGGTCTTAAACTTAATACCTTTTTTTACTAAATCTTTTTTATATTCTTTAAAATTATAAAACTCTCCATTAAAAACTATAGCTATATTATTGTCTTCTGAATAATAAGGCTGATCAGATTTTTGATTAAATTTATCTTCAAGACCTGAGATTTTTATCAAATGTCTTCTAGCCGCAAAAAAAATATTTTTTTCTAGTTGATCAATAGAAATGCCGTCATTTCCCCTATCTATTAAATTAATAGAATCTTCGCAAATTTTACTACTAATATTATATCCACCAAATATACCGCACATAACTAAATAGAATATTTTTTAGAAATTTCATTAAAAAGTTCTTGGCTTAAAATTTCTGGTTTTTGATTTTCACTATTTAAGACTAAATCACAGCGCAAGGGTTGCTCAAAAGGAATATCAACATCAACCACATCCTTTCTTCTTCCCTCTAAAGCTGATTTGTAAATATCTTTTTTGTCTCTTTTGATTCTTGTTTCTAAACTACAATTTAAATATACTTCAAAATAGTTCTTAATTATTTTCCTGCACTCATCTCTATCTTCTTGAAAAGGACTAATTACACTTACGATCGATGAGATACCAAATTTTTGTAACCAAGAAACTAGCGCTGCATATCTTAATGTATTTTTTGATCTTGATATTTTATCGTATCCAAAACTATTTCCATAAATTTTCCTCATCACATCTCCATCTATTATAACGATTGGTATTTTTTTAATTTTCGAATAAAGATCTAATGATACTGATGTTTTTCCAGATGCTGAAGGTCCAATTATCCAAATACTATAAACTTCAAAATCATTCATCATAACCCCAATTAACTTTGTCTTTTCTGGCTCTTCTTAAGGTTTTTTTGGGATTATAAAGATTCATCAAATCTACTTTTTCAAGATAATTAAAATTTTGTCCGTCTGATATTTTTGCAAGTGATCCATTTCCTACAAATCCATGGTATACGAATGAGGATATCCAGACAGCATCTCCCTCCTTTAAAAATATTTTTTCTGTCTTTTCATTTTTTTTAATATTCAATATGAGATTTCCATTGGTAACTAAATAATGACTGCAGCAAGAATCATATAAATCTGCGGTTGCCCTTAACTTTTTACTATCTACTTTCATATAATAGCCAAACAAATCAGGAAATCTTGTTGATGAACTTATTGATGCTATTTTATAAGACTTAAAAGATCTTATAGTCTTTAGAGAATGTTTGTATGAATAGTAATTTTTCCCTACAACATCTTCTTTATGATTTCTCTCCATGAACAACCGAAAATCTAGATCAGCTACATCGCATATTTTTTTAATTTGATTAATTTTGAGATTTTTTTTACTAGAAAAAAAATACTTTTTTAATTTTCTAAGATTAATTTTTGTTCTTTTAGAAATATAATCTAGTTCAAAACCTTTATCATCTAATGATTGTTTTAAAAAAAAACGTGTAAGATCTTTAAATTTTGATGAACTTTTGTAAAAGTTATCAAAAGTATTATCGTTAATTTTCTTACCAAAAAAATTTTCTAGATAAGATTGTGTAGTATAAGATAAAATTTTTCCTGGTCCATCCGTTGCTCTAGAATAGGTATGAAGACAATAAGATGGCTCAAAATAGTTATCTCCAATAACCCAAGAAGTTTTGGGATCTTTATTTACTTTAAATTTACAAAAAGTATTTTTATTTATTTTTTTATCAAATCTTGCGTAAATATCATTAGGCCCAAGACTTAAAGTTATTGCAGATTCTAAATGCCCATTATTTAATTTGGGCAATCTTTCTTTTGGACAAAGAATGTCAATCAACACAGGAGCGACATATCCATGAGGGGATGGCAAAGTGTAATAATTATAAAAATGGATCCCATCACGTATAATTTCTCTTTTGGTCTTATCAATAGTTTCTTTAGAATGATGAATATAAACAGGAACATCTTCTTCTTTTAAAATTTTTTCTATGGGAATATTTAGTTTTTCAGCTATTAAATTTAACAAATAACTATCTTCAATTTTATCTAAATTATCTCTTGAAATTTTATAGTTAATTTTATTTCCTAATAACTGATTTAATACTTCAAATGTAGTTTTTCTAACATTTAACCAATGTATTAATTTATATTTATCAACCTGCATAAAAATTAATTCTTATTTCTATTAAAATTAATTGTTGTTATTAGAAATAGTGATGTAACCGAGTTACTGAAGATATCACTTATATCTTTGGAAAAATATTCCAAGTAAATTTTACAATTGTTTTAAGTTCTTATCAAGGGTTTATAAATAAATTCATGATTTTTTTATTAAGATAAATATTAAGCTTTTTATAATCTTTATTTAAGATTAATTTTCTAACTTCAGAACCGCTTATTGGTCTTATAATTTTAGAACAACAATAATAACATAAAGAAGCACCTAAATTTTTAAAAAAAACATTTTTACATTTAAAACATAAGTAAGGTTCCTTATTTTTAATAATTTTAATTTTTGTTTTATTTTTGTAATTAAAAATTTTTTGAGAAGCAAAATTACCATAAAAATTATTTATACCTGCATGATCCCTTCCTACTACAAAATATTTAAAGCCAATATTTTGGAAAATTATCGATTGAAAAAAAGCTTCCCTAGGGCCCGCGAAATAACTTGGCATATTAAGCACTACGGGGTTTATATTTTTTTTATATAAAATTTTTAACGATTTTAATATAAGATTTAATTTAAATTTAATATTACTGTTATTTATAATAACAAAAAATACTTTAAGTTTTTTTTTTAATAAGTATTCTAATATTAATTCATGTCCTCTATGTGGTAAATTTCTAGATGAGAAAACCACGCTGTCTTTAATTTTTTTTAAATATTTTTTTAATATTACTACTTTTTTAAAATTTTTATCAATTTTATTATTATATACAAATATTTCTCCTGAAATATAAGGAGTTTTTGAATTTTTTAATAAAGATGGATGCTTAGTATCGTTAGTATTAAAAATTAATCTATTGTACTTTTTAAAATCATTTATAAAAAAAAAACTTCTGCATTTAATATAGCCTAATTTTTTTTTTTTATAAAATAAATAATAGATACAATTTCTTTTTATTTGAGACACCGGTTTCTTGGAATTTAGTAATATTGGTAAAGGCCATCTAATTCCTAGAATCTTTTTTTTTTTTTGAATTCTTTTAACTTGTTCTAAATTAGAAAAAGTATTTATAGGTTTATAAAATTTATAATGTAAGTTTATTAAATTATAATATTCATTTTCATCTAGAAAAATCTTATTAAACATAGAATTTATTTTTAATTACTGCAGTTAGTTAATTACCAATTTTATTACAAATAACTCCTTATCAATTTTATAGTTTCTTCTAAATTGTTAATATTGTCTTTGACGGGCAAACGTTCAATGGAGATGTATTTTTGATAATTATTTCTTTTTAATTCTTTAATAAATTTCATGACTGTCTTTTTGTAAGGCATAATATCCTTCTTTAGATAAGGTACACTAACCTGCACATGTCCAATTGATTTGATATGATCCTCGATGATATTCATTAAAAGTCTTTATTGACCGTGGATAATGATATTCTCTGTTTGCCCTATTGTGCGTAGCTCGGGAAGTCTCATTTAAAATACTCGAGTTTTTTTCTACTAAAGTGATTTTAACGCAATATTCTATAAATTATTTTGCAACAAAAGTACCATATATGCAAGCACCTATTATTAGAACCTTTTTAAAAAACACGTTTGATTTTTAGAGATTTTAAAATTTAACATTGTAATTTGTATCGAAAAATTTTTTCAGTGCATAAATCAAGCCAATTGAGCTATTAGTAACGGTAAGCTTAACGTGTTACCACGCTTTCACACCCGTCCTATCAACGTCGTAGTCTACGACGGCTCTATAGGAAGAACTAGTTTTGAGGTGAGTTTCTCGCTTAGATGCTTTCAGCGATTATCTCTTCCGTATTTAGCTACCCGGCACTGC
>Ga0129336_10000170_pt1 | contig 34126 bp, 39 predicted proteins | sample CPB6_02_DNA_FD_96878 | JGI IMG/M metagenome (GOLD analysis project Ga0129336, IMG submission 96878) | Freshwater to marine salinity gradient microbial communities from Chesapeake Bay, USA - CPBay_Sum_0.6_0.2_DNA | ecosystem: Environmental > Aquatic > Marine > Coastal | place: USA: Chesapeake...
ATAGTTGGGCTTTTCAACCCATTTTCTTGACTCCCTTACCCCTTTTCAAATTTTTTTGCGCGATTTTTTTATTGTTTGTTGATATGTTATGCGTGAATGACAAGCTTTACATAGAGGTCTGAGGTTTCCTATGTCGTGTGTTCCCCCAGATCTCAGAGGCTTTATGTGGTCAACATCTGTTGCAAGTTCCCCGCATTGTCTACAGTTGGGTTCTCTTGATAAGACTATTGCTCTGTTTGTTTTCCATTCTGGGCTGTCATAGTCTCTCCACGTTTCTTTGTTCCTTCTTTGCTTAGCCGCCTGGCTTCTATGTTGTGGGCATTTCCCGGTGCCGTGTGGTACAAGGTTGGGACATCCTATTTGGCGGCAATGATGGGGTGGGGACCAAGGCATAGGGGGATATGTGCGGATAGGGGGGTTTTAACGGGGGAGGGGGTGTTTGTATAGGGCCGGGGGATATCGCCTCTCTAATGGCTTCCTAATGCGTATGGGGGGTACTATTCCGGGGGCTTACTACCGTTTTGTCTTTCCCTTCCGCGTGTTTTAGTAACACGCGGGAACAGGGAAAATCAAAAACGGTTTTCGTAAAGCCCGTGGACATTGGGTTTTAGTGCGTGCTCGTGGCACGGGTTTTATCTTCATATTCCCGACGTTTGGGAAAATGATTACCGTGTTTACTGGGGTTTAGCGTGCGTGCCTATGGCACGTGGGGTGTGTCCGGGAAAATGAGGGAAAATCAAAGTGGGTGTATTTTGCTTATCACCAGGCACCCGCAATACACCCAGTTTAAGGTAAGGAGATATTAATTACCAGGGGCAACGCGTAAGAATAATAGGTGTTGTATCGCCAGCTACTATGTTTAAAACGTTAGTCTCAATCCAATCAATGGCTTCATCATAATCCATTCCTTGATCAATAAAGACATTTACCAGCTTGTCATAGTCATATACAAGAGTTGGTGATAGTCCGTTTCTTTCGGCAATGCCCACAATAGCATTATCACAACCATCTAAAATAATACAACCCTCATCGGTATTTGTAGTTATCCACTCAATCTTATCTTTTTTTGTGTAACTCATATAGTTTTTTTAATGTTCTCGCCTAACCATTGAGCAACCGGGGATGATACCCCATTGCCTATCATTCTATATCTTGGTGAATCTTTTATCTCTATTCCCTTGTCGGTCCAACGAGTGTGATGATCTGGCCACCCTTGTAGCCTCTCACATTCTTTTGGTGTTAGTCTTCTAACGTTTTCTTGTAAGTCTAATACTAAATCTGTTGCATCTTTGTAATCTCTGGCTTTAAGTGCAGAAGATGTTTTATCTAAAACATAGTCTCCAAAGCTTAGCATTCTAAAATATTTGATGTTTTTTTTAATGCCGCCTTTAAACTTTCCGGTATAGTTTTTTCTCTTCTCTCTGCTCGTCGGAGGATGCCAGAGCACGCACGAGGGCTGAGATAGTATTTCTCCGGCACGCTGTCCTCTAAAATCTGCGACAACGAATACACGCACTCGTCGTTGGGGAGGTCCAAAATGGGTAGTTGAGACCACTCGCCAGGCGATATCCAACGCCCCGATTTTGGCCAACTCTTCCAAGGCCTTTTTAAAATCGTTGCCCTCTTTCGAGGTGAGCGCGCCTTTGACGTTTTCCCAGACTGCGTATTGCGGATATTGTCCATTTGTTTTCTCCCTCATCTCTTCGATGATTCTAATTGCCTCAAAAAATAAACCTGACCTGGTGCCAACCTTCATACCTTTTCTCTTGCCTGCAATACTTAAATCTTGGCAAGGACTGCCAAAGCTTATAATATCTACTGGTTCAAGTTCCCCACCTTTCAAGGTCTCAACATCATCATAGAGTTTAGCTTTTGGCCAATGTCTTTTCAAAACACTTTGGCAAGTTTTATCCTTCTCACACTGCCATAGTGTTTTGATTCCTGCCTTGTCAAAGCCAAGATCAATGCCGCCAACACCTGTGAATAGTGAGCCGTGAGTTAGTTTACGTCTGGCCACATTTAAATAAGTGCAAATTTAAGTGGGTTAGATTCCTAAGGCTGCTTTTGTCTTTGGTCCAACTATCCCATCTGGTGTTAGCTTGTAATCTTTTTGAAAAGCCTTAACAACATCTTCGGTGACCGGGCCAAACTTGCCATCTGCTTTACACAAATAGCCCAAGTCAGTCAAAGCCCATTGTAGAGCCTCAACATCTTTCCCGGTGTCTCCTTTCTTTAGAGTCCTGGTGGTTGGCTGTTGTGGTTGTGCAATCGCTCCTTCATCTCCTTTCACGTATCTAATGTGCCAAGGTTCTTCTTGCATTTCCCAAGACCAACCCATTTGAGGGGCGTTCTTCAATAGCCATTCAAGACGTTTGCCACTGCCGATGTTTGCAACATCAATAGCCAATCCCCAACCGTGGTTAGATGTCCCCGGTGTCGCACTCGGTGCCTTGCCTTTTTTCAAATAATAAGTTATGCCGTTCCATCGTCTCGTTATTTTAGATCCGTTAGGTGTCGCCTGGTATCTGTCTTTAAACAAAGATACTTGCTGGTCATATGTACGATAAGCACCAACGTTGTCAAGCTCTACTCCGTCTTTTGCCGCGGCCTCAACAAGCTTTTTCCAAGCAGCCGCCGCTATGTGGTGTAGTTGTCCGCCGCCGTGAGCAGGTGCTAAGAGCCTTTGTGGTAGTTTGCCGTTAGCTATTTTAGCTAAATCTTTTGGTTTAACTATCGGTTCTACTGGGTATCTCATATCTAAACCAGTGCAGATATCGCCTCTGCCGCGCGCCGGGCTGATTCCCCGAGATGGGGGTAAACTTCTTTGATTATCTCTTTACGTGTGTTTGCCCAAGTATCATTGTTTAAAGCCTCGTTGATTGCGTCTTGTAAATCGCCTGGGTGGTCTATTTGTATTCCCGGTATCTTGTCCCAGAATCTTAAACCGTGGCTTACATCTTTTCTATACTCAGGGGCATTCAAGATTATTACTGGCCTATCAAGAGCCGCAAACTCATATATTGTTGAGGAAGTATCACACACATAAACAGAGGCTTTATCTACAACTTCGTTAAACGTGCGTGCCACTGGCCATCTCAAACGTTTGTATAAAGGTTGCAACATATGCCAAGCCCTCGGGTGTGCGTGGCCTAATGGTGTCCAAGTTTGATCTTTGGTTATGTATTGCAAGATATCTTTGTAATGAGGTAGAGCCGTCCTTGTTTCTGGTGCTACTTTACAATCCCAATGCCAAGAAAAAGCTATTACCTGGCTGTTGGGTTTCGGTGTGTTTATCAACCTATCAAGCTTAGGGCAACCAACAATAACATTAGGTATGTGAGGATATGCGGCCCTGTTTGCTTTTGCCACAATCTCGTTAGTGTTGCAAAACAAGATTACTCTTTCTCTCCCCGGTCCGCCCGCATAAGCAGAATGATTTATGTTGTATGTATAGCCCGCCCCGTGTTCAAAGAATACTACTGGCCCGGTTGTATATTTGTAATCTCTCGCTGAGGCAACTACGCATAGTTCATATTTTGGTATATCAGAGGCCTTGTGGGTAAACGTTCCACGTATGGCGGGACTCAGAGCCTCATATACTGGTTTTAGATGTTCTTGATAATGTGGTTCACTTGCCAAAAAATGTATCATTTATTCAAGAGCCTGGCTGTATGTATCTCCATTAAAACCCTATCAAGCTTATCCATATCTTTTTCAAAATCAAGTTCTATGCATCTTTGATAGGCAAGTTTGCTTTTCTTGTTGTAATGTTCTTGATCATCAAAAGCCTCTATTGCCTCAACCCAACTGGCTATATCCATTCTGTCTGCAAAGGTTCCAGATTTACCAAGACTCTCTAAAAGCCCCGGCGTGGGGTGCGCTATTGAGGGTATGCCAGAGGCAGCGGCCTCTATACCTACTCTACCCCAAGACTCATAAGCACTCGGAACCAAAAGTATTCTGGTTTTTGAGTATACTTCTTTGATGTCTGGTGTGTGTTTTATTATCTCAACGTTTGAGGGTATGTTTTCTGGTATCATCTGCTCAGAGTATCCACCCATCACACCAATAAACTTTCTGTCTTTCAAGATTCTTGCCAACTGCCAAAAGGTGTATGCGCCCTTGTTCTCACCAAGATTAATTAAAGTTATGGCCTCGCCTGGTGTCGTCTTGTAGCGTTCAGGATCACAAGGAGGGGGTATTACTATTGTTCTCCCCGGCCATCTTATAGCCTTCTCAATCCATTTAGAGTTAGCTATGACTAAAGCAGCATCTTTGGGCCTGACCCTGTGGTATTTTAGTTGCTGGTCATTATGGATTAGATGGACGATGGGTTTTTTGTTTGCTACTGCTCTTATGACGTGCTTTGTTCTGTCAAGGTGTGTTATTATTATGTCAGCATCATTTATCAGCTTATCCAGGTGAGAGTTTTTTTCTGTGTTTACTTTTATTCCTTCCCATTCATCAGAGGAGTTTGTGTCAACATAAACCTCTACCTGATGACCCCGTTTTTGTAGTTGCAATAGTATCTCGTGCAACATCATCTCAGCACCTGCGCAATGGTCAGGCGGGTATAAATGAACTCTCGCCAAGATTCTCATAATCTAAAAGGTGCTTAATGCCGTGGTTTGAGTCTTACGATTAATGCGCCGTATTTAAATTCCACGTGGTCAAGCCGCCCGGTTTCCTCAAAATCTGCTGGCACCCAGTGAGATAAATGGCGTTCTGTTGGTGGCAAATGTGGGTCTGTGTTAAAATGTACCGCCGGGGTTGCTATAACCATCCACCCAGATACTCTGTTGATAAAATCTATTCCATCTTGTTTCTCAAGGTGCTCTATGACATCCCCCATTACTACAAGGTCATAAGATAATAGCTCTACATCTGTAAAATCAAGTATGTTTCTAACATACAAATGATCATAGATTCCCCGCAATCTGTGAGCATCCACGTATGGTTCCCAAGCCTCCACGCCGTGAACTACGGGGGTGGGGTCAAGGTATTCTCTCAACAAGACTCCGTGTTTACCATATCCAGCCCCGACATCTAAAATTCTCTGCGGGTTTGGTTGTATGGTTCCCGCAAGGGTTATGGTACGCTCAGCTACTAACAAGACTCCAGACGGCATAATAGATTATGTGCCCGGTAGTTTTTGCTGTTGTTTTTGCGCCCAGTTGACTCGGCCTTTAATGATTGGTAGATAGTCTTTGGTCATTTCACATCCCACCCAATCAAATTTTTCAAGTGTGGCTGCTACCGCTGTTGTTCCAGATCCCAAGAATGGGTCAAGTACCGTGCCGCCTGGTGGTGTTATTAATCGGCATAGATAACGCATAAGTTCTACTGGCTTGACGGTCGGGTGAAAGTTTTGTTTTTTAGTTTCAGTTTCTGGGTTATGTTCCTTAACGCCGATGCCGTCACCCATTGTTGGCGCAAATCTTGGTTTTAATGTATCGAGGCCAGCGTTGCGTTCTTTCTTGCCGGGCTTCGGACAGTAGAAGAACCGAGACGCTCCGCCACTATCGGCATAAGTGTCTGACTGAACCTCACCTGGTTTCCAGTTCCCCATACTTGGACCATCGTATCCTTGCGTTTTCTGACCGGCCTTCATAAGCCCACTTGTTCGAATACCACTCTGCTCATCGAGCTCCGCTCCGGCGGCTTCGTCAAAAATAATGTTAGCGGGCCAGCGACCCGCAACTGGTCTGGCTTCGCCGCCTTTATAGTTGTAGCCGCCTTGCTGCCCGCCGTTGCTGGCCCCAGCAGTTGGACTCTCACCGTTTCGTCCCGATCCTTGCCACCCAACGGTTTCATTCCCAATACGACAACCATCAATGTTGATAGCCCCGGTGCCGTGCTCTTGTACGTTTTGTGCAACCGTACCAGTGAGAGGTTTGCGCGCGAGGACGATAGGCTCGTGCGCTGGTTTGAGAGCCGTGCCCCAGCCGGACCACTGCTTAGCGGCGTCGGTAGCGGGGACGGTGATGTCCCATGTCTCATACACGGTTTTGCCGCCTACTGTCGGAAGTGCGGCCTTGCTTGCCGTGCTGCGAGCCTTGGTTTCGCTGCCCACCACTTCACGTTTGGCCCAGTTTGGCCCCGGTTTACCCTTCATCCCATTTAGATCCCATATAAGGCGACGAATCTCAACTGGTACTGCATCATCGTTCACGCCCAGCACTTCAAGGAGTGTCGGGATTTGGTCAAGTGTCGGCACTGCTGGTTGTTTTCCGGTTGGTGGTACATCGGTCCAATGACGCCCCATACCGTTTGCTCCAAAAGCATTGTCTATATCCTTGTTCGAGATACCAGCCGCATCACGTGCCGCGCGCACCCAGGCAGTCACTTTGTAGATATCTTCTCGCTCGTAGCGTTGCTTATCAATCGCCTTGCTAACATCAAGAGACTTCGGGAACCCAGAGCCATAAACCCAGTGGATAGAATCTCTGATCTCAAACCCCGCGTCCTCAATAGCAACAGTCATTCTGTGATATGTCCTGGTGCCACCAAAAGCTAACAAATGTCCGCCCGGTTTTAAAACTCTTAAACATTCTTTCCATAACTCAACGTTGTAAGCAATCCCCGAGGCATCCCACTTTTTACCCATAAACCCCAACTCATACGGGGGGTCAGTAACAATACTATCAATACTCTCATCTGCCAAATCTTTGAGCCTATCTAAACAAGACCCAAAGAGGACTCGGCCTTTATCAAACGTCAAATCTTTGGTTTTGCGCGCCACCATTTTATCGGTGCTTTTAGGGGTGGGAGAGAATGCGCGCCTGGGGCATCTTTGCACAATAGCATTTATGGAAGACCAAGTTAAACAAGCAAGAATAGATATGTTAGCTGCACGTCAAACCGCCGAGGAGTGTGCCGCCGCATATAGAAAAACCGTATCAGAGGCTGTTGAGTATTGGCGTGCTAACGGTGTGTCTTTAAGAGAATGCGCCAGGCGGATAGGAATAACAGAGGGTGCCTTACGTGATCTTTTGCGCCCCGGTGGAGCCAGCAGAAGTGCAAGAAGGAAGAAAGCCCAACCTACAAACAAAGGTACAATTACAAATGAATGACATCTCTCAAGGCGGCGAGGGAGGCAGAAAACAAACGTCAAAAAAGGCTGTTTGTTCTCCAACAACTTTGCGACAAGATAAACCCAAAGTGCGCGTGTTGTCCAGAGGCGACATACTCTTTCCTGACCGTAGACCACATCCACGGGGGCGGGGTTCAAGAACGTAAAACATCTGGCCCCACCTCAACGTGGGTTTTAGTTTTCAATCAACACAAAAACGGCACGCCCTGGGAAGAGCTTAGAAAGAAATATCAAGTCCTTTGCGCCAATTGCAATCAAGGTAGAAGGGTAGACAAAGAGGGAATCTGTCCACATCAAAAGCCCACTGCCTTAGGCACGGGTAGTATTATGATTACTATTCCTTTTGATATGGTCAAATCTTATGTAAAGGTCTTTGCCGCAACCGTTCTTGGTTTGTTTCTTTCTGATGGTGCAGATGTGTTTAACGTATCTTGGACTGATCTTAGAACTTGGTTGGCTGCTGGCGTAGCCTCCGTGTTGCCGTTGATTATTACTGCTCTTGACAAGACCGACCCTCGTTGGGGCCGGACCGAGTAGCATCCTTAGCTTGTCCCCAGAGTTCATCAAACATCTCTACTGTGATACTGTTTGCCTCTGGGTTAGTCATAATAGCTAATCTCTCTTTCTGGGTCAAGCCTCTCATATTTTCAAGAGCCTCGATGTAGTCGCTAAACGTCATATTCCATTTTTGCTGTTTCATAACTATCACCGTCCCTCTTTTTTATCTTTGCTGCAAGGGTGCTCTATTACGGTTCCCGTGTTGGCTACTGCGCCTCTTTTGCCAGTGCCGACCTCTCTCGGCCCAACCCACGGTTGTAGATATTCAGCGGGGTATTGGAACAATCCGTTTTTCTCAGTGCGCCTACACTTGGTGCAAATAACGCCACCTTCAACCTCTGGGACTCTCACAATGTGAGTCAAGGTGCGGCCTTTGCAGTGAGGGCATTGGCGAGCCTTAACGGTTCTGTCCTCTGGTTTGGTCCACCTATCCCATCTCTCAACGGTGCGTTCTAAAACCGGGCGAGTGCCCCCGGCTGCCTCTTTACCCAAGATGCATTCAATCTCAATGTAGCGAGAGGCCCTGTCATCAAGTTCAAGGGAGATCAAGATTTCATCCCACTGTGCACCATTGCGACCAGCCGCGAGCACCTGCGCAACCGCGCGCCTTGATGGTGTCGGGTTGCCGCTATGCCAGTTGCCGCACCACTGGGTTTTAGTGTCGCTGTATGTTGCTCTGATGTGTTCTGCATACAAGGGGTCAACCTTTGCTGGTGCCTTAAACTTGCGCTTCTCAAATTTCGCCTGGTGCATTTCATAAATGACCAACTTGGCCTCTTTAATAGGGCAGTCTATCGCCGCTGAGCGCAAACCTTTTGTAGGAATAACATTAGCAGAAACCAACCAGTCTCGCAAGAATCGTTTAGCCTCTACTGGGTTGGTGTATCCACATTCAAAAGCCGCCTCCTCAAAAGATAGACCGTCTTTAAAGATTTTCTCAAACATAGCGTCTTTGCGCGCTGCCCTGGCTACTCGTTTCCGGTTTGGAACGGTGCCAGTTATCGGACCAGCAATAATCGGACCATCACTTGTGTTGAGGTGAACGTTTGTGGTGAACTCTACTTTGAGTTTGTCATCAGAGAGTTTGAATGTGGTATTAACCAACAATTGCAATATAGAATCGTTGAGAGCTCTTGGTGCTTTGTCCAAAGTGGTTTCAAGCTCCACAATCACTGCCAAGAGGTTATCCAAACTTACGTGAGCACCGGGGGCAACTCTGCGCCCAGTCTCATTAAGAGATTTGGCGGCCCCAATACGCTTAGCTAAACTTTCTGCTTTTGCTTGTGCGGCATTTCTATTAGACAAGAACTCTGATACCGCATTTTTGTTAGCCAAACTTGGTTCATCTATGGCAAGGTCTCGGGCTGCCTCGTAATCAAAACGTGCGGCCTTCTCTTGCCTGTGTGCTATTGCAAGTTCCTTTTCAAGTTCCTGGATTCGTCCAAGATCCTCTTGAACCTCAGTATCAACACCGCGAGAGCCGCTAACTATTCTTGTGTAAGTGGTCTTGCCTATTTGTTTTGCAATGGCGTTAGACAAAGCCTTGTGCAACTCTGCGGGCCTGATTGTTGCTCTAACGTCTTTCTCATCAGATTCTGACCAGCCAAATCTATTACCGTTTTTGTCTACTGCAAATTTTACGGGACGTGCCAAGAGTGTATAAAAGTCGTGGTGTCTTGAGGAGAGCCTATATTGAGTGTTGCCCTCAACCCACTCTGAAACCCCAGACAAAGGTTTAAGTTCAGCCTTAGAAGAGCCACGACCTTTTGCTGTTGGCTTCTTCTCTACCAATCGCAACCTAATAGCAGCCTCAATGAGTTTCTTATCGGCCCATTGGCCACCGGGGAGGTTCTGGTGATTCAAAGGAAGATTGAATGTTACTATAGGCTGAGTGTATTCGTTGCCGTTCTCGTCAACTTCCTGTAAAAGTTCTTGTACTTCTTGTAGTAGATCTTTCTTACCCATAAGGTGAGTGATGCGAGCAGTAAGAGGATACACCCCCTCTAACCACATTGGTAGCCCGTTCCTCAAAAGATTCAATACCGCTGTTTCTGGATAACGTGAATCAAGAATTATGAATTTATCATCCTTTGAGCGTTGTTTCACATTTGGGGAACCCCACTTGTAGTTCTTGCTAAGTTTCTTAGCAATATCCATCAAAGATAGGTTTTCATCAGCGGCCCAGGTAATGAGGTCTTTAATCATTTCTTGTTGATTCAAATCAGGTATTAGGGTAGGGTCTGTATCAGATACCAGGCGATACCCAGCCCCCGGTATAGCACTCTCGGCAAATGGCCACATCCCATTAAGGGCTCGCCTATGCCAACCGTTGGTCATACCACCTACTGCGCTCTTTACAGATGCCTCAGCCATAGTAGCTTGAAAGTTGAACATTGCTTGATCGCCTTTGTCAGACATATCAAAAGTAAAACCAGAACAATGTACAAGGGTTCCATTTGAGATCAAGGCAGTTTGCAAATCTATTACTACAAGGGTGGAGCGTACCAATCGGTCAAATCGTCCCGCGTGCAACTCTTTAACTCTGTATCTGTTAATCAAACGAGCGAGAGCAACGGTAAAGGCATTGCTCATATCAACCAAGTTGTTTTCTACCTTTACTACTGGTTTGGTTGCAGAGACTACACAAAGCAAATAACCAGTGTCACCAAACTTAAAGAAGTACCCGATAATAATTTTTGGATTATCAGCATCAACTACGGTTATACCGTTCAAAGATTCTCTCAGTGCCCTACCCTCTGGGGTGTTAGCTATAAGTTCATCAAGAATCGGTTTTAGTATTTGAGAACCGGGAAGGTTTCTAACGTCAGCCCTTTCCAAAGTCTGTTGCCCCATCAAGGCAAACTCTGTCATACCTACAACACCGCGAGCCGCCTTTTTAGCAGACTCACGGATAACCACAAGATGTTTGATTACGTAATGGTCAACTGCATCGGATGTAGTCTTCTTTACGACTCTTGAGGGACGGGCTGCGCGTGCGGCCTCTGCGAGGTCGTTGCGCTTTGGGGTGGTGGGGGTGGTGGTGTTTTTCATAGATACCTACCGTCCGCGCCACTTCTATTAATGCAATACATACCTTTTTTAATGTGCCTAAATCTAAACCGGGCACCCGGTTTCTGTTCTGGCACACTCCCACATTTGAGACCGCATCAATACAGAAACCCTTATTTTTATTGAATTATCTCAACAACGGTTCTGCGGCCAAAACCGATATGGCGAGTAATCCGATAGAATCGCCATAGGAGTTATACTGTTCAAGCAGCCTATCGTATTTCAAGGGTTCATTAGCTACTTCATCGAACTCGTGTAAAACGTCTGCGTACTTAACCCTGTATTCTTCTATGCGTGCCTCTACCGCGTCAATATATGATGTGTCGCTCACAGCCCAGCCTCTCTCACAATCCACGGTCCACGTACTGATTTACCTTGACCCGGTTTAGCAGGGCCAGGATGGTTTGATGGTTTACCGCTCGCTGGTTTCCCCGGTTTCTTTCTAATCACATTTTCGTTCGCTTTGTTATAGGCCAATCTTGCTTGTACTGCGCCTGGTGATTGATCTAAAACGGTGCCCTCACATTCTCTACAAAGAGGCTGCCAACCGCTCTTATCTATCGTTGACCTGCGCCACGTTTCAGATGTTCTCTCCCAAGCAACTTTGCAACCGTTGCAAACCCACCTATCCTCACCATCCAAAAAATATGGTGGCTGAGTTACAAGCTTGATTCCGTCCATTGCATAATACGCAACAAGTTTGTTAATGTCTACTCCCTCGAGTTGTGCAATCTCAGGACTAACAAAAATGATGTTTCCTTTCTGTGCTATACCGCCCATAATGTTTCTCCTTGTTTGGTTATAAATGGGATCGTTTAGGGGTCCGATTTGGTGGCATTCTCCTCAGACGCGCCAGAATGCGTTTTAAAGGCCCATTAGGGACCGGGGGCACCCAACACCCATTTATGGGTTTAGCGGCCCTCTGGGGGCCTCTGAGGGGCTGTTTTTGGGTTTAGAGGGTGTCCGGTAGGTCTATAACTGGCTCTAATAGCGTGCGTGCCACCAGCGCGCAAGAATCAGAGCAGCCCCCCGAGGTCTACAGGCATTGCGGGGTGTCTTAGTTTAGCGATAGCTGACATCTCAATACGCCTCATAGCCTCGGCAGAGACATTATGTTTCTTTCCAAGTGCCGCTAACGTCATTCTCTTCTCATCACCAAAGCCAAACCTAACCAAGATAACTTCTCTCTCCACATCATCAAGTTCAGCAAGAGCCGCGCGCAATTTCTCAACCCGCTCAATTTGCATAATATACTCATCTGGATCTACGGCATTATCATCGGCTATTAGCTCATCAAAAGTTGCCGCCCTGGTGGGGTCCGTTGAGTCATCTTCATCTGATAACGGTTGGTCTAACGATTTAGAGACCGCTGGTAAAGTGTCAAAGGTTGGTTTACCTCTAACAATCTTTTCTCTCTCAGTTGTTTTTAGTTTTCTACCAAGTTTAGATTCTTGGTTAGATATCTCAACCGCAATCAAAGCAGCCTCGTTAGCCACCGCCTCTGGTACCCTGATTGTTCTTGACGCGTCCACCGCCTTTGTGAGAGCCGTTGTTATCCATCGCCTGGCCCACTGGTAGATAGAACCTTTATCAGGGTTCCACCGCTCAGCAGCGTTAGATAATGCCAAAGAACCAACCGACATAATCTCTTCGTGAGATAAACGGTTCTCATATCCCTTGCCGATATGAACAACCAATCTCATATGCGCCAAAATCAATTCGTCTCTAACCTCTTTCTTTTGTTTCTTGGTTTTAGCTTTGCGCAATCTGTCAGCAAGTTGTTTCTCTTTCTCAAGAGTCAAGGGTTGAAATTGCTCCTCGCCCAATCTCTGTGATAATGGTTTACCGCTCAAAATGGTTCACCTCCCAAAGGACTCTTAACATCGTCTGCGTGAGTCATACCCCACTCAGCTCGATAGGATTTAGCAAGAGCCAGAGTCTCGGCTCGGCCCTCCCTCTCTGTCAAAACGTATCCAAACTCAATCAAGAAGTTTATAGCCTTAACAAGAGTCTCACCTTTCCAGCCTTTGCCCCCGGCGTTTCGTCTACGCTCATTCAGCATTTCTTTAATCTCTGTTTTAGGTGTGGGCCTGCCCAACTCATTTAGAAGTTTAGCTATCTGCTCTGCCGCGATTAGATCCCAACGTTTCTCAGCCGCGACCGCATCAGCAGCCTCGGGGGACATTATCTCAAGTTTGGTGCACTCAACAATTTGGTTTGGTTGTGGTGTTGATATCAAAACACCAACGAGGCGTTTACTGCTACGAGTAACAACCTTGACTCTTCCCGGTCTATCTTTTGCAACATACAAATCTACAATGCCGCGTGTCCAGGCACTGCCTGGCTCCCTGACCTCAGCCATAATCGCACTACCAGAGACCGCCGCAAGCTTTGCACCAGACCCACGAGGTGAGCGCGCTGAATAAGAGTTAGCACTTGCACCATTGTTGTTTTTTACGGTGTGGTCAACACACAAAACCCCGGCACCAGCCGAGACCAAAGGCCACACATTACCAGCCAACCACAAAGACACATCTCGAGCCTTGTCCTCCTCAAGTGGTGGGTTATGTGCACCCATAGCAGCAGCCACACCATCAAGAACCACAAAAGGAACATTCTTAGATTTCACAACCCGCAAAACTTGCGCTCTATCTGACGTGTGAAAACCCCCGGTTGCCGTGCGATAATAAAACAATCTTGCTGAGGGGTCTTCCTCAGTACCCTCAAGCCACTGTCTAATCGTTTCAAGGCTATGGCCCCGCCCAAGAGCGATAGAGCAGATGCGCTCTGTGCAACTTGTCGGTTCTGATTCCTCAAAATCAAGGTAAACCACTGGCTGGCCCATCTCCATTAATTGAACACAAGTTAGTTTAGCTAACCACGATTTCATTGACTCCGGCGGTGCTGCAATCCAGTTGAGTCTACCTTGATAGAACAAACAAGCCCCATCACTGCGCTCCAACAAGGTTGGCTCTAAACGTCTGTGTGTGCCTGCAAGTATTGCCGAGAGAATACTACCAAGATCAGACCAACCCTCTTTGCTCGTCTCGGTTGTATTATTTAGCTTGTTCAAATCCTCTACCGGGTCTCCACCTTCTGATAGAGTCTTGATTATCCGTTGAGCAGCTGCCGCCTGGTCTCTCTTTTTTGCAAGTTTTACTATTGTGTCAGCGGCCTCCTCAACCTCTGTTATGCTTTTGCGCGCCTTGCCCTCAAGATAGGCAATAGCCCTATCCCCGCCAACTGAGTCAAGTTCCCCAGCCTCTCGCAAATCCTCTATCAATGCAACCGGGCCAGTCTTGCCAGCCAAAGTTATTCTGCATATTGCGGCAAACAAAGTTCCCGCCCTGGTATCATTAAAATCATCAGCAGCCACCTTCTCTACAACCGCATCAAGGGCCTCTGGATATTTTAGGCAAGAACCAATCAACAATTGTTCTGCCGCCGCGTTAGATAGTTTACTCACCTTTTGCAAGCCTCCAATAATCAACTTCTTGTCTCTCAAAAATCAAGACGTGTACCATCTCATCTTTTGTTATTCTCAATTCAGGGTCAACTACGGTTAAGTATTCTTGAGTATCGTCTTTCAAATACCCCTCATTAACCAAAACGTCTACAAGACCTTTTACCACGGTCCCAATATAGTTATGTGGATCTCTGCGCGCCTTACGTTCAAAAGGTAGAGACACAAAAACTATTACTGGCTGGTCAGCCGGGCTTAGTTCTTGTTGTCTGTATGCGGCCCTAAAAGTTTCTTTCCACGGGGACATACGCATTCTCTTTTTAGCCCAGTGAAGTTTGTTGGCCTCGTTAATAGACATAGGGCGATTAGGGGCCTTGAAAGTTATTTGCGCTAACATTTCAAAGACTCCCCAAGAGCCTTCATCCACATCTCTATGCCGTAAACCTCTACTGGGTGCAAATCGAGCCGAGTAGCCCAGTTATCAGCCACAGTTACAGAGATGCCATTAGCTTTGGCCTTGTTCACGTCCCGGACAAAAGCCCCGGTCTGCAAAACGAAATCGTGTAGAGTTAATCCACTTGCATTAAGCAAAGGTTCAAGAGGCAATCGCATTCTCTCGCCCCTTGTTCAAAGCAGTAGTTAGTTTCTCAATGAGATCTGCGGCTTGTGCCTGGGTGAGGTCTTTTGAACTTCTGACGTTATACAAAGACTCCAAACGAGCCCTGTAAGAATCGTCATCAATGCCAAGTGATTTTCTCAAAATGGCAATCCTGGTGGTCTGGTTGCGAGCGATTGGTTTAGTGCGCATTTCTTCCAAGATGTTTTCTGCATCACTAACGGTTGTTTGCTCATCTGTGATTATGCGCGCAACAATTGGTTCATCATCAATCTCAAGAGCTTGTTTCTCTGGCTCAATAATCGTTGCCTCAATCAATGTCCCCTCATCATCAACATTGGCTCCAAGTTCCTCAGGGGTGTAGATAATACCAAACAAGGCCTCTGGTGCTGCCATACGTGCGACCTCTGTTATTGCTCTTGCTGTGAGCATTGCGGCTGGATATTGCCGCCACGGACCACGGTCACCGAGCCCGGCTTTTCTTGCTCGTTCCATTGTCCACTCTACCTTGAATTCAAAAGTAGGGTCGTCTGCTCTGATTATGGTTGCAACCGCTTTTGTGTCGCTTGACTCTACCCTCAATTTGTGTCCGGCACGTCTGACAAGCCCGCCGATTAGCTGCGCTGAGGCTGTTGGCTTACCGTTGATTACCGCAATCCCGGTCACCGCCGTCATAGGGTGAACCCCGAGAGCCTGAGCATATTGAATAGCCCAGAGCAAGTTTGCTGGTTGCTTTCTATATTGATCTGGCAACAAGTTTGATGCTGCCAATTGCTGTGCTAATGCTATTTGGTCATTTACCGCTACTGGTGTTAGTTGTCCGCTCATACCCCAACATAGTTAGGGGTCTCATTTTCCTAGCATTCGTTCTATGCCGAGGTCAATAGCCGTGGTTTTGGCCCAAGTCCGCCAGCGTTTAGCCTCTTTTTTATTACACCTGGCTATCTTCATAATTTGGTCAAGCCCCTCATCAGACATAACAGAGATAAAGACTCTATCCCCCATTGTGTCTTTCCAGTGTTGCTCTAAATCCAAAAGGTGTGCTATGGTGTTGTATTCGTCTTGACTCAAGTTTATTGCCGCCGCTACATCTTTCGGATGGTCCCCAACTGCTATGCATTGAGCCAAGAAACCTTTAAGTTTTTCAAAACCCATCTCCCCACTCCACGGCCCGGTTGCTGTTAGAGCTTGTACAAACGTCATTGTAGGAGAACCGAGAAACCCCGCCATAAATGCTACCGAGAGTGCGTCATCCTGCCCAGGCGGAAGTATAGTAGCGATTGCTCTAAGAGCAAAACGAGCCTTACCAACCGCCTCGCCTGATTCCTCCTCGCTGGTCTCTTTTATGTACCGGATTTGTTCAATAATGTTGTATAGCCCATTATCCCCAATCAAAGCAAGACCGGGAAGATTTGCAAGTTCATCTAAATTATCAAACATTGTCAGCCACCATTTTTACATAACTTGATCTCGTGTTTGGTGCCATAGCACCCCTTATACCGATTCTCATATTATCGGTGGTTTCAAACTCCAAACAATCCTCTAAACATTCTCCACGTACCGGGCAAAGATGACATAATGTTAAAGCAGCCCGGCCCTCTCTGGTTGCTGAACCTGCAAAGAACGGACCGATACCGCGACCTTTACAAGCCGCCCGCCTTCTCCAATTCATATTTTTAAAGGTGCTTACTTTGGTAGGCTTAAAGCTCGTCTTCTTCTAATTCCGCCTGGTGATATGCAAGATGTCTACTAAGTCTGGTTTCAACGTTTGATACTCCCTGTCTTAGTTCTATCAAATCTTGTGCAATCAAATCTACCGTTTGGATCAATGTTTTTTGTGATGGGTCTCTATGGTTAACGGCCCGGTTCACGTCCTCGATAGGTTTAGATAACTTGCGTGTGTGCCATAGTGCAGCGCAAGCCGCGATAGTTGGTGGCACTGCCGCTATTATTGCTACCCAAACGTTCTCTGACATATTTTTCACCAGTGCCCAGGGCGCGCCTTAGACGGTAAAGGCCTCGCCGTATGATGGTCCCGCAACCTTAGAGCCGCTGGGTGCCGCGCCAAGACCGCCGTTAGCAGCTAAGTTGGTGTGAAAATAAAAAGTGTTGGTCACATCGTCTCTATGTACAACGGTTGTTCTTGCAAAACCCTCGGTTGAGCCACCAGTTGAACCAAGCAAACCAATATACTCTGTGTCATCTGTTCTGGTTGTGGTTGCGCCGTCCGTTCTCCAATATGCGGGAACACAACTACCCGTTCTTGTTCCCCCGGTTACAAGATCCTCTCTCACCGCGCCAAACAAAACTACTGTGGTTCCCGCAAGGCACAAGCCGCCCGCCAACAATAGTTCACCATCTGCCGCCGCCCCGGTTGCGCTGGTTAATTGTGTGTATGTGGTTACCGCAAGGGTTGTAGCATCAATAACCGCAAAACCAGCAGTTGCGGGGGTTCCTGTACGAACATAATAATAACAATCGCCGTTAGAATCAATATCACTATAAGCATAAGCTCTGTTTCCGTCTCTGATTGCGACCGCACCAGCCGCCCCGGTTGAACTATAAGGTAGTGTGGCTGGTGCCGTTGCGCTCGTAAACGTCAAAGAGGCTGCCGCAACGTTTGTATCAGCAGTATACAATAATGCGCCAGCAACGTTTAACCTAAAGAATAGTTGACCATTTTTAGCCCTACCAAAAACCTGAGTTCCTGTGGTTACGTTCCCTGGGTTATCTATTGATGACAAGGTACCGGAACTATCAATAGAAACAACTTTCCATCTGGTGTTGTTAGGAGCCCCCGATACTTTCCCAACCCACCAGGCGCGACTATCAGACACACCCAAAAATACTGCGCTCTGGATATCGTGAGTTGACCAAACCCCGGTAGACGAGTTGTAAGATTCTACACAATTGCCTGTGGTGCCGTCATAACTAACGAACAACCTTGTACCAATAACACCAATGTTGGTGGTTCTGTTTGTTGCACCCACCGCCGCCGTTCTGTTTACGGCAGTGCTTGAACCAGTCTCGGCATCATAAAAAACTATTGTTGGCTGTGCCTCTGTGCCACCGACTCGCTCTATGAATACAACTACTCTACCAGCATAACCCAAAATAGCATTACCAAAATGAGCTATTGCGCAAGCAGGGTAGTTTGAGGGAGTTAAAGGTGTTCCTATGTTTCCTGCATCACTAAATGCATAGTTAAATGGATCTGGTAGTTGGTCCCCGTCAAACGGGAACCCAGCGACCGCCTGGGGATTGTTTATTACAAGTGGGGTGTATGAACCCGCCCTATCAAAAACAGATATAGCCGTTTTATCTGTAACCCCAAGAATGTCTGCAAGAGTAATTATGTCCCCGATACCAAGACCAAACCCAGTGGCATTGTTAAAGTTAAAAGTTGTTCCGTCAATATCTACGGTGCCAGTTTCTGTTAGTGCGTCATACGTTAAAACTTCTCCGTTCTCAAATTCAAGACCACCGCCCTCACCACCACCAAAACCAGACAATCCGCCAGAGGTGCTAAAATCACTCTCACCGCCTGCGTTAACTCTTTCAAGCCTGTTCAATATTGCGTTCAAACGTTTAGTGAGGTCTGGCCTGGCTGAGCCAAGTTCAGGTACAAAAAAGAAGTTGCCAGACTCGTCTACCGAGATTGAAATGCTGCGCACTCGGTAAGATTCTTTGGTTCCGTCAAGCTTGACAAGGCCCACGGTATCGCCCACCTCAAAATCTATGTAAGGCAAAGGCCCATTGTCAGCTACTTGTATAGTGGTTCCATCAGCCGGATTAGCAGTAGCATCAAGAAGGTTTTGAGCCGCAAGGCTAATAACCGTGCCGTCTTCTGTGCTTGTTATAGGCAAGTATATTTCTTTGCGCCCATATATTGCCTGAGATGCCGCGTTTATTGTCTCGCCAAACATTGTACCAGCAGTACCAGAGGCAACAAGAACATTGTTTTTTATAGGGCCTGTAATCTGTTGTGATAGTTCCCCGACATTATGACCAACCCTAAACACAACACCGTTGCCGCCGTAAATATACCCACCGTTAGATTTGTCCACGCCCCGGTAATTGACATAATGCAAAACCAAATCAGGATCTACCCAGGCATCTATTGCGAGTTCTTGCAATTTAGATGTCACTGCCAAAAGGCTTGTTCCAACAGACTCGCTAATAGATATGGTTTCTGTAAAAGGGTCTCCATTAGAGTCATCTGTATTATCAAAATCATATTGCAAATAGTCAAGAGCCAATCTTAATTGAGCCTCGTCTATAAACGTCTTCATAATCTCACCAGCCGTTACGCTGGTAAACGTGCGAGATGATTGACCACCGACGTTGTAAACTATCGCATCTTCCAAAATTGCACGCACACCGCGCCCGGATATCTCGTATTCTCGGTTTATCCCATCATTGCCAGAACCAATCTGATTTATTTTAATCGTCTCAACTATGCCAGCCCAAACATAATCTGCGCTTGTTGGCCCTATACCAAACTTAACTATCCAACCTATCTCTATGTTGGGTAGGTATTCTACTGGTATGCGAAAAGAGAAAGAGCCAGTATCTGCCAACTCATCAAGCCATTGTATGTTTGATGCGGCGGCGAGACTCTGCACCGGGGTTTGTGCGTCTTGCTGAAAGAGTGTAGCAGAAACAATGTTGCTCACAAATACACCGACCTATACGACAACAGTACGACAAGGTCAGCAGAGTTAGTGGTCAAATCAACTTCTAACTCGTTCTCACCTGGTACAAGAGGCAACCATATTGGACTGCCTGCATTTACTATGGCACCTGAAACATCTGTGGTTCCGATTGTCGCATTGTAAGTACCAGCTTGAATAATCAAAGTATCATCAATAACATCATCATACTGGACATAAACCCCGCCAGCAGAGTCATAAGTTAAATTGGTTATTTTGATATCTACTGCATCAGGTGCGGCAAGTGTTCTTGGTCCGTAGACCTCTATTGCTACCACGTCTAAGTGATAATCAGGGCCAGATATTCTCTCATCACTGGGGGCAGAACCAGAGTAAGATGCAGAGATAGGACCGGGCCAATCCCCGCCAGACTCACGAGGACCGTAAACATCGTTAGTGTCCTCATCAACATAATAATCCCCGGTTGAGCCCGCGCCTGGTGTAGGTGCACCAGAACCAGTTAAAGGCGTGATCGGTCCGGGCCACGTTGCCGGACCGCTAACATATAAAGTTGCGTCTTGGATTTCGCCACTGCCAGATACGCTAATAGTCATAGGAGAGTTTAAAGTTGATTCAAGCTTTATGGCAGAAGTAAAATCATACCCAGCCCTGAGAACACCACCGGGAATAGTTGCAGAGATAACAATTCGAGCCGCGTTTGGTCCAACCATAGAAACATCAAAAGAGGGAGAAACGTGAACCTCGGCTTGTCTGTAAATCCCATCATCATTTGTCCAAATTAAGGTACGTGTACCAGCCAGAGTTTTATAGTTTGGTGCAAGATGTGTTTTCAGTTCATCAAGGTTAGCTAAAAGACCTTCTCTTGTGTTTGCGTGTAAACCACCGTCTGAATCATACCAGCCATTCACAACAAGAGGGATTGATATTTGTCGTGGCTCAAGTGTTCTCCGCCGCGCTATTGAGCCCGCCCTGGTGGGTATCGTTAGATCACCACCGCGCACACCGGGACCATCAAGGATAGATGCTATGTCTTCTGTTTCCCAAGCAGCAGTGGTGAGAGGCAAACCGTCAATGCTGATATACTCTGTTCGTGTTGCTGTTGCCATATTAGCCTCTTAGGTATGTTGCCCTTCTCAATGCATCAGGTATAGAGGTAGAGGCTGGTTCTGCTACCGGGTTGTAAACGTTGATAGTGTATCCAGGACCGCTACCAACCTGAGCAAGTTGGTTGTTAGGTATAATTGTGCCCGAGGTGCGAGGTACAAATAATTCAGGCCCAACCTCACCAACAATATAAGGCTGATTTCCCTTAACTGGTCCGCCCTCTGCTTTGAACAAACCACCAACGAGAGGAATATTGCCAAAAGCACCACCGATTGTACCGGGGATATTCAAGATGCCTCTAACGATAGAGTCGATTGTTTCTTTGACTCGCCTAATCACACCCAAAACAAAATCAAAAGCTTTAACCGCCGCGTTTTTGATCCCGTCCCACACCAGGCTAAATCCGGTGAAGATGAATTTTGCATAGCCAATATAAAGGCTAACGGCTTTTTTGATAACGTCTGCAATTATATTGAATACTTTTGAAACAACACCTGTCAAAGACCCCCAGATTTTTTGCAGTGCCTCAACAAAGAAGGTTATAGGCTTGACATAGATTATTGTAAAATAGCCAACTATCACATTTTTTACTGCGTCCAAAATGCCTTTAACTATGTTTACAAGACCACCCCAAATAGCTTTGATACCATCAACAAACGCTGTAAAGGCACTTGAGAGGAAATTACCAATACCAGAGACGATTGATTTAATGCCATCATACAAGGCTACAAAAAAATCTCCAATAGCAGAGAATACAGATGATACCCCCTCTTTCAAAGATTCCCAAAGAGCCGAGAAGAATGCCGCTATCTTGTCCCAGTTCTTGTAAATCACTATACCGATTGCTACAACCGCCGCAAGAGCCAGGAGCCAGGGGTTAGCCATCAAGGCTGTACCAACTTTTGCAAACAAAGGTCCAAGCCCGGTTACGATCTGAGACACTTTCGCAAGTGTGCTAATCACTGGCCCAAGAGCAGCGACTATACCGCCGATAACAACAATCGTTTTACGAGCCTCCGGGCTAAGGCTTGTGAACGCATCCCCGAGCTCTTGGATTATTGGTATGAGTTCTTTGGTAAACTGTTGAATAATCAAACCAATCTCGCCACCAACTGGCTCAAGTGCAGTAGCCAAACTCTTTTTAGCTATGTCAAGAGATTTAGGGAAGTCCGCTGTTTCTGCCGTAAGATTGTTAATCGTTCCAGCCGTGTTCTCAAGTTCGCTGTTAAGTGCTTTGTAATCAAAAGCCCCGGCCTCTGCCGCCTGCAAAACCTCAATGAACCCTTTACCAAAAGTGTCTTTAGCAAGAGCAGAGGCACCCGCCTCATCACCAGCCGCAACCAAACGTTGTATCTCTGCAATAACACTATCAAAAGCATCTTTACCAGTCTTCCCGGTTGCCTTAAACGTATTAGATATCTCCTCATTTACGTTCTTGATCTTGGTCTCGGTTGTTGCAAGGTCTCTCTCAAGAGATGCTACCGCCTCTTTGGCTGCAAGTACCGTTGATTCTTTTGCTTTAGGGTCTGCCAAAACTTCTTGTAGCTTCTGGTTAGCAACAGTTAGCTTACCGACTGTGTCGGTTCTACTTGCTTCCAGGTCAACCAGTTTTTCTTGTGCTTTCAAGAGGTCTTTGTTAGAACCCGTTGATTTAATAATTGATTTAGTTAAACCAGCCAACACACCATCAGCAGAAAAACCAGCCTTCTCGGTTTGCGCCAAGAGTACCGCCGCCTCTTCTGCCGTGAAACCGAGTTGTTGGAATTTAGCCGCGTTTTGCTCTAAGGTTCCGATTAACTGTTCAAACGGTACACCCGTTTTTTGTGCAATAACAAAGAGCGTGTCTAACTGTTCTGTTTGTTTATCTACTGGTATATCAAACGCTGAGAAAAAGTTAGCCACCGCTACCGGATCAAGAGACTTACCCGTAAGTTCACCAACGTTTGCAATCTGTGTAGCCAGAGCCTCAAGGGGTTTACCCGTTAGTTCAAGCCTACTGTTTAGAGTTGATATAACATCAGCAGCATCACCAAAGCCCAGGCTTGAAGATGTAGCGACATTTTTAACCGCCGTCTCAAGGCCTGCAAGCTCCTCACCAGTCGCCCCGGTTTGTATACGGACCTTATCAAGCCCCTCATCAACAGATATGAAAGAGGCAACCGCCGCTGTTCCAGCAGCTAAAAGAGGTGCAGTAACTTTTAATGATAGGTCTTTACCTACTTGCTCAAAAGACTTACCGATTTTCTCGCCAAAGGTTTTCCCGGCTTTTTCTGCCGCTGGGCCTACGGCATCATCTACGCTGTTAGATAGTTTAGAGGAGAAATCGTCAGCAAGAACGATACCTGCAACAACGTTAAGGATTGCACCTTCTACACCCGCACCGCGACCCGCCATTACTTATCGCCTCTGCGTACTGGTACTTTCATTATCCCAATCATCTCTTTAAGAGTAGTGCCCGAGCGTTTAGATGGCTCTTTCTTCTTATCCCACGGCCTCGGTATGGTAATTGGTGGGGGTAGTTGAGTATTCTTCTTTGAGTTGGCTTGTAGATACAAACGCCTAAACCCATCAAGCATCTCTATTGTTATAGCTTGTAATTCGTTTTCTGTGGTCCAGTTTCTCTGCATAGAACGCCAGACCGCGGCCTCTGGTGGCAACCATTTTACAAGAGAATAAAACCGCCTGGTTGAGATCTGGTTAGGGCCGTATAACTCTTTGCCAAGATGCAAGTTATAGTATCTTTGAAAGTCTGCCTCTAAGGCTTCGTAATGCTCACCTGTTAGGCTGGTGAGCCCTGCAATTTTCCCGGGTCGGCTCCATAAATCGCCGCCACGTTTTCAAGCAAGATTCTCATATCTTCAACACTTGGGTTTTGTTTCAAAAACTCTTCCCATTGTGAACCAAGCAAAGATTTAACCGCAACAATTGCAGACTCAGCATTAGCACCCGCCGCCGCTTCTGCGAGTGCCCACGGCAACTCAGAAGGCAACGTCCACTCTTTACCGCCAAACTTTATTACTGGCGTTTCTTTAGTGGCCTCTGCGCGTGCCGCGCGTGCCGCGTCAAGGTCGATAATCCGACCAGACATCACGACCCCGCGGGTTCGAGTGCTGGGTCGTCAGAGACGAGATACCAGGTATCGCCGTTGTCGTCTTCCATAACAGAAAGAGTGATCGGCAAATCAGCGGCCCCGGTGCGGACAATGTTTGTCTCAACAGATTCGGTGGCAACGACGCGAGCCAGAACCAAGCGATAATTTTTAGCCCCATCGTTCCAATCGACTACAACGCTCTTTTCCAACAGAGCATCACCAGCGGCAGGCGGGGTGTAAGTGTATTCGCCACCAGCCTCGGTAATGTCTCCACCACCAAAAGCAAGTTCAATGTTAGCTGCCGACCATTCACGCAACACAAACGAGACATCCATTGTGCGCCCAGTGACCACGCGGCGCACTGGCATCAAAGATTGAAAAGCTGCAATGTCAGCGACCTCAACAGAGGAAGAGATGGTGATACCATCTTCCGAGATATAACCTACTGCGTCAAAAGCAGCGTTCAACGCACCATCAACGGTGGTTGGTAGGGTTGTTCCTTGTGGTGCAATCGAGATGGTTCCGTTAGAACCAACAAGAATGTTTGATGGGTTGCTCATTTGGTGTTATGCCTCCGGGTTTGGGTGAATATGAATCGTTACACTTCCGAGATATCTTGGCTTGTCAGTCTCCGGATCTGGAGACCAGGCAAGCCCGGCATCGACCTCAGAAGAAGTTACGATACCCTCTTCCACCAGTGCAGCCTCTGGTAGGGATTCCAAGACGGATAAAGCCAGTACCGCCGCGTCAAAAGCATCCCCCTTTGTATCGGCCCACGCCTCAACCGTTATACGCATAGCGTACAACCAACGTTGAACCGCAACGGTTCCACCGCTCAAAGATATTCTAAGCCTGGGGAACGTTGCATTAGGGGGAACCTCTGAGGATATCTTGTTCTCTCCCAATAAATCAGTTAGTTCCTGATTGTCAAGAAGATAGCCTATTACAAGCTTTTCAATATTGGGTATCATTCACTACCACCACCAGATGCCGCCTCTCGCTCTGCCGCCTCTCGCTCTTTTACTTTCTGCAAGTAAGCCTTTCTTCTGGCAAGAGCGGCCTTAATACGTTTACTCAATTCTCCCCGGTTCTCGCTTCTCTTAGGCTCATACATTATCTCAAATTGTGCCCCGTACTTTTGCGCCACTTGCTCAGCAGCGTTTGTTAAGATCATTCGAGGGGGCATAGCCAAAGTACCGTACTCTATCCAAACTGCTTTCCAGTCATAGTTTCCAATAAATCCAACAAGACCATTATAAACTTTAAAATCAGGGTCCACCATACGATTTTTTAGATTGTAAGTTCCATTTATGATTATGAATGTGTCCAAGTATCTATGTTTGTTTCTCTGGCCACGTCTGCGCCGGGCGACACCGGGACCGCGCTCACCTCGTCCACTTTCAGTTTTTAAGTTAGCCTGGCTGCGCAACTTTTCAGCCGTGAGTACTCTGGTCAAAAACTCTTTGGCATAATCGCCAGAATCTTTAGCGGCTGATTGCGCCGTTTGTTCTGCTAGGGCTTTTATATCATCAACAACATTGGCCAACAAATCAGCAGTCTTTTTAGAGCGTGTCAATTGAGCCATTATAACATCAAGATCAATTTTAAGCTCTGATTTCTGGGGCTCACTCATATTACCGACCTTCTCAAAGAAACTTCCCAATGGTGCGGCCCGCGAGAATCCAGGCGCATTATAGGAGCACCGTCAACCTCATAAGTTGCACCCTCTACCTCTATCCTAACGTAAGCATCCAAAGATACAGAGGCATCAAAGAAACCAACCGCGTCTGTTATTACTGTGTCTCTGTCGGTCACCGTCTCTGAGGTAGTGCTTATGTTTATGCGACAAGGTACGGTGTCCTCGTCTGCCTCAAACGTTGTTATCTCATTGCCGTAATCATCATAGCCATCAGCCGTTAAACGATAGATTGTTGCAGTCTGAATCAAAAGGTTAGTAAACACTTACCGCCTCTTGTATTGGTCAAGTAGTATTAACTCGTCTGCTTGAAAGTTTACCTGGTTGTAAGTAACCGAGTAAGCCCCGATGCTTTCTTGTCTTACAGAGCTTGGCGTGTCAAGCAACCGGGCCGCGAGTCTCGCTGTTATAGAGACAATGATAGAAGGTATTGTAGCGTACCCGTGAGTGTAAGTAACCGTAATGCTTCTTAGATCAGAAGGCCAAAGACCGTTAACCCTGCGCAAGTATCCATCGGCTGACCATTGGTAATCATCACCCTCAACCAAAACCCCGTCATCCTCGGTCTCTACTGCAACCTCAGAGACCGGGATTTCTGGCAACAAAATAACTTTGGTCCCGGTGCCGTCTAAAACAATTTCATCATCCTCAACCTCTGTCAAGGTTTGTTGCAAGGCGGCTTGAACCATAGCAGTAGCAGTGTCAAGGGCAGCTAATGCAACCGCATCAGCCTCATCTATCTCTCTCCCTAAAACGTTTGATAGGTCTTCAGTCGTTGCAAACGCCATCTTCCTCTACCTCCTCTATCTCTGGTTCTGCTTTTTTCTTGGATGTTTTCTTAGAGGCTTGAGGCGTTATCTTTTTTGTCGCCTGGGGCTTTATAGAATCAACACCAAACTTCTTTAGTTCTTTCTCGTTAATCCTCAAAAACAAACCGGGGCGTACCTCAACTCTAATCATCATATTTCTACCAGTGCCCGAATATGGCAGGAGCGGGGGCTTTCACCCCCGCCCCTCTCCGCTTGTTGACTTTGGTTATCAGGAGCCAGCAGTCAAATCGACAACCGCGAACTTGGCTGGTTGTACGAGACCAAACGTGCCTCTCCACTGAGCAACAACGGCAGTGAGGCCCTTGGTTGCAAAGTCATCGTGTTGTGGATACAGAGCCACCGAGATTGGTGCGCGCTGGAAGAGTACGCCCTGGCTGAACTCACCGACTATTGCCGTCCCTGCCGGGACTGCTGTTGATGCAATTCGGCGAATTCCCCATACCGCTGGAGTGGTAGAGGCGGCTGGTCCACCAAAGTAGTAGGTACCAGAGTCGTTGAGCAAGTCAAGTTGTTCCATATCTTCGTGCGACATAACAACCGTGAGTTGTCCACGTGCGTTGCCATCTTTGCGAACAGCAGTAATGCCCTTCAAGATGCTTGTCACCAAGTCGGTCTCGAAAGCCACGGACTGGGTGCCCGACACTTCCAAGATACCTTCGATGTTTTCGCCCGTGCCATCACCGCTGATGATCTCATCTTCCACCTTTTCCAAGATGGAGGAGCGCAAGAACGCATCAACGAGGCCAGCCAACTGACCAGCATCAGCAAGAGCACGGTTCGAGACCGGGAGGAATGCGCGGAAGTCGCGGACCGGAATCGAAACCTTCTCAAACTTCATCGTTGACTCAGATGGGGCTGAACCTTCAGCAACGCCGTTAGCGTTGTTGACGGACTGACCCGCGCCGTAGTAAAGAACGCGAGCAAGGTCCACAACGTCGCTGTTAACGTTGGTCTGGGACAAGAGACCAAGCACGCTGTTTTCACGAGCGTACGAGGCATCCGCACCGGGGACGCGATAAGCGTCAATCAAGGTGCCTGCATAGTCATCAGATGCGCCAGTAATGGTGGCCTTCATTCCAGCTACTGGAACGGATGGGGAGTTCGGGGTGGAACGACCATCAAACGAGCCGTTTGCCGTAGCGCGTGCGTGCCAGGCTTTGAACTCTGCGTTATTGATCAGACGCTCACCAGCCGTGGCACCCTTAACATCATCTGCCTTAGGTGCAGCGGCGGAGATATCCTCACCGATTGAGTCAACGGCTTTGCGCAACTCAGCATCTGCCTTAAGAGCTTTCGCCCCGGCAATTGCCTGCTCCACAAGTCCGCGCTCTTGTTCAGTCAGCGCGCGGCCTTCGGCGGCGGCTGCTGATGCGATTTCTTTTGCTTGATTAACAAGGTCTTTCATTGTTGGTTTTTCTCCTGTTGTTAGGTATTACTACTCAGTCTCTATTTCGAGATCAAGTATAAGTTGGGCTGTTTCTGCATCCAGTGGTTTATGTTCCACTGTTTGACTGTTCGCCTCATCCTTGACCAAAGGCTCCTCGGATTTGCTACCATCATCAGCAGTTAACGAGCCGAGCACATCTTGCAAAATTGTGACCGCATCTTTAATACGGCTCTCATTTTTGCTTGACAATACTCGTCCCGCCTTAGCACCCGTGCTCTTTTCGGTAGGGTTGTCAAGTTTCTCGGATTTTTCTTCCGTCAAAGTTAGCTCAGAGAATCTATGCCCGGTAAAATTCTCAGTAGGCATCCATTCCCCATCCTCGTCTTCGTATTCTCTGACCAAAGCCAATGGGTCTTCTGGGTCTGCCACAAGGCTCATTGGGTCTCCATCAACACCAAACGTACCTTCCGTCATAATGTATTCCACGCGACCATAGCCACCAGCCCACTCAACAAAAGAGCCTTCTTCAAGTTCACCTGGCTCAGCTTTTGCGGCCTGCAATGAACGCACACCAACAAGGCGAGTGGCTGGGTTTGCGCCTTTCAACGTTGGCCCAACTTCCAAAATGTGGAGCTCTTTTAGTTCGCGTACACCGTCTTTACCTTTGCCCTCATCCAAAATATCATAGGCAAAAGAAAACTCGGTAACCACTCCCTCTTTCATCAAGGTTCTAATATGGTTGGCAGTAGGAGAGTCAAACAATTCTGCTTTAACCAAAAGCCCCTCATCTGTCTCCGCCGCCTCTCGCACTGCGCCAATAAAATAATCAGGGTTATCCCATTGGTGAGACCAGACCATAGGAATTGATTTACCGGACTCGGCATACCGCTCAAGAGATTTTTTAAATGCACCTTTCATTACTCGTTCGCCTACAAGGTCAACGTTATCAAAAACAGATACAAGAGCCGTGACCTCGCCGTTCTTGCCCGATTCATCAGCGGACTTGAACTCAAATTTTGCAGAACTGGTTAAACGCTTTATGTTCATATGTTTACTTGTGCCGCTTCTGGTAGTCCTTTCGAGTTCTGCTTCCCAAGCATTATTCATACGAGTTGCCCAAGACCTACCAGGATCCCCGCCCCACAATGCCCAGGCGATACGACCAGCGGAAGGGTAACCATCCTCGCCCGGACTCCAGCCCTCACCTTGCTTGTCTACCTCGTGCCTTGCAAAGTATGATAACATCCTTCTTATGGTTTCTATCGAGAGCGTCCTTCCGTTAGCTAAATCTCTTGCGCGCGCAACACCAACCGCTGTACCGCCTCTGTTGTATTCACGTCTCCATTCAAGACCACGCTCAGCCTCCTCACGTACACCCTGAGGTGGTGTCAAATCTGGATAAGCTTTTGTAGAACGCACACCACCAGGCTCAATATCCTCAGCCAAAGATACTGCTACCATTTGGTCTATCGCCTCTTGACGTGTTCTATGGCAACCAACAACCTCGCCGTCATCTTTCTCAACGGCCCAACCGGAACAATCGGGATTATCGTTTGAAACGTAATAAGGCATTTAGTCCTCGTAATCTAAGATGCATTGACAATTAGCCCGGTCTTGTACATCATCCAAGTTAGGATCACCGGGGAACCTTGCACCGTTAGAGAAGGTGTCATCAAATGGGACGGTCTCGCCATCAAGTGCCGCGTGACTACTTCTTGGGTTTCCGCTGGTTGTCAGCCAAGTTTTGTTTCTAACCCCGCTGGCTTGTGCCGCCTCTGAACGTGCCCATTCTCCAATACCCAAAATCAAACTGGTTGCATAAACCAAAGACATATTATCTATCAAAGAATCAAACAAATCCTCTGTCTCTGCTACCGGGTCATCTGCCTCAAGGGCAGCCTCAAGCCTATCAAACTCTTCCTCTACAACCGATTCTGCAAAGCCCTCAGCGACGGCATCAAGATAGTTGGCCCCGTTCTCTGGGTCCCACTCACCAATAGTTGAGGCAAATTGTCCAGCCGCTCTTCTTAAAACTGGTTTCATATCTGTTCCAAGTTCGTTTGCAAACCTTGTACGATTAAAAACGTCCTCGGCCTCTGCCTTCATACCACTTTTCTTTTTGGCTTTGAGTTTAGATAAAACAGATCTACGCTGTCTCTCAAATGCATCTATCATCTCTTCTTGTAGTTGTGTCGTTGCGCGTTTGCGTGTACGCAAAACTCTATCTCTCCGCAAAGCTTTAACGTTTGTTGCGTCAATAGATTTAGCCTCTGGTTGCTCTGACGCTAAACCAAGTTGTCGTTCTGTTGATACCGTGTCCTGGGGATTAGCAAGGCCCCCGGTGATAACGTTGAGAGGCGTTACAAGCTCATCTCCGCCGTCCACTGGTGGCAAGTTGAGCCTCGCCCTGGCTTCATTTCTTGTAAGATACGGCGCACCAACAGAGGCTTGTAGAACCGCTGCTTGTTCGGTGAAAGAGCCCGCAAGTTTTGCAGAGATGTTGAACTCAAGATAAGTGTTTTCAGATACATCAAACTCTGGCAACAATTGTAGTTCAAGTTCTTGTTCAATGCGCACCAACCACGGGGCCAAACAATCGCTGTATAGTTGTCTGTGTTGTTCTGACAAACTCGCATAGGTGTTTGATCCAAGACCAAGCAACCCATTAGGTATACCGTAAGCCGCCGCTACAACCTCTCTTGACAATTGGAAGGACTCTAAATATTGTGAGTCTCTTGCAGAGAACGCTACTGGTTTATATGTCATTCCCTCTTCAAGAACCAAAGTTTTTCCACTTGCCGCCGCCCCGGTGTATGTGGCCTCAAAATCTGCTCTAAAACGATTCCTTGCGGCATCACTCCAACCAGGCGCTGTTGTCGGCCTTTCAATAATGCCACCCATTCTTGCAGAGTTGGCCCAATACTTTTCCCGGTAGTTTCCAGCCGCCGCCTGTTCAGCGAGCAACCTACGCAAAGTTTCAATCGGTGATAATCCCTTACGTGGGTCTGTTGGGTGATATCCGTGAATATCTATTATGGCATCTGCCGGGAATTCTACAATCCCCGCCGAGCCGTGAACGCGGTAAGCCTCAGGGCGCAACCAGTTATCACCAACAAGCTCTACAATGGACGGTGGTATTCTTACAAGTGCGACCCGCCCGGCCTCTCCTCTAACTTTTACAAAATATGCCGCGTCATAAATAGCCAAATCGTGAACCAAAGCATCAAGCCATTTAGAGCGAGTAGAGTTTATGTCTGGCCTATCAAGAGTTAGAGCAAGCGGACCCTCAGAGATGCGCGCCCGCTCATCATCAGATATTCTCTCGTATGCGTGTATAGGTATTTGCGCAACGTTGCGCGCAAGAAAATCTATGGCTGATCTTAATTCTGGTTGTGTACGATAGATTGTTTCATACGTGGCTGCTACACCATCATATAAACCAACGGTCTCATATACGAGCCCCGTTAATAGCGTGCCTGTGGCTTTTACTGATACAAGCCCTGAATCTGTTTGAACTACTGCCATCTTAGTTTACCACCTGTACAAACTCTACCCGTGCCCGTTCCAAGATAACAGTTCCGGGAACAGACATAGGCTCAGAGCCTGGTTCTATCAACTCAGCATTTCCAAGTTGTATGAGCGTGCTTGTAGCTTTCAAAAGGGCGCCACGAAACGCCCGCCCAGTGTCAAGGTTTACCAAGACTGTTTTATGTAATACGAGGCGAGAGTATGGGTTCATCCTAAGAAGGCTCCTAGTGATGGATAACCCATTCATCCTCTGCTATGTTTAGAAGTATTGCTATTTTGCCTTGACTATTAAGGCTGGTTGTGCCATTCAAGGTTACACCAGATGCGCCCTGTACCGTGATGTGCCCGGTTCCGGCTGTCACCAAATAAATAATAGTTCCGGTTGCAAAGTAAGAGCCAGGACCAAAAGCAGATACGGTGAAAGTTCTGTTTGTGGAACCAGTCAACACTACTGCTGTTCCCGCGTCGTCTTGATCTAAGGTGTAGTCAGTGCTCGTGGATGTTAAATTCAGGCTTGTAAGAGCAAATGCTGTTGGCATCCAAAGTCCCGGTCCGGTATTCCAGGTAAGGATTTGCCCTTCACTGTTTCCCGGTGCAACAAGAGATGGTGTCGGTGCTGGTGTGTATGCTGCGTCAACGTTCACGGAATCACCATCACGTTTACTTGTGCAGACTCTCCCTCAAAACATACTCCGTAAAGTTTACCGCCGTGCCTTATCGAGATAGTGAAAACACCATCAACTCCAAGAGGGATACCATCACCAGCAGCTACATCACTGCCGCCAAGATAAACCCAATCGTTGCCAACGTTGTAAACAACGTATGTAATACGCCCGTCTTCTTTTACACCAGCGGCTGTTGACTCGTCATCAATAATCAATGCTGCCGTATCGCTTACAGATACTGTGGTTGTGGTTGGGTTGATGCTCATATGGTTTGTATTCCTCTCTCCTCGTAAACGCTACGGTATGTGTCAAGTGAACCAGAGAGAGTGGCTGAGTTAAGAGCCATAATAGTTGCTACACATCCGTCGATGCGCGCATTACTGGCACTCTTACTCGGCTTAACGTTTCCCGCCGGGTCACTCTGACATAGTGCCGCTGTTACGTGGGTTTCCAGCACTGGGTGCCCTTGATGTCTTAGAGCCTTAGCCAAGACAAGCCTCTCAAGCTCTTTTGTGGGAGATGAGAGAGTGGCGTACCCCTGTCTTGTTGGTATCGCTGGTACACCTTGCTCTATTAGCCTGGTGATCAAAGATGTTGCGTTCCACGGGTCATAAGCCACTGACATTCTTGGGTATCGGTCTTTGAGCTCTATGATGCGCGCCTCAATAAATGCATAGTCTATCAAGTTACCTGGTGTCAAGGTTATATATCCTTTACTTGCCCAATCTCTATATGGCAGACGGTCGCGCCGTTCTCTGTCTGCCACCCCCTCTTCTGGCATCCAAAAGTAAGGTTCAATATCATAAGTTCCGTCTTGGTATGGATGCAACAAAACCAAAGCAGATATATCGGTTGTGCTTGAAAGGTCAAGCCCTGCAAAAACTGGACCCTCAAAGTTTCTTTCCCGATGTTCCCCGGCGCATTCTTTCCAAGCATCAGGATCAATCCATCTTTGAACCTCACTGGTCCACACCCCGAGGTGCAATTGTCTAAACGTTGTCTGACGCGCCGGGGATACAGACGCTCTTACAACTTCCTCTTTCAAATAATCCTCGGTAATTGTTGTACCCAAAGATGGGTTAGCCGCTCGCCATATCTCAGGGTCTTTCCAATCTGCATCTTTATCGGCCCCATAGATTACACCCAAGAAGGAATGATCAACCAAATCACCAGAGGCAACCCTCAAAGTGTAATCGTGTTGTTCCCAGGCGATAGAGAACGGGTCATACACACCAGCAGTAGTAATACCAAACACTATCGGTTGTGAACGTGCACCAACAGAGGTTGCTAAAACATCCCAGAGCTCTCGGTCTGGGTGTACGTGGACCTCATCAATAACCGCAATGTGTGCGTTCAAACCGTGTTGTCCGGCTGCATCTGCCGACACCGCGCGCAAAACAGAACCGCTACCTGGGTGCTCAATATAAGATCTAACCGCTCTACAACGTTTGCGCAAACTCGGTGAGGCCTCAACCATCTTTCTTGCAAGTTCAAAACATACGCGAGCTTGCATACGGTCTCTTGCGCCCATAATAACTTGCGCCGCTGGTTCATTGTCAGCCAACAAACCATATAGAGCGATACCAGCAGCTAAAGTTGTTTTAGCATTCTTTCTTGGAACCTCAACCCAAACAGTACGATACACTCTTGTACCGTCTGCACGTTTGTAGCCAAACAATGGTCGTATAATCTCATACTCCATCCACGGCATCAATTGCCATCTCTCCCCGGCTCCTTTGCCTTCTACAAGATTAATCAAACCAAAAAACTTTACCGCCCTATCAGCCGCCTCCTCATCATACCAAGCACCCTCTGGCAGATGCAAACCAGCAGTAGTGTAAGTTGGTTTAGTCCAAGAAATCGTCACCGTCTTCCTCCTTCACCGTTAAACGTGAGCGAGAGGATGGGGTCAAACCAAGTTCTGACGCGAGTTGCCTAATCAATTGAGCAGAGTCCCTTTGAACCCGGACCGCCGGGTTTGATACCAGACCATCTCTTCTACCCTCAACCAAGATACCCATTTCGTCAACAATCTTTGTGGCCCTCTCATAGTTTAAAACCGCATTGGCATAAGCCGCTATTATGTCTTGATCTGCCTCAAACAATAGTCCCATAGTTTCTAATTGTTTAGCTGTTCGCCTCCATATGCGTTTACCGTCCTCACAAAGATAACCGGGGCATTTGGGTTTTGCCTTCTTTGGTTTCGGTTCATTGAGATTTACCCTATCAGGGCGTGTACCCCTGACGATTCTCAGGTGGGTAGGGGTTGGCTTCGGTCCAGGCGTGCTCATAGCACTACCAGTGCCCGGGGGGTGACATAGTTGGCCTAACTGGTCCTTGTGCAAGTTGCCTA
>Ga0129336_10000171_pt1 | contig 34096 bp, 39 predicted proteins | sample CPB6_02_DNA_FD_96878 | JGI IMG/M metagenome (GOLD analysis project Ga0129336, IMG submission 96878) | Freshwater to marine salinity gradient microbial communities from Chesapeake Bay, USA - CPBay_Sum_0.6_0.2_DNA | ecosystem: Environmental > Aquatic > Marine > Coastal | place: USA: Chesapeake...
CAATACTGGCAAAAGAAAATATAAAACTTTTGTTTGTACTAAAAAAAATATTTGCAAAGCCACAATGGTCAACCATCCATGCACTATTTGGACGCGTGAGACTAGATCAAATTATTTGTGGCTTTGGAAGCACGCATACGCTCTTTGCAAAGAGTACACCCGTAGATATAATAAAACCCATATAATGGAGCATATGCTACTCAATGAGTTGTACGATGTTCCCGTTAATATTGCAAAAGGTCCAATTACTCCATTTGCGCAGGCAATGCCAGATGCATACAGAGATCAAAACGCTATAGTTGCATATAGAAAATATTATATCAATGAAAAGTCTCGTTTTGCAAAATGGAAACTCAATGATGTCCCGGAATGGTTTGATAAAAAAGAGACTACATATCCTAGTCTGGAAGAAGAATACCTTCCATTTTAATTATGAGTGATATTAATTTATCTAAATTAGCTCTTAATAATGGTGGTTGTGTTAAGCCATTAATTATAGATGCATCGTTGACAAATGGAACTGGGTTGATGAACCCATCTATTTTTATTGATGGTGATAAAATTTTAGTTAACATTAGACATGTAAATTACACTTTTTATCATTCAGAAAAAAAAATATTTCAGCATCAATGGGGACCTTTAACATATATTCATCCAGAAGATGATCTTCATTTAAGAACTACAAATTATTACTGTGAATTAAATGAAGACCTAACAATAAAATGGATTACTAAAGTTGACACCAGTTCTTTGGATAAAGAACCTCTTTGGGAATTTGTAGGTCTTGAAGACGCAAGAATTGTTAGATGGAACAACAAGTTATATTTAACCGGGGTTAGAAGAGATACTACAACAAACGGCCAAGGTCGTATGGAGCTATCTGAAATTGTTGTAGAAAATAATACAGTAAAAGAAATATCTCGTTTTAGAATTCCAGCTCCAAATAATCCAAATTCATATTGTGAAAAAAATTGGATGCCATTTTTAGATTTGCCTTATCATTTTGTAAAATGGTCCAACCCAACAGAAGTTGTTGTAGCAGATCCAGAAACCCAATCATGCAAAACAATATTTGTTGGAAAACAATTTGATTTTCATAGAGACTTTAGAGGTGGATCACAAATAGTTTCTGTGGATAGCGGTTATATTGCACTTGTACATGAAGTTTGTCTTTTTAATAATGATGTTGGAAGAAAAGACGCAGTATATCTTCATAGATTTTTGCATTGGGATAAAAAATTTAATTTAACAAAATACTCAAAAGAGTTTTCTATGATGGGTGGTCATGTTGAGTTTTGTGTTGGAATGTGTAAACGAGACTCAAACTTTTTAATTACTTTTGGATTTCAAGATAATGCCGCATATGTTATGGAAATACCACAAAAAACAGTAATGGATTTGTTTAATGACTAATTTACAAACTTTAATAAATGAGTATATTTTAGATACGGAAAATCCCGTAACCAATTTTAATTTGGCATTACATTATCATAATTTAAATCAAACAGCATCTGCAATGTCTTTTTACTTAAGAACAGCAGAGCGAACACACGATAAACTTTTAAGTTATTCTTGTTTACTTGGTGCCAGTATTTGCTATTCTACACAAGGATGTAGAAATTTTACAGTAAAAAGTTTACTAAGAAATGCTTTGATAACACTACCAGATAGACCAGAAGCATATATTATGCTCGCTCAACACCACGAGCATGAGGCAAGAAAAACAACAAATAGCGATGAAGCAATTAAGTCGTGGCACGACTGTTATATGATATCTTGCTTAGGTGAACGCTTTGGAATAGATGTTCGACAACCACTTTATATCAATATTGATATATACAAACCATATGCACTAACTTTTGAAAGAGCAGTTTCGTCTTGGTGGTGTGGTTTGTGTAATGAATCAAAAAATTTATTTGATGAACTGTTAAAAAATTATGGTGATACAATGGATGAAGCATATAAAAATGCAGTCATTGGAAACATAAATCATCTCAATAGTTTAAAAAATTAACGATTGTATGCACCCATAAAAGCATCATAGTATCTTTTATCTAATGCTTTTGTACTTTTCTTTGATCCCAGACCATAACGCCAATGGTCCATAAATTTTTCTACACCTGCCTGATCAATTGGTTTTGTTGGATCTAAACCAGCTTCTTTCATTTTTCCTTTTATAACTGAAGAAGCCATTTTTTGATATTGTGTGTTGTATTTTTGATTACACAAATCGCCAACACATCCTACATCATATTGCTTATCACCTTTTTTTGCTTTTAAAAATTTACTACCTTGTTGCAAAAATTGTTGAGTGTATGGTTCATTACCAGTAAATAAATTTTTATTTTTATCGTAAAAACCTTTTGCGGTTTTATATGTTATTTGTACTGGACCGTATGCAGTTGAATTTCTATCATATTTTGTTCTAATGTAAGTTTTTGGATTAAAAGAATACGGATCATCTTTTGATGAGAGACTATGCTCAGCAGTTGCCAAACTACCATAAAGTTTTTTAACAGTTTCATTTCCTTCAAATGGATCTTCTTCGGTTGTAGTTTGATTTTGTTCTTTTAAAAATGTTTTAAAATTTATCATAGGTTTAATGCTTGCAATAAAAATAGTTGATGATATAATTAAAATCCAAATAGGAGACAACATGAACGTAAAATTATTTAGATTAACATCGGGTGAAGAAATTATGAGCCGTTTTGAAGTAAAAGAAACAACAACAATTCTCAAAGATCCAGCAGCATTAATTCCAATGGGTCAAGGTAAGCTAGGTTTATATCCCTGGTTACCATATGCAAACTCTAAAAACGGCGTAGAAGTACCTAACACATATATTGCGTTTAGTGTTGAACCTGTCGAAGAACTCAAGCAGCAGTATGATGCTGGTTTGAATAAAGGGATTGTCACTCCTCCCAAGTCCATTGAGGCCCCTACGGGATTGAAGTTGACAACGTGATGAATGAATATAGAACATGTGATTAAAAATTATTTGCCCATAGCCAAGCCCCTGTCGATGGCTATGGAGCGACAAAAGAAGCACATTTCTCTCATAATCTATAAGCGCAAAATTGTCGCGGTGGGTCAAAATGTTTTTAAGACCCATCCCGACACTTTTCGTTTGGGGTATCGAACTGCAGATATGCATTCTGAGTTGGATGCTTATAGAAAAGTTCCAAAAAATTTGAGAGATAAAAAACTTATTTTGCTTAATTTTAGATTTAATCGATTTGGTGAACTTAGAAATTCTAAGCCCTGTCCAGTTTGTTCAAAGTGGTGTAATGAGCTTTTTCATGAAATATACTATACCACAGACGAAGGTTTGAATGTTTTATAAATAGCTTAGAGGAAAAAAATGGGCGTTAAAAAGTCAATGCAAACTTTTTTTGAGGCTATGGAAGGCAATAATTTGCCACGAACGGGTGGTAAAATTATCAATACTCCCATGGGACCTTTTACATGGGATAATTTACAAGAATCATGGGTTAACGTAAATAATGGTTTTAGATTACCAAACATGACGGTTCAAGAACTTATGATGTTTGGTTATGATCCATCAGTTGACGGCGGAAAAGATAAAGTTGCAAGTATTATATGCAATGCAACATTTTTGTCAGCGTTTGCTGATGTTACTAGAAATATTGGTGGCACTATACAAAGCACACCTGGAACATATGCTTTGGTGCAAGCAAACTCCAGCAGAAGTTATGAATATAACTGTGATCCACCAAAATTAAAGTGTTACCTATATGAGTCTGATGGTGTAACTCCAATTTCTTTTGATGCATTGACAACTGTAATTTTTTATTATTCAGAAAACAATGGAAGCTCATTTGTTCAAATTTCTAATAATACTGAAATACAATTGGATTCTTCAGGAACTTTTGAAGTTGGTGCTTCTAATAGATATAGGTTTAGACTTACTGTTCCCGGCGCTGGAGCAGGAAATTTGCCTGCAGAGTTTGATTTTAAAGTTACAAATACAAGCACATCACCAGAACAAAGTATTTTACTAGTAAGAGTAAGGGTTTAATAATTTATGGCATTATGCGATATAAAATTATCGGGAAATAATATTAGATTTTTACAAAATCAAGAATTTTGTTTATCGGCAAATTTTTCAATATCAAATTATTTAAATGAAGAGTTTACTATACAGGCAATAAAAAGTAATGAAAACGCACCATGCCAAATATTATTAGTAGATGGACCAGATGTATATGATATTTCGCAACCAGTATCATTTAACAAACCATTAAGTTTTTATGTTAAAATAGTTTTAAATGGTATGCAAGAATCTTTACAAATTGCATTAAATAATACTTTGTGCGATAATCAACAAATAATGCAATTAAATTTAATATACGGAACATAATATGGGAACAGCATATAAATATTTTGGTTTACCATCTGATAGAGATAACCCATTAAGTGTTGAACCGCTACCGGGTACAGGTCTTCACGGAGAATATAATTCTACATTACCAGACTTTCAACCAAGAATAAATGATGTTTATATTTATTGCCCACCATTTGGTGAAGATGTTGCAAATTCTGTAATTTGGACTCCTGCAGTACAAAGACTGGATCCTAATGATGGTGTAGCAAAATCATTTTATAGTATTTTTAGTGTTGAAGAATTTTTAGGTGCAACAGTATATGCTTGGCCATATTCAAATAACTCCAATAGTCTTCAAGCAAGTGGAATAACTTTATATATTAAACTAAAAGATGAAACTACATCATCTGAACCACAGGTGAGGGAAGAAAAAGGACCTTACCAAGAAATACAGAGAATAGCTGGAGTTTGCGCTGAAACAGGAACAATTGTCCAAACAGGTATAGGCAATACATTTGGATGGACTCAAGGATGGGCTATGTGTCTTGGTTTACGCATGGACAAAAAACATGTTAGTGGTACTCAAAAAGCCAGACAAATTTATTATGTAGTAAATAGGGCGACAAGCAACGATAGAGAATTAATTTGGAGAATTTCTTTTGATATTGGTATAAATTCTAGAGGAACTTATGTTGGAGGTACAACATTACCGTTTGGAACTTATTTGCTCTCAAATCCATATGTTGCAGATCCAGTGAATGGAGTAACATTAGTACATCCAAATTATCCGGGTGGTACGTATTTTATTACTATTGGAAATACAGCGGATGAAGCTTTTTCAAAATCATCAAATTGGTCAGATGGTAGAGGTAAACTTGCCATTGAATATAATACTGTGTTTGCAATAACTAGTACAAATAAACCTAGTGGACAAACGTGGGGAACAGATAACCCAACTATTTCGTTTCCAGCTTTAGATCCAGATTATAGACCATATACAATAGAATCGGTTCCTTTGATATAATATGGCAAAAGGAAAAATTAAAAATAAAAATAAAAAACCAAATGAAAATAAAGATTATTTCTTTGTTGCTCATGTGGACCCAAATGGTGATGTTATACCACTTTTGCTAACAGATATTGAGTTTGAAAAGGGAAAAAAACGAGCTGAAAAAAATCCAGAAGATGTTCCAGAACACTTTATAGTGTTTTCACAAAAACATAAGGAAGACATACAATGAGTTGCATTCAAAAAATATTAAATTTTCAAAATGAAGTAAGGCTTCATCACTGGGGGACACAATCTTATGCAGCACATAAAGCTCTTGGTAAACTTTATGAAGGAATTGATCCTCTTTTAGATACTTTTGCTGAAACTTATATGGCTGTAAACGGAAAACAAGAACTTAAAGAATTTAATGAATTAAAATTAAATGGTCCGTTTAAAATTGGAATCAACTCTGTATTAGATTCTTTTGAAGATTATCTTAAAAATGAAATACCAAAAGAAGTAAAACCAGACCAAACATCTTTGTTAAATATTAGAGATGAGATGCTTGCTTTGGTTCAACAAACCAAGTATCTCCTAACACTTACGTAAGGAGTTACTATGAAAATTTCAGAGCTAGTTTACGAAATAAGGAACTTGGCTCGCAAAGAAGAAGATCCTGTCAAAAAGGATCTTTTTTTTCAATGCGCCAAGTCAATGGAAATTCTTGGAAATATTGCCAAGATCGCAGATCTTGCTGTTGCAGAACATAATGCTGCGGAAGCGCCAGCTATAGAATGTGATACTGGAATAAAATGGAATGTAGATGACGTAACTCTAAAAATGCTTGACGAACACATAGATGCACTAGTGTATTACAAGTTTATAGACAAAGAAGATAGATGGCCATATGGAAATGAAGATTTTACGCAATTCATTTCACACTATCTAAAATCTCAAAGAGTAAAAGATTCTAGTATAGAATAAATTTTTGGTGGAATTGTTTTGTGACTTAATACTGCCATTGATGATGGCATAATTCTCAAAACAACGGGACTGTGATATGGACTCTTCTTGTAAGAATAAAACTTACGAGTTTTTTCCATCATAAAGTGGCTATAGATGTAGCAGTGAGCTTTCTTGGCATACATCTTGCTATCTATCTGCAAATTAAATTTTTTAATTACTTTGATTGCTCTTTTTTCACAATCTCGCTCCATTGCCCGAACAAGAAAAAATGCTCTTTTTAATTTTTCTGGAGAATAATTTTTTCCTTTGAACCATTCATCGATCATTAAACCAGCGACATCTGATTTTTTATAAATTTTTGAATTATTGATATATTGCAAAAAATGACAATATTCATGAACAAGGGTGCTCATAAAGTCAGTAGATTTTTTAGCAATTTTTATAACTTTTTCAGATTCTGAAAAATAACCAACGGCCCGGTAACCCCCCACATTAACATTCTTTCCACGACCGATTACCAGCCGCATATCGTATTCTGCCAGATGTTTTTTCACATGCCTGACAAACTGACGATTCCTGGTGCCCATAAAGGTCTCCTCAGTCTTATTATTTAGGTAATTACTTGACAGTCAAGAATAAGGTGCTATTATATTAAAACTTCTTATAAGAAAGGAAATTTATGGAAATTACTACTGTTGACCGTCCCACTAAGATTCAGAGAGTTTTTGATTACATGCGTTCAGGTGCTCCCATGACCGCAGGAGAGGCCCGTAAGCGTTTCCGTGTGCAGAACATGCGTGCAACGATGCACGACCTACGGGAGGCATTTGACCGCTTTGATATGAACTATTCTGTTTCCCGAGAGATGAAGAATGGTCGTTCGTATTACCGAATTGTCCGTAACAGAGCCCGTTAAAATTTAAAAATAATTAAATTTTTCAAAAACCCATTTTTATGGGTTTTTGTTTTTTTATGCTAAATAGTCAGTGAGATCTATTCATGACTAAACGCGCATGTTGTTGTGGTGGCGGTGTTCCTGAGCCACCTGGAGTAACAGGTTCATTCTGCTGCAATCCGATATTTTTTACGGATTTTATTACATTGTATGGGGATGATATGGCAGATCATGCCGAGGTCAGTCCACAAGACTGGATTGGTTTAGTTGTTAAACGGCCACCAATAGCAAAAGCAGACTTTGTTAGATCACATGAACCCCCAGATGGTTGTAATTGTTGCTGTGCAGATTGCACAACTGGACCAAACCAACAACCTTTAACTTCTAATCCGTCAGACTTTGAAGTAGATCCTACTAATGATGGAAGATATAGAAGATCATTTAATAAGTTAAAAACATTTATAAATTCTTCTATTTCAAATAGGAAAAAACAAACAAAAAAATCAATACAGATAACATCAAAGCAAAGTGGTGCAGCAGTTAAACCAGAAGATGAAAACTTACAATATATTGTTAAACTGGATAGAGCAATCCATGGAAAAGATATTGGTGCTGATCTTAATGGTGTAAATCATAACACAAATAATTTTGCAATGATTGAAGATGGTGATGGTGGTTTAGAAGTTGAAGGTCCAGACTATAGCGGTGGCTTAGGAAATTGGGATCCAGATAACCCACCACCAGAAGTACCGTGTTTTAAACATGTTGGTGCATGGCTAGCAGGAGATTATACTAGCCCTTTACATAAAAAATGTAATGCAATGTGTTGCAAAGCGGAAGAGTATTCTACCTCAGCAAGAGGAGCAAATGATGTATTTTTTGCGTACAAATATTCTGGATGCCATTTAACATGGTATCCGAGAGAATTTTCTTTTGATAAAGATCCATATGTACCACAATGTACTGGTGTTTTAACATGGCAAGTAAAATGCATTGATCCACCAGCATGTAATAATATACAATACAGACCAGCGCAAAATTCTTGTTCTGGTTGGGCTTTGCAAAGATTTGGAATCGGGGCAGCTGGAAATTTTAATTATCAAGAAGAGTGTTCGTATACAACTTTTTGGGAAAGGATGACCGATTTACGGTTTCCATGTGCCTGTGCTCCGTTTCCGCACATACACGGAGGAATAAAAGATTCTCTTTATAATAGAATAAACGTAAGACTATCTCCAGGCCAAATGGGTTATGTTTCTAAAATGTATCCTCTCAGTGAACCTATGACTGGCCGTGATGAAGCTGGTTGTTGCTGGGTATCCAATAGCCAACTGCCAGGAAACTGGTCTGATTATTCAAATAATAGAAGTGCGTGTTATAAAAGCACATATCCATATTTTGATGGAAGAGGAAAACGACCTGAAAATATTATATCCTGTGGTCCAGGATTTAGGGGACATTATATACAACCAGCTGGTGGAATTGGTGGCTCTGATGACTATATTGTAGGGAATCCAAACTATACCACATCATGCTATGAATGGGGAATATCTCCATATTTACAAAGAATTTCTACCAAATACAATAAAATGGGTTTAGAAATTTTTAAACATGGTAGATTTGGTGGCCACTTACAAGATTATGGGACAGTATTTGAAGTATCAAGATACGAAAAATTAGAATTATTAAGAGATATTCAAATTTCATTTGGAAGAAAACCAGGTAAAAAAAGTAGTCTCAGACAACAGTTTGTAGGATTTATTCAACTGGAACACCATTTTGAGTGTTATGCTTTTAGATCTGAAGATGGGACTGCTGTTATAGAAATGAATGCAATACAGAACCACTGTAACATGTTGATACCAAAATCTGAACGTGGTTACGGTGGAAAGTATACACAAACTGCTGGTGGTTGTTATAGATGGACACCATGGCAATATGATTCTAATTTATGGCAAATAAAAAGATCTGTTCCCAGAAGAGTAATCTATGCTGGTTCAGGAATACCACTATTTCAATTTGATCTTGTAAATATGGAACAGAAGTTGTTAACAAATCCAGAATTGGGGGCTGGATGTCCGAGTGCATTTACACCAGAAGACTTTTTATCACACTATTACAGATATTATTATGGGATGATTTCGTGGAGTGGTAAAGAGTGTAAAGAATTTAATAGACCACCAGAACCCCTAGAATGGGATTATACACATTTTATAGATTCTTATAATTATGTTTCTTGTTGGTTAGAAAAAATGATTGAATGTGGTATATTGAGAATAAAAGACCATTCTATTGATATAGCGGAAGAAACAAATAATATTATTGCTGCTGGCACCATTTTTGTAAATCCTGAAACACAAGAAGAAGAAATATTAATACCAGAACAGGTTGCTATAGAATGTGGTGGTATAGCTGGATATGAACAACTTGTACAATTTTGGGGAGCAAGTGTCGGTGCACCCGACGCAGTTACGCCAAAATTAGTAAAAGAAAAATTATTTAATCCAGCTGGTGTTAGCAGAGTTGATAGAGAAACTAATAATAATTTGTATTATTCTTCTACCAACGAAGGAACAATCAGATTATTCTTACCAAGAAGAGCTAGGTTGCCTCTGGGAAGCGCTAGAGCTGGAATTACAGCATGGGGCTGTGCATCCGGGTTTAGTGCAAACAACCAATATGAAAACTTTATATGCCCGTCATATGTTGGACCAAATAATCCAAATGGTTCAGAATATGGAAATTCTTTAAAAATACCAGAACAATTTTTTGTTCCTCATGAAGAAAACAGTCCCTACGCAGTATACAACCTTTTGAGACACGAAAAGGTATATTCAAATTTTGCTGGCACATTTATACAAGATGCCAGCGGAAAACTGTCATTTTTCTTTGGAGGTGTTCCATATGGAGATAATAGTGATCCCGTTACATATGAATTGACTAGTGGCGATTTAAAATGTCCACCAGAAGGACAAGATCCATTTGATATTATTGTTGGTAAATTTGGTTTGTATCCAGGCGCAATACAATGTGTTCCATTATATCTTTCTACTAGTACACTTTTTGCTGTGTGCGAAGACGATACAACTGGAGAAAGTTATATTTGCCCAGCAAATCCAATTGATATTTGGGACGGTAGAGTTGTAGATTTATGTTTTACACATAAATTTGCAGTGGCCCTGTGTGATTTTGAAAGAAAAGCATTTTCTGTAGTCTGTGGTGTTGAGGGTGGTCAAATTATCAATCCAGCATTCGAAATGGGCGGAACACCCCCGATACCAATAGAATTAACTTTTCCTGGACCTGCTTTTACCATATATAATGCATTTAATTGCAATGGCCCAAATATGGCTGTTCCATTTTCACCGTGCGATTCTCCCACATGTTTAACTAACGAACCATTTAATTATGCACCATGTGGCTCTGCAGGTGCTGTTGTTGGTGCAAGGACATTTTATCCTGAACCCCCATTTGAAGGATATAGGTTAAAATCTTGGGGAAAGTGGGCTGGCTTGTTGGGAACATTTTCTGTTTCATATGAAGATGCAGTAGCACATAGCAACGATAGTCATTCTTATGCATTTTATGGATTTAATTATCCCCGGGATTCACAGTTTAGAGGTTATGATCCTAATATTCATGGTGTGACTTTAGATAAAGATGGAAACACAAGACAAGCAAATTTGAGATATCCTGGAACAAATACTTGGAATATTTGGACAAAAATTGGCTGCGGTTTATACCATTTTGCCGCTCTGGATGATTATGGTGGTTTGTTTATTACGCCACAAAGTTCAAATTTAGAAGGTCAATCGGCACACGGGATACCATACGAGTATAACTCACTTTACAATTTTTTAGCTGATAGCGAAGATCTTCCAGGAGATGTTTTGTGGAAATATGATGGCTTTGGTCCATTTTTTAATTATTATAATCATATTCCGAGACCAGGTTTCATAAAAGAAGAGGAATGGACTCCACTTCGGTATAATATGATAACTTATTTTTCGTCAACTTATAGACAAAAACATTGCATTTGTGCTCCATACGCAGGTAGCTGGATAGACTTACCTCAATATTGTGAACCAAGCCCAGTAAATCCTGGCTCTGTTGGTGGTTCTGAGCCCGGTTGTAAAGATTGTCAAACATCATTTATTACAAAACCAGTTCCTAACCCAGATAATCCAAATACAAATATTTGTGGTATATGTTTTGGTCAAGAAGTCAATGGTCTTTATTTACCGTGGAGAGATAGAACTTGTTTTTATATGGGTTCCTTGGTTCAAGGAAATGGGTTTGCAGGATCTACAGCATTTTTCTTTGGTTTTAGTGAAACGCAACCACATTATAAAGATTTAGCATGTGGTGCTTTTAACACTATGTTATTAACTAATGAAAATAAAATTGAAATATATGGAACCTATTTGCAAGTCGATGAAAATGGTGTTGTTGTTGGTCCGCGTGTAGATGAATATGATGATGATGGAAATATAGTAAACTCGACATTAATACCAGTTGAACCTTGGGTACCAGAACAAGTTAAAGCACTAAAAGGTGTTTGGGAATGTGAATATGCTTGTCCAATGTATTGTGCTATGGACTCAAACGATCCACCAAGATTTACCCAAGACTTGCAAGGATATACTTTGCCACCTTGTTATAGTGGAATGACATTTTCACCACTAATCGGTGCCACATACAATCCACCAAATTTTGAAGATAGAATAAAAACAATAAAAAGTGCTGCTGATTATAGTTTATGTGTAACAAATGGAAATATTATCCATGTTTGGGGTGAAGCTAGCATGATTCCTGGATACAATAAAGATACATATTATCCTGGAACCAAAGCATATGCAAAAATTGGAAAATTAGAATTGGGTGTACCAGAGGATAGTTCATATACAATTACTGAAGTAACCACTGGGATACATGCATTTTACATTGCTTACAAAATTGTAATACCAAATAGTAGTTTTACTTATAATAAAATATATTCATTTACAAGATACGGAAACGAAACAACAAAACTTGAAGCACCTGGGTCGCTTCAAGGTAAAGAAATAATTTCTATGTCTGCTGGAAATGGTTTTGCAGTTGCACTGTATGGTCAAGGAATAGAACCAAAAAAATGGGATGCAGAATCATTTGCTGTAGAAAATAGAATTGAGGGTTGGCAGTTAAATCACTTAGATTATCAATACAAAAATTTTTCATCTATTCCAGAATATCATCAACGAGATGCTTTTTTTCATGCTATTCCTGGTCAGTGGGACGTATCTAAATTTTTATGGGGTGGAAATTGTTGTAATTCAATCATCAATCCAAGACACCCAACTCAAGAAGAAGATAGATGTGCAGCTCTAGCATATAATATTTACACCGATCCAGCAGTATTTGGGTATGATTATACGGGGGTTTCTGATAGTTTAATTACATTTAAACCAACAAATGCAAACAATTGCAATTGTATTGGAACGACATTTGTAAACTTTAATATTGTAGAAGATACTCGTGGATTTACTTCAGGTCAAATACTCAGTGCCGTCGCCAGAATGTCTCCTGCAGGAGGTCAAACATTAAGTATTTCTGGCTATGTTGTGGGCTATACTGGACACACATATGATAATTATAAAACACTTTCAATCTCTGTTGCTGGCGGACAGTTTATATTTTTTGATGATAATTACGGTTGGGATCCAGTTCAAAATACTGCAGGTGGACAAGTTCGTGGTGAAAATGATGTGTGGGATATCAAACTAGATGATCAATTTAGATTTAATAAAAATCTTTCTTATAGTGGACATCCAGAACATCTGTGGATGCGATCTGATATAAGGAGATTGACAGAACAATCTTTAAATTTACTAAAAAATGTAACATCTGGTGCAGTTGATAATGTTGGACAGCTTGCGTGTACACCGGGTGGTGTAATTGATATTTCTGCGCAAGCTGTTGGTGGGTTAGCTGCTTTGTATGGTGGATGTTTAGCAGACCTTGGAAGTTGTTGGGGTGAAGCTAGACCAATGAAAGAAAGAGTTCTTTATCAACAGCAAATACCATTTCCAGATTGTATACCAGGGAGTGCATGCCAACCAGAGTTAAATATAAAAAATAGAGGTACTGTTGTAGATGCTGAGGGAAGTGTTCTTTCTACTGGTGTGTATGCACCAAACCCAGAAGCATATCGTGCAGATAAAGATACTTTTCAAAAAGTATCACATCATTATGGGCCTACAAGAATTGGTAATGATTTGTGCACCAGACATAAATCAAAAGCATTATCTTATTTTAAATACTGTGAACGACACTATTATTTTGGTCACGACACTGAAAAAGATACATGGGAAATATATGAATCGCCAGATATATTAAGAAACATGGCTGTAAATGATATTACAGGCAATACTTATGAACCTTTGCCAGGTTTAACTGGTGCAACTATTGCTGGCCCAACTGGTGGTTTTGGTCAAGGAAGTTGTGGGCCTATTAGTTTAAGTTCGTATCCCAAAGCTGGACCAAATTATCCTCGTCGTGATTGGGTTTATTGGCCATCCTTTTTCCTCTCGGATGCTTTTATTGCTAGATCCATTGCATGGAATGTTTGTGCAGGTGAAGATCCAGACTATCCATGCGATAGTCCTTGTCTTGCTGGTCAGTATGCAAGCAGTAAAGTCTATCAAATTTTAGCTAATGGTGGAATAGGAGCAATAGTCTGGGGGTCTCCATGTAATAGACCAGGAACAACATTTCTTGGGGAAACTGAAGACATTGGAAAAATGTGGAATAAGTACATTACTTATAATTCTATGCATTATACAGCAACACCAGCAACAATTTTGTGGGGTGTAAAAAATGATATCAATGCAGTAATACCACCCGATGAAGATCCTAATTTTGAAAAGAAAGGATTTTTAAAAGTTTTAGTTGATGAACAATATACAGCTATGTTTGAACCTTATAGAGATACATCTAAGAGATGGCATCCACTTTGTTGGGAATCTGCCAGCGATTATGGTGATAGATATGGGACCCCAGGTAGTGTAAATTGTTTTGTAGGTATAGATAACGTATCTTGTATAGAATTGGATCCAAATAATGTTGTTCTAGATATAGAAAACGGAAATGCATTCTGTACACCAGCAAGTTGTTTATTGTACGAATGCTGCCCCCCGCCAAGTATAGGATAAATATAAAGGTAATTTTATGAATAATTTAAATATGACACAACCCACTTATACTTTTAATAGTTCTGGAAGTTTTGATGGAAAAAATAATTTTAAAGTTTTTTTAGATTCACAAGGAAATTTAAAAGACACACGAAATAGACCATTTGGTATGTATAATATACCAATTGATATTCAAACTTTAATATATTTTAATATTTTTTATATTGGTTTGGGTGATATTATTGATTTTTTTACAAAAAAACTTTATATTAAAAATTTAATAATGTTTATAACAAAAGGTAAATGCGGATGTGAAGAAAGGAGAAAACTATTTAATAAATTTTTAAAAATTCCATATTTTATAAAAATACAAAAAAGAAGATTATATTTTGAAGATCATGAAATAATAGAACAGCTAAAGACAGCAAGAAAAAATAAAATATCACTTATTAAAAAAACAACCTTTTTAGAAAAAGATTTAGAAGATTTTAATAAAGTTAAAAATGAATATGATAATTATTTTAAAGAATCTAAATTAGACTTTTTTCAATCTGTAAACAATTATAAAAAACAATTTAAAAAAAATAATATGACTAACGAAGAAAATAAAAAAACAACACACCAACCAGTCAAACATCCAAATGAAAATAAACCAAAACCAGTAAATTATAAAGAAATAAAAGGTGGATGTGGTTGCAATAAAAAATAATTTGCTTTTAAATTTTTTTATGTTAGAATATAAATGAGGATTAATATGGAAATAGGATTATTTAAATTTACTTATGGTGAAGAAATGATTGCAGAATATGAAGATAGGGGAGAACATTTTTATGTTCAAAATACAGGAACTCTAATACCAAATGAAAATATGTCATGGAATTTAGTAACCTGGATGCCCTACACAAACATTAAAAATGGATTTTTAATTCCAAAAGAAATGGTTTGGTTTGTAACTCCAATATGCGAAGATATGATTTCTTATTACGAAAATTGGAAACAATCTGCAAAAAAACTTTATGAGGATGAACAAAAATCAAATAAAAAAACACTCTAAATATTTCTAAATGTTTAGAGGAATTTATAAAACTTTTGATAATAATGGTGTCGTTGCATCATATTTTGCAAACGACACTGTTATTTTTCAAGGTTGCATTTATAGATGTAAAGCACCAACAAGCAAATCTCCAATACAAAGCCCAATAAAATGGGAATATATTGGAAATCATGTATTATATAGTGGCTCAAATCCACCAGTATCTCCTAAAGTTGGTCAATCCTGGGAAGTCAATGGAAAAGTGTATACTTATTATTATGACGGTAATAATTACTCTTGGGTCCAATTTTAAATAATGTTTATTTGTAAAATCATGGAAACCCCAGCTTTTGTTACTTTTAAGTATATTGTAGATGGAGAATCTATATTTTTAAAATATATAAAAGATGCTCCATCAAATCCAGGAACACCATTTAAATAATAAGATATTGATAGAGGCACGGAACAATTTGCATCTGTATATGGTTCAATTGTTGCAGAGTAAAGGGATGCATCAGATAAATCAATTTTAATTCTTGGTGATGTTATTGTTGTTCTGGTTGAGGCAGTTCCATAGTTTACAGATCCTGTTTCAACACCATCTATAACCAATCCTAAACTCTGTGTATATGTTGATTCAATCATATCATCAGAGTTATATGTTAATATTGTTGCTATTTGCAATAAAGAAAGATAATTTATTGTAAATGACATTGAGCTATAAGCATATGGATTATATAAATTTTTGTAATTAGTTGATGGAAAAAATCCATACCAATCATATTGATTTTGTTTATCTTGAAGTTCTCTGGAATATTTTTGTCTTAAATTTTGATTTTGAAATATATCAATAGTTTCGCCATCATAGTTTAATTTTTTTAGCACACCATTTACATTTGTATTTACTGATAGAGATACTAAATCAGGTACCCCGCGCATATAGTAATTTACAGTAACTGGAGTAAAATATAAATTTTCATTTGTTATAGTATTTTGATTATTTAAATACACTAGTTCACTTTTGTCATTTAACCGAACAAAAGAATCTATTTTTAATCTTCCAGTATTTAAAGATGAGCCTAAAACTTCGACAAATTCATCATAACCATAGTCAGCGCCATAAACACCAAAAAATCTTAAATTAAATGGATCTTCCTTATTTACTTTGTTTATGTAATAGGAGCAAGTTCCACCAGTTATAGCAGAAAAGTTTATTCTTCCTATAAAATTTTTGCTTTCAAACAAACCATTTGGCAACGATGGAGAATATGTGTCTCCATAAAAATTTAAATATTGATTTGATGCTCCAGTTTTTCCTTTAAACGTATATGTACCAGAAAACGAATATTGAGTTCCTGTTTCTTCTACAAAGTACGTTCCACCAGAAATAGATAGTGTGCTTCCAACGGGGATTCCATTAAAAAACCTTTTTAAAAATTTTAAATCATCCGCATTGGAAGTTTCAGAAAAATCCATATAAAAGCTTGTTCCAGCTTTGTATACATTTGGATAAGTATCAATCAATCCTTTAGTAAAACAAGGATCTAAAGTATTTCCTACAAATTCAGATACATTTGTGGTTGTTGATTTTGCTAAACTTAAAAATTTATCAGTTTCTGCCATATTATGAAGCAAAGAAGCTTAATGTTTGTGTTCCACTTCTTGCCTGTAGATAAATTAAATTTATGTTTCCAACATTAAAGAAAACGCTTTCACCGGGTTCAAGTTGGTAACCATAGCTGGTTCCAATTGTGGATGTTCCAATATAGATCAAATCTGTGTTTGTTCCCAGTGATTTGAAATTAATTCCAGCAGTGCATGTAAAACCAGATAGACCAAAAGAAGAAGATGTTACATTGTATAAACCAGCTCTAGCTGAAGTGGGTCTAACTAGTCCAAATACAGCTAATGCATTGTAAATTGCATCAAGCGTATTTCCCATGGTTCCCATTCTGTTGTAAACAGCAGTTATACCTGTTAGAATATTTGTATCATTTATTCCAACAGTGTTTCCAACAGTGGTTGCTACAGATGTTCCACCACTAATACCTTGAATTTTTAGAGCAGAACTTCCATCATTTGTCACGCCAACAGTTGTACTTAATGTAACGCTAACAGTTGCACCACTGATAATTGTATAAAGTGGGTTAGCAGAGTTTCCTAATTGAGTTCCGCTTGAATTTACTAAATTTGCATAAATCCATGTTATACCATTTGGACCGTATACCGAAACGGAATCTGTGGATTTTGTTAAAGGTCTTCCACCAGTAACCTCGACTTTTGTTCCGCTATAGTTTGCGATGTATACTGGTGTAGCTGTTGCACCTGCAACGTAAACCGTTCCAGATACTGGTACAGGGGTTCCAGAGGCCTTTCCTTCGACAACAAAGGTACCAGTGAAGCCTGATATATTGGCTGTTAGGGCAGAGGCAACAGTTACTGGAAGGGGATTTGTACTAGAAACAAGGGTAGCAGCACCTGTCAGTCCATATACCAATTTTGTTAGTTGGAAATGGGCAGTGGCACCCGAAAAGACAACCGTATCTGTTGCAATTGTTGCGGTTATACCAGCTGTTTCAATAACAATATTTGGGTCTCTATCTGTTGCCATTTTGTCCTCTAAATAGTTTGGTTCTAGAATATTTAGATAGATTTAATTATTGAATTGCTAGTATTGTGGAGTATAATAAAACCGATGTATATTAATGATGCTGCCAAAGAAAGGTTTTCAAACCAGGTAATAGATAGGGCAAAACGAACAAAACTGCCCTTTATGGACTGTGTTTTAGAATTGGCAGAAGATATGAATCTTGAACCGGGAACTGCTGGAAAACTTTTAACAAAACCTTTAATAGAAAAAATTCAAGTAGAAGCCCAAAATTTACATCTATTAAAAAAATCTAAAACAAAACGTTTGCCACTTGATTGATTGGTTGTATAATTAAACTATAGAAAGGCCAAGGTAGATCCTTGGGAATAACAATGCCAAATTTTTCAGATTTTAAAAAGAAGAGTAAGAATTCTGTCGCAGCACTAACGGAGCGTCTTGATAAGCTCACATCAAAGGAGGGCTATAAAGATGAACGCATGTGGAAACCGGGTATCGATAAGGCTGGAAACGGATATGCGGTAATTCGTTTTCTTCCTGAAATTGATGGTGAGGATAGCCCCTTTGTTTCAGTTTATAGCCATACATTCAAAGGGAAGGGTGGCTGGCTATATGAAAATTGTCCTACGACAATTGGTGAAAAGTGCCCAGTCTGTGCAGCAAATACCGAACTATGGAATAGTGGTATTGAAGATGACAAAAACATTGCTCGTCAGAGAAAGCGCAAGCTTACCTATATTTCTAACATTTTAGTTTTGGAAGATCCAGCCAATCCAGAAAACAAGGGAAAGGTTTTCCTCTATCAGTATGGAACTAAGATCTTTCAAAAGATTCAAAGTCTTGCTCATCCAGAGTTTCAAGATGAGGTTGCTGTAGATCCATTTAACTTTTGGACTGGTGCGGACTTTAAGATCAAGATTCGCAATGTTGGTGGTTATGTAAACTACGACCGTAGCGAATTTGCTTCCCCTGCTCCTCTTTTTGGTGGAGAAGATAAAAAGCTGGAAGAGCTTTGGAAGAAACAGTATCCACTAAAGCCATTTATTGATAAGTCTCAATTTAAGAGCTTTGATGAGCTAAATGAGAGATTTAAGAAGGCCGTTGGTGATGACATCAGATCTCAATTTACAGATGCAAAGAGCATCGAAGATGATGTGGAAGAGACTGTTGTTGAAAATGTGGAGGAAAAAGATCCTCTGCAATACTTCTCCGAAATGGAGAATGATTGAAAAAAGCCCCGCAAGGGGCTTTTTTTATGTCCATATAGGTCTTGAACCAAATCGTCTCAGTCTCGCATCAAAGACCAGATTTGTAGCCTCAACGGTTGGTCGTTCTTCATACTTGTCTTTTTCTGTATTATTAATCCAATTTCCTTTTGGATATTTTAAATCACCCATATTTTTGTCTAACTGATTTATTTTTCCTTCTAAATCTGTTACCTTTTCATATGTTGCTTCTGGGTCCATCTTTACAGAAAAATTTGAAATAATTTCTGAATATTCTGGTTTTAAATCGGATTTTAAAGCTTCTGTTCCAGTATTTTCAATTAATTGTGGATCTGGCAAAGATATTTTAATATCGTCTGAAACTGCAGTAACCACATTTTCTGGCATATCTATTTCTGGTAAAGATGCAATATTTACAGTTCTTTCTGGCAATTCTGCAGATTCAAAAACTTCAACAGGCAATTGGTCTGGTGATTTTGTTACATCCTGTGGTTCTATGATAACAGATTCTGGTAAACTTGTATTTGGTATTACTGAAATCGTGTTCATTTCTGGTAAATCCATATCTGATGGACCAGAAAAACTTTCTTGTTCTGAAGTGTTATTAAAGTTTATTATAGGAGAAAATGCAGAGGTTTCTGCCTCTACATCTAATGATATGTTATCTTCTTCAGCCATAGAAATTAAAATCCTTCATACCGTTTGATTGCATTTGTTTTTGTTGTTTTGTATCTTCATACGCTATCAACAAGTTTATATAAACATCTCTTTCCCAAGGTATTAAATTTTCAATACTTTCATTTGACCAATTATATTTGTTTATTAGGGTAAAGTTTGTAGAATAATAATCCATCAAATCAAAAAACTTTACCGATAGGAAAAAAAATTTAATAGGCCCGCCACTTCTTTTATTTCATTTTCTATGTTTATGTGAACAAACAATTCTGGTTCTGACTTTAAAAAAGAATCAAATTGTGAAATTGTAGACATTGGTAGATTGTTTAAAAGCTCTTTAAATTCTTCTGGAACAAATTTATTGCATTCATAAATTTCATTTTTTACTGTAAATGATTTTATAAGACTTTTTATCATGTCTTCTTTTTCAAAATTTTTTAATCTAATAATATCTTTTACACATGGTGTTTTTAATTGTAAAAATATACCATTACCAATATCTAAAGATCTTTCTTGCAAAGTATTTCTATATTTAATTTCATTAATGTTTACTTTAATTTTATTTTTATTATAAACCAAATTTAAAATTTCATCTACGCTTTTTGATCTTATTTTTAAAAATAAGAATTCAGCATCAGCAACACATAAGTCCAAAACATCAACATTTTTTGTGTTTCTTTTTAAAATGTCGATCATAGCCGAAAAAGCTAATTGTTTATTTTGTTCTTGTAATATGATGCTAAGATTTTTTATATCCTTTATTCTAAATGGAGTATATTCTACTTCTTTTTTAGAAAATGGAAGATCGACAGTATATGTCGGAAGTAAGCTATTCAACTCTTTTAATAAATCCATATTAATTTACTCCAAATGTATATTCTCTATAATTTAACAGTACCTGATATTTTAAAAAGTCATTTTGTTTTGCCATAGAAAATTCAAATGGCAAACACTCTAAAGGATATACCTCGTAAAAAGTACATACACGATTGGTATTCCCATTTGGATCTAAAAACTTTAATTTCATTTGAACTGGGGCAACAGAATAGTCATAGTAATTTACCATATAAGGCATGGAATAATTACCACGGATTCTTCCACCAGAATATATGAAGTTAAACCATTGATTAAAAAAATCTAATATAAAGTTATCATTGGTCACGGGAAAAGTTAATAGTATACCACCTACAAATTTTTGAGATCTGGGCACAATTCTTCCTGCTCCATAACCCATAAGATTATCCGCTATACCATCTACAGCGCGAGAACCTGCGGCTATAGCAGCAACCTTAAAGTCTTCTTGTGGTGGTGGTGTTATCCCCGGGGGCAAATTTAAAAACGAAACAGAATATCTATTATCACGTTGAAGACCACGGTGACGACTAATAAAGTTTTTTATTTCAAAAATTGAATTTTGAGGATTAGCCATTGGCGAAGATCTCTTTTTCTGTTAAAATTTTAAATTCAAAATTATGCTTAGAGCAGTAATTTTGAGCTGCTTGCCATTTTGCATTGTTTATGATCCATGTTATTTTTTCTTTTTTGCTGGCATTTTCTTTTAGCATTATCTGTTTTTTTGGTTTAACCTCTATTAACCATGATCTATTTTCTGTTCCTGACTTAAACTGAACCAAAAAGTCTGGGTAGTAATTGTGTATTTTATTATCTAATGGATTCAAATAGGGTATGGTTATTTCTTCGGAAGACCATTTTAATATACTTTGATTTTCATCAAAAAACTTACAAACAGACCGTTCCCATAGAGAACGGCATACAATGTTTTCTACATCACCAACATATTTTTCTTTATTTTTGGGAAAATATTTAGTTTTGTATGCCATCTAAATATTTAGTTAAATTACCTAAATATTTTTAAATGGCAAGTTTTTACCAATACCCACAAGGCGTTTACGCAGCAGAACAACCTTTATGGATGAATTTTTTTGCTGCACCATACTCTCTTATAAATCGAGAGCGTACTCGTCCTGGAGTAGTAAGTAGGGCAGAGTTCCACATCAAACTGCAGATGCCCAAAGAACCAGGTTATAACGTTCAACATGAGTTTGGTGAAAGTAATAGCAATCCAGTTGGACCTATACTAACAAAAGCGGGTCTCGCAAATAGTGGTGGTCTTTCAAATATGCTTGAACGCATGGCTGCACCAGCAATGGCATATTATGAAAGGGTTTTTGCTACAAGTACTTTTAGACGTTTTAGTAATATTGCTGAAATGTCGATGATATCTGAAGGAAGAAAACAATATTTTTTCCAGTATATCTTTGTACCAAAAAATGAATATGAATCTACAGTGGTAGAAGAAATATGTGGAACATTTAGAAAATGTTCATATCCAGCCGTTGCGAGTGGTTTGCCTGAAAGAAGTTATCCACAAAAATTATGGGTTTTGGGTGTATCCCGTGGCAATGCAACAACAAATTGGTCTAATGCTAATCTTACAGCAAACTGGTTGGGCGAACCTCTGGTTTGTGTTTTAAACACGGTTATGGTAAAAAGAAACGATGATGCTGATAGTATTATACGTTATTTACCAAATGGAGCATCTTCTGTAACACTATTGGGTTTACAGTTTACCGAGTTTGAAACAGGAACTTATGTTCCTTCGGCAAATGCAATATGGTCTAAATCTGAAATATCTTACAATAGTTTTGGTTCATCGGGTTAAAATATGCAATATTTTTCAAAACTCCCAAAAACAGAATTTCAAAGCACTATAGGAACATTTCGTATAAGTGATTTTTTTACTTATATTGATCCAACAAATTTACCACAACAATCATATTCTTTAGAGTATGACAATTCAAATACATTAGTTGAAGCTGCCGCATCAACATATGATAGTCCAGATTCATTTTGGATTTTTTGTCTTGTTAGTGAAAATTATAATCCGTTTACACTAAATAAACAAAATCCAGTAAATGAAAAAGAAAAACAGGTATCAAAATTTAACATTGGAACAACTGTAGTAGATAAAGGTGCAACATATTTTGTACCGCCAAAGGGAAGTATAATTCTTCCTTATGTTGCAAACAGTGGAAGTTCAGCATCATATTCCTCTGTTGGTAATTTTGATTTAGATGGTGGATTTGCTGTTGTAGATAATGATTTTTATTATTCGCGTAGTTCAATACTAAAAGAACTTAAAGTGAATACTTCTTTTATAAAAGAAGGCTTTACTGGATCGCAATATGTTGTAATATCCCAGAGCAATACAGGAGGGTATTCATTAAATACAGTTTACTTGGATAGTGTTCAAAAAGCTTTAGAAAAAACAGCATATACTTATGATACTTCTTCTGGCAAATTAACAACACAATATAAAACATATAATCCAAAAATTACTGCAGCAGAACCAATCGCATCTATTTCAAAGACACCTACAAAGTATTCTGGTGTAACAACAGTAGACATTGTAACATATGAAACAGTATTGAAAACTCAAACAAATAATATACCAGCTTATCCGGTAAATTACATTGGAGAGTTTACAAATTACTATGTGACAACAAAGTATTATTAATATGCCAAATACACAAAAACAATTTAATCCAGCATATTCTACCTTAAAATCAATCATACTATGCGATGAGGGATTTGCAAATGATGAGGGTGGAGAATCTTTAGATATTATAAAACAAAACACAGAATGTTTGTTTGAAAGAATAGAATTTACTGAAAGTATTACAGAACTCGTACCGTCTGGTGTTTTAATTGTACAAGATCGTCAAGATATAGTTGGTAGATTGCAAAAGTACAATATCAATAGAATAATAATAAAATTTGCAGAAGATATAGTAAAACCTTGGTATTTTCATGTAACATCCGTAAATTATTTAAACAATGCAGCTTCAGACACAGAGGAAAATTTTGTTGCTATATATTTTTCAAATGAATATTACTTCGATAATCAAGAATATTCATTGCTTGCATCATTAAATTACAAAGGACCGCAGGTATTTAAAATAAAGGATTTTGTGGAGTATGTAAAACAAGATGGTTTTTTTAGAGAAACTGAAAGATATGATGTAGACGATAGCTATACAGATCCTACTGACAATTATGTTCTTTATAAACCACTAAACGGCCTTCCTGATAGACAACCGGGACCAATTGATGACCCCCTTCAATATTTGAATTACTTAGCAACATATGCAGTCTGGGATGGAAATCGCCAATCATCTACAGCCAACTTACCTAAAAATCCATATTTTATGTTTTGGACAGGTTTAAATTCATCTGTCAATTTTAAATACTTTGATAAAAATTTAGAAAAAGATCCATCATATGATTCATTAGATAATGATTTTAGAAGAATTGCAATATTTGATGGTGAGTCTGTTATTCAAAAATTAAGTGATGGAAAAATTTATAGAAAAGCATATAATATTTTAAGCAATCCAGCATACCAATATCTTTCAAAAAATTATTTTTATATAAGAAAAACTCCAAAGTTTTTAGATAATGTTTTGCCAGAATATCTGGAAAGTAATGGATCTCATGGAGAAAAATATAAAAAGTATACAACAGAAGCTTTGATGTATAATTTTCAAGATGAAGGACAAAGATACAATTTAGAGATTGTTGGTTCAACCCCAGCAGGAAGCACATATGCAGTTGGTGGTGCTGAGCAGCTTGTGTATGATGGACATGTTGGATTTTATACAGATTTAGATTCTGTAAATCAAGAATCCTTTCTTACAGCATTTAATAATGATTTTGGTACAGACGAAAATATTGCAAAAATGGCTTTTGGTGGTTTAGACTATAAACAGTTTATGCCTTTTATTGATAATTCAGAAATGTGGAATAATGTTTTTGACATGACAGAAATACATCCAGATCAAGGCACAGTACCACCACGGGATGCTATAGAAGGTAATGCTACTAATCTACAAAAGGTAATGAATATTCGTTATGAAACTTTTAAATATAAATTAGAAAATGATCAAGATCGCTTAGATCTTTTAAGAAAAATAGAAAAACAAAATTTTATGACTTACGCGTTATGTTGTATGGGCAATAGAAGTGGTGATGATTGTTTTTTTGCAGTTTTACAACAATTTGAAGTCGATTCTGGTTTTTCTGCCTATTTTAGTGATCCAGCACTACAAATGCCAGGACAAGCAAAAAAATACCGATACAAGTGGAATAAATTAACATTTTTAAGCGGTACTGGATATACAGCGAGTACTGGTGGAACCGGATATATGATTGAGGGTTGGACTTTGGATCCAGATATTAAGTCTGGTTTTACGCAAGACAACACTTGGGCAATAAACATAAATGAAAGAAGCCTAACAGGTCCCGCAGGATTAACTCCTGCATATTTGCCACCAGGTTATGATTCGGTGTGTATACCAACAACATTTAAGTATAAACCAATAGGAGTTGCTGGTAGCTCTTATGGTTTAAGTGGATATATAAACCATATAGTAAGGCTATGCCGATATAATGATCCTTTAAATGGTTTTTATTACTTTAATGTAGAAAATATTATAGATGGATGCTGTGATTACTAAAAGGAACTAATATGTCGTTTAAAACAAAACAAATAAAAACATATGGTACAAATTATGGTCAAGAAGCCTTTTATGCTATAAACGGTAAATCCACATATGAGTGTGCAAATGCATATATTACTCGTGGTATTTCTATGATACCAGTTTCATTGGTTGAATGTTTTCAAAGATATGAATCTATAACAGATATTGGAAAAAATGTTGGATTTATTTTACCCAAAAATACTCCAGATGATGAAAACCCATATAAACCATATGGTAATACATTTTTTCAAAAGTTAAATTTTACTGCACAAAGTAACGATTATATGTTTTATTTGTGGACTGGTTCAAGTGGAGGAACAGGTGATGTTGGTATAGATTCATATTTTCAAGATACATCCATTGAATGTTATTGGATCAATGAAGAACTGGGTCCTGAATGGCTTGGTTGCATGTGGGGATCACCATCATCAAATTTTAGTTGTACCTGCCCGGCAATCGGTGAAAAATTTGAATCTTATATTAAGCTTAGACTTAATGATGCAACTTTTTGGAATACACCAAAAGATACCCCTGTAAAAAGAGCAGAATTTTTAGATGCATTTAAATATGGTAAAAAAATAGAAGCGACTATTGCTGGTGATTTTAAATTAAAACTGGGTCAAGTTGTATATTTTAATGCAAATTATGCTAGCGGTTACGTTAATGATCCAAACCAAACATCAGATCTCAGTGGTCTGTATTATATTACAGCCATGAAGCATGTAGTTACGAATTCAGGTGGACACGAAACATCCCTTTCTCTATCACAGATTGCTGGACCAACAGATTACACTTAACATAAATATTTCGATGGCTTTAAAAGATTTTTCCATAACTTTACAAAAAATTAAAACTTCATCATCAACAAATGATGTTGGAATTGTCACTGGATTTAATGCTATTACTCAATATATTGAAAATATAGCAAAAACCCAAAAAGGTGAAGTGCCTTCTGATGTAAATTTTGGTTCTGATTACTTTAATTATATTTTTAGTGGAAATGCAGATGCTGGTGTGATGGAATTAAAACTTGCTGCTGATATATCATCAAAAATACCAGAATTAGTTGATGTAAAAGTTAATGTTGTGAATTTTACAGATACAGTAGTAACATTTGAAGTATTTTATTCACTGAATAATGGAATAACAAAACAACAAAACTCTTCTTGCTTCATAGAGGTAAAACTATAATGGCATACGATCTTTCAAGCTTAAATGTAGCTTCTCTAGATTTTACTCAAATAAAGAGATCTCTTATTCAATTTTTAAAAAATCAAGATGATCTAAAATCTTTAGATTTTGATAATCCAGCAAGCACAACAAATATGTTGATGAATGTGTTTGCAACAGCCACAGCTTATAACGGCATATATGCTCAATACGGTTACATAAATTCTTTTGCAACCACGGCAACAACATTACCATCGATTATGGGTATTGCAGCAAATTCATCAGTATTAATAGAACCAACAAAATGTGCAAAAACAACCAGAACAATTACAACCAATGCAACTAAGTTATCTGCTTATAGCACATTTACAGCAACAAATCCCAATAATGCTCAAGTTATTTTTTATAATGTAGAAGAAATTGCTGCAAACACAACATCCAGCATTCAATTATATTGCGGTAGCGTTGAAGAATTTACTGAATTTGATTATAATACACTTTCTATGCCTTTGCCGTATTACATAGACCCAGACACGATAACAGTAAATGTTACAAACACAAATACAAATATAACAGTAACATGGGAAAAGGTTGATTCTGTTACAAAAACTTCAAGTGGAAATCAAACACACTATGCTGTTTTAAATGGTAATTTGGGTTATTTAGTAACAGTAAATATACCAACAGCACAAACTATAACTACTGATTATAAGGTTGTTGTTACAGCAATAAGATCAACTGGTTCTGCGGGGAATGGTGCAGTAATAAATCAAAGAACCAATGCCACATTTAATACATATGATCTTCCAAGCGGTGGTGTTGATTTAATTTCAGTTAATAAAGCAAAAACCCAATTAAGATTTAAAGCTACTGGTCAGGAGAGGTGTGTAACATTAAATGATTATAAGCAAGCCATTCTAAACTCAGGAATAAGTGGTACAGATATAGAAGATAACATAACAGTTGCAGCTGGCTCGGTTCCAGGACAAGTAAAAATTTACGTAACAGATCTTTCTAGCTCAGATGAAACTCCTTTATTGGATTATTTGTATACAAAATCACTAGTAGGAATTAATCTGGTATATAGCCTATGATTCTTCTTTTATCAAATATTCCCGTTACTGTAGGCATAAAGGTAGAAGAGCTGATAAAAAAAGCAAAACTTGCCTATGGAAGTGATTATTATAGTGTTGAGGGAGATGAATGGTTTGGTGATAATATTTCTGTAGATTCTTTATTACCAAAATGGATTATAAAAAAATACCAAGAAGACCCAACAAATGTTCTAATCGTTTCAATAATTAAAAATTATTTGCGTTGGCTTTTTAGTATTAAGTATGGGTATGGTGCAAATCTTGAGTGGGAAACAATCCGCGTTCCACTTTACATGAATTCAATTTATAGAGAAGCACTTGCAGATTTTTATTTTCCTGGTGCGGATTTTAGTTCCGATCCCCTAGAGACATATCTTCCCAATATTTCCAAATTTTCAGTAACATCTAATATAGATTATTTTCCACTAAAAGGAAAACCAGAAGCAATAAAATATCTTTTATCTACATTATTTGGAATTCCATGGGATAGTGTATATGTAAGTACAGCAAACTCAGGTTTACTTGAAGTTGCAGTTAGTGCATCTTACTTTGATGTTTTAATCCAAGTAGATGCATTCTTAAAAGAATATGTTTATCCAGCAGGCATTGGTGTAATTTATAGGAGTATGTAAAATGTTTAGTAAGATGGTGTCGTTTGCTATGGCTTTGGCATCACGGGGATTTTCTGATAATAAAATTGATATTCCAACAAAACAACTTAGAGTTATATCTTGTTTTGGAATAGATAATATACCACCATGTGAGCATTTAAGACAAAGTGCGTCTGATGGTAAACATTACTGTGGTGCATGCAAGTGCGGAGATAAAAAACATACATGGTTACTAAAAAGCTCTGAAGAGTACTCAAAATTAGATTATCCAAAGTTAAATTGCCCAATCTTTATGCCGGGATTTAATAATTATGACCCAAATTTAAAAAATACCAGAAAAGAACAAATTGAAAGTTTAGATCCTGAACAAATAAAGTATGTTCAGGTAACTGTTGGGAATGCACTACCAAAATAATTAAAGTACCATAAAATTCATAAATAATTTTATGGCAGTAGCTTCAAGACAAGAATTTATTGATTATACACTCAGACATCTAGGGTATCCTGTAGTCCAGATAAATGTAGATTCTCAACAGATAGAGGATCGTTTAGATGAAGCTCTGGAATACATGTATGATCGTCATTTTGATTTTAATGAAAGAGCTCTTTTTGCTTATGCTGTAACAGATACCGATGTTGCTAGAAGATATTTTGATACAACTACTTTTGGAAATGCAATCGGCGCTCAAGAAAGAACATTTTCGGACGGGTCTACTGGATATTGGCCAAGAGCACAAGATATAAGATCAATTAGTCAGGTTTACGCACCCTCTCACAAGGTTGGTGACTATATGTTTGACTTAAGATATCAGATGACCTTATTTGATTTCTTTGGTTTATATTTTAATCAAAGTGGGTACCCAATGGGTCCAATGGCTTCTTATATGGAAGCTATGTCTTATGTTAATTTGGTAAACAATGTATTCAATTATCCAGTATCATTTACTTTTACCAAGACAACTGACAGGTTATATCTGGACACAGATTATACAAAACTAACATCGTCTAGATACCTTTTAGTTGAAGCCTATGTTAAAGTCGATCCAGAAAAATATACAAAAATTTGGAATGACAGAGTTTTTAAATTATATTTTTCTGCGCTATTAAAAAAACAATGGGCACAAAATCTTATGAAATTTAGTGGTGTTCCATTACCTGGTGGTGCGCAATTGAATGCTGGTGCTATGATGGCAGAAGCTACAAAAGAGCTGGCTGAAATAGACGCTACACTCCTAAGAACACACGAATTACCAGTGGATCCGCAAATAGGCTAATAGATGGCAACAAACCCATATATAAATCTCACAACAAGAGCTCCCGAACAAAATCTTGTAGAAGATATAACTGTAGAAATAATACAGGGCATGGGTCAAGATTGTCTTTATATTCCTAGAAAATACTTTAATATCGATAAACTTTTTGGTGAGGATCCAGCGTCTTCTTTTGAAAAAATCTATACACTTGAAATGTATATTCTTTCATTTAGAGGATTTGAAGGTACGGATGTAGTAACACAGTTTGGTATAGAAATTAAAGACAAAATTAATTTAATATTTGCAAGAAAAAGATTTAGAGAACAAGTAACAAATTATGATAATGCTATAACTCGCCCAAGAGAAGGTGATTTGATTTACTTTCCACTTTCAAAATCTTTATTTGAGATTAACTTTGTAGAACACGAAAACCCCCTATATCCTCTTGGAAAGCTTTATTCATATCAAATAACAGCTGAACTTTTTACATACAGCTACGAAAAAATTGCTACCCCAAACACAAACGTCAATACCCCTTACACTTCTACTCGTGGTTTGTGTGGCGGAACCGTAATACCAAGAAACAATATATTGGGAACAACAGCAGGAATAAACGATATTTTAGGAACTACAGCATCTGGATATACGTTCGACACAAACGATCCGTTTGAAGTATGCGATAACACATGATAACTATTAAAGAACATGTTTGGATATTATTATAACCATAACCTCAGAAAAATTGTAGTAGCATTTGGATCACTCTTCAAAGATATACTTGTAGAGCACAAAAATCCAGATGGTGGTGCTAATATTCCAATAAGAGTTCCGATCACATATGCTTCTCAAGAAAAATTTATTCAAAGATATCTAAATCCATCTTCTATAACTGATGGAACAAGAATTGAAAATCAATTACCAAGAATGAGCTATATTATGGCTAGCGTTGCTCCTGATGCTAGCAGACGACGAAATAGATTTTCTCCAATATTAGGAAAAGAAACTGTTGGGGCAGCAAATACATGTACTCCAACAGGAAAGGCCGTATATAACGAGATACCAGTAAATCTAACTTTTAATCTTTATATCTACACAAGACATACAGATGATACAATGCAAATTGTAGAACAGATTATGCCATATTTTGTTCCAGATCATACGATACAATTAGATTTAACAGAAGTAAATAAAAATATACAGATACCAATTGTGATGGCTTCAAATTCATTAAATAGTTCTTATGATGGGGATTTTGGAAATAGAAGAGTAAATATATCTTCTTTTAGTTTTTTGGCAAAGGCTTATATTTTTGGAAAGATTGTAGATACCACAGTAATAGACCAAACTGCAGGTATCACATTGGATATAGTAAATGAATATCAATAAAAATTTGGCTAACTTTTTTTCTGTTCCAGAAAACAAACCAGCAAATATAGAAAAATCTGCTGGTGGTACTTTTGATTCAAATAATTTTCAAAAAGATTATAGTTTAGTACAAGAAAATTTTAAACAATTGATTGGTACGGGTAATGTTGCATTAGAATCTGCTCTTAAAGTTGCAACAGAATCAGACAGCCCCAGGGCATATGAAGTTGTTGCCATACTTTTAAAAACTATGGCAGATTTAAACAATAATGTTTTAGATGTGCACAAAAAAGCAAAAGATACAACAAATAGCAAAGTTGAAATTAAACAAACAAATAACTCCGTATTTGTCGGTTCAACAAAAGATTTACAGAATATTTTAAACAAAGAAAGAAGCACCGAAAAAGAAGTTATCGATGCTGAGGTGGTAAAGGATGAGCAAAAGCAGTGAATTTCAAGGATATAGAAATAATCCAAATTTAAAATTACCCGGTGTACAACTACAATACACCAAAGAACAAGTGGATGAATACATAAAATGTGCAACCGATCCTGTTTATTTTTGTGAAAAATATGTAAAAGTCAAAACTCTTGATAAAGGTGTAGTTCCCTTTAAACTGTACCCGTATCAAAAAAAGTTTGTAAATGAAATACACAAAAATAGATTTGTTATTTCAAAATGGCCAAGACAGTGTGGAAAGTCTACTTGTGTTACTAGTTACATTTGCCATTACATATGCTTTAATCAAAGCGTAAATGTTGCTATTCTGGCGAACAGATTAAAGACCGCAAAAGAAGAACTTTTTTCAAAATTGCAACTTGCATATGAAAGTTTACCTCATTTTTTGCAACAAGGAGTTGTAGAATGGAATAAGACGAGCTTTAAACTAGAAAATGGGTCTAGGGTCATGTGTGATGCTACGTCCTCTACAGCAATCCGTGGAGGATCATATAATCTACTTCTATTAGACGAGTACGCCTTCTTACCTGGTCACGTTGCAGAAGAATTTTATTCATCGACCTATCCAACCATTTCTGCTGGTACTACAACCAAACTTATAATAGTATCTACACCAAATGGAATGAACCATTTCCATAAACTGTGGATAGATTCTATGCGCCCAGTGGGGCACAAACTTAAAAATAAATTTGTGCCTGTAGAGGTAAGCTGGAGAGAAACCCCCATAAGCCCAGGAGCTGCAAAATACAGAGATGATGAGTGGGCAGCAGAACAAATAGCCAATACTAGCCCCGAACAATTTGAACAAGAATATGGTTGTAACTTTTTAGGATCTTCAAATACTTTAATATCGTCTACAAAATTGAATATACTCGCTCCAGAAGATTGTATAGAAGAAGACAAAGAAGGTCTTAAAATTTTTGAACAACCAAATAAAGATGGCATATATTTTATTAATGCAGATGTTTCTAGAGGACAGGGATCAGATTTTTCTGCATTTACAGTTATAGAAGGAACAAAGGCACCATATAAAGTTGTTGCTTCATTTAGAAATAATACGATAAGTCCTTTTAATTTTCCAGCTATAATTAAAAAAGTTGGAGAAAAATACAACAATGCTTATGCTTTGATTGAGACTAATGATATTGGTGGCCAGGTTTCGTCTATTCTTTACAATGACTTAAACTATGAAAATTTGCTTATGACCCGTATTATGGGAAGAAAGGGTCAGGTGTTATCACAAGGATTTGCTTCTGGTAAAAGCGAAATGGGTCTTAGAACAACAACCCAAACTAAAAAATTGGGGTGTGCAATTTTAAAAAGATTGGTTGAAGAAGACAAAATTTTACTAAATGACGAGCGAATAATACAAGAGGCAATGACATTTGTTTCCAAGGCAAATACATACAAAGCAGAAGATGGACATAATGATGATTTAATAATGACATTAGTATTCTTTGCATGGTTAACACGACAAGAATACTATGCAGATTTAATAGAAACGGCAAAATTTAATTATGAAGAAGCTAAAAACCCAGATGAAGATAACGTTTTATTAAATTTTGATAAAAAAGATAACGATGACGAAGAGTTTGTGCATGATGGTGCTATTTGGTATCCAACATAATTTTTTATAAATATTTGTTAGAAAAGGACACAAATGCCAACAGTAAGCTCATTTATAAGCTCAAGCAATTATACCAGGGAATCTATAACGGGGAACTTTGTAGCCGCTATGAGAGTTGGTACAGGTTATGTCGCGCCATCTTTTACCAATGGAGGGGCATCTACTGATCCCGGTGGTATGTTCGGGTGGCTTATTTACGCAAGATCAAACACGGCTTATTATAATCCAGCAAAGGGAACAACAGCAGACAAATATATTTTATATTCAAATCCGAGTGATTTAGTTGGCGATCTTAACAAATTATCTGGAGTAACAAACTGTCTATTGGGAACATCAACTGGAAGCACATTCTCATTCTTTGTTTCCACAGATTCAAGCACAGTAACAGAAAAACAAAACGGAACAGACTTTTTGTATGCTATAAATTATCTTGCATACGGTGGTCAACTTTTGTTAGCGCCTTTTACAACAGGATTTGGAACATATCAATCTAACACAGGAACATATATTGATGTAATAATCGATAAAGATATTGATCAAAATGTTGCTAGATGGTTAGAAACACAAAACTATACAATTGGAATATACCCAACCATAGCTCCAACAGGAGGAATTACTGGTGAAGGATTCACCCTTCCAAATTTTAATACTTTATTTGCAACAACAGCTAATGTTAGTGGTAATCCAGGAAAAAGAATTTTTGGAGTATATGGTACAAAATCTAGAAGTACAGCAAATAACGATTTAGATATTTCAACTTTATTAAGCAATGGTAGCCTTTCATACACATTAAACACAACAGCCGATATTGCTGGATTCTTTGCAAGAGCAAAGGGAAGAAATGAAGAATATCTAACTGTAGCTGGTTTGGATAGATCTATACCTTTAAATGGTTCAATAAACAATACAGTAGACTGGTCTAGTACAACTAAAAATGATTTAAGAAATAACAGAGTAAATTTCTTTGTAAATTATACTCCAAGATTTTTGGGATCAGATTTGGTTGGAGCAACATATTCAGCTAGTGCAACCACAGTAAATGATAGA
>Ga0129336_10000172_pt1 | contig 33935 bp, 40 predicted proteins | sample CPB6_02_DNA_FD_96878 | JGI IMG/M metagenome (GOLD analysis project Ga0129336, IMG submission 96878) | Freshwater to marine salinity gradient microbial communities from Chesapeake Bay, USA - CPBay_Sum_0.6_0.2_DNA | ecosystem: Environmental > Aquatic > Marine > Coastal | place: USA: Chesapeake...
GGCCTGCCCTACGACAGCGACCTCGAGACGCTCCCGATGGCGATCCAGATGGAGGCATTCGGGCAGGGCCGCGCCAAGAACGTCAACGAGGCGTTCCTGCGCGTGTATCGCTCGAGCGGGATCTTCGTCGGCCCGGACAACGACAACCTGACCGAGGCCAAGCAGCGCACCACGGAGCCGTATGGCTCGCCGCCCGGGCTCAAGACCGACGAGATCGGCGTGAAGCTCACCCCGACCTGGCGCCAGTCGGGACGCATCTACGTGCGGCAGTCTGACCCGTTGCCGCTCACCATCGTCGGGCTCACGCTTGAGGTCGCTATCGGAGGATGACATGAGTATTTTCGGACTGTCTCCAGCCATGCAGTATGCAACCAATTTCCCGGTGCAATCCAGGGCCGTTGGCAGCATGCTCGGCAGTTCCACGGCCGAGCCGAGTTTCGCGAGTTCGTTTGCCGAGGCCATGACCGTGGCTGGTCCCATCGCGTCGATCTTCGGGGCCGTGACGGGGGCGGTAGGCTCGTTCTACGCGGCACAGAGCCAGCAGAACCAACTCAAGATGCAGGCCCAGAACCAACGGTTCGCGGCCGAGATGGCTCTCATCAACCAGCGCGGCGCGGAGTTCACCGCCGGCCAAATCGGGCGCGAGGGGCAGGCGCGGTTCGGTGCGTACTCCATGCGGGCAGGACAGGCCAGGGCGAGCGCACAGGCGGCGTTGGCCTCACGCGGCGCGGTCCTCGGCGTCGGCTCGGCCAAGGAAATCGTCGGCAGCATGGACCTGATGAAGGAGATTGACCGCCTGAACATCAGCGCCGCCACCGTGCGCGAGCAGGAGGCCGCCCGCTTGCAGGCGTTCAACCTCGGCACGCAGGCCACGATGGCTGGCATCTCGGCCCGCAACCTCGAGGCCACGGCCGGGACCATCTACCCGGGCCTGTCGCTCGGCACCAGCCTGCTCGGGAGCGCAACGGACATCGCCGGCCAGTGGGCCCGCAACCGCCGCATCGAGGAGCTGCTCATGGGCGTCTCGCAGCAAAGGATCTGAACCATGCCAACCGTCCCCACGTCATTCGTGCCGCAGGTCGCCCCGCAGGGTGGGGGCGACATCGGCCAGTTTCAGGCACCCGGCATCGCGGCCGCCGAGAACCTCGCAGGGCCGCAGGTCGCCCGTTTCGGGCAGGCGATGGTCGGGGCGGGCAATCAGGCGTTCCGGCTCGGCTCGGCCATCCAGGACGGCATTGACGAGGCTGCGACAAAGGAGGCCGACGTTGCCGCTGGCAGGGCCATGCAGCAAGTCGCCGACAAGTACCTCGCCACCGTGGGCAAGAGCGCGGAAACGTCGTTTGCGGCGGCCCAGGCCGATTTGGCGCAGGCAGCGGCAGGTGCCGTTGACATGCTCCAGAACGACACGCAGCGTCGAATGCTCGGGCCGATTCTAGCCCGGAACATGGGAGTGTTCCAGAGCCGGATGGCCCAGCACCGGGTGCAGCAGGTCAAGGTCTACCAGACGAACGAGTCGGTGGCCCGGGCCGAGTTGAGCGCGGACTACGCCATTCAGGCCTACGCGCAGCGCGCCGAGAAGGACGCCGAGGGACGCCCCATCGGGCTCATCCGATACGCAGCCAACGCCGACACGGCCGTGGCCGAGATCCGCAAGGCCGGCGAACTGATGGGTTACGCGCCGGATTCGGCGCAGATGAAGCAGCTGGAGCAGAAGGTCTATGACCGCATGGCGGTCGGGATCGTAAACTCCATGATGATCCAGAATGAATACGGGCAGGCCGACGATTTCCTGTCCGATCCAGGCACGGCCCAGACGCTTGACGCCAAGACGCTGTCCGCGCTGCGCGAGTCCGTGACCGCCAACCAACAGAAGGCGGTGGTCGGGGAACTGGCGTCGAGCATCATGGAGACGGGCCTGCTCATGGCGAAGAGCGACCCCAAGACCTACTGGCAGCAGAAGGACGGGCCCGTGGAGCCGCCCAACACGCTGCGCGAGGCGCTCGAGCTTTCCGAGCAGATCAAGGACGATGACACCCGCAAGTACGTGCAGAACGAACTGCGGACCCGCTACGCGCAGGAGGACGCGCTCATTGACCGCGAGTACGGGACGCTCATCGACAACATTGAGCAGTTCCTCGCGGTTCCAGGCAACTCGCTCGCCGACGTGCCGCCCGACATGTTCGGACGGCTGCGGCCCGTGGACAGGCAGAAGTTCCTGCGCGGCCAACGCGAGCATGACGAACTGACGCTCATGGAGCAGGTTGCGCGCAACCCGTCACTCGTGGCCGAAGGTGATTGGCTTGAGCGCAACCGCAGCAAAATGACGCACGCCACATTCGTGCGACTGCTCGGCGAGCGCAACAAGCCAGACCGTATCCTATCGGCGACAATAGATGCCGACCAACTCGAGGCCACGCTGACGCGCAACGGATTTAATACGCTTGCGGCACCGCCACGTGGCGACAAGCAGGCCGCCGAGCAGTCCCTATTCCTGCGCGACAACGTCAAGACCATGATCGACGCGGAGCAGGCGCGCATTGGTCGCGCCCTGTCACGGCCCGAGAAGCAGGCAATCATGGACCGCGCCATCCTCGATAAGGTCTACGTGCAGCGGTCATGGAGCCGTGACCCGGAGGTGCCGTTCTCGGCGCTCGGGCCAGGGGAATTGCAACAGGCATACGTCACGGTCGGGGATACTGAAGTGATGATCCGCGACATTCCGGAGCGTCGAATCATGCAGATTCGCGACGCGCTTGAGCGTGCTGGGCTTCCAACCAATCTTCAAAGCATCGCGGACGCATGGGTACGCGCAGGCAAGCCTCAATGATCGAACCCGACATCAACGAACGTATGGCACGATTCGCCCCCTCGCAGAACATGGGCGATCCAGGCGACGATGCAATCGAACGCGCCGTGGCAGGAATGGCTGGGGTGCCGGCGCGTCCGAAGTTTGAGCAGGATGCGGACATCGACGCCGCCGTGCTCCAGATCGCGGGCGAACGCAGGCAGGACATGGCGGCGTCGCTGATGGCAGCATCGCAGGTCAACCCGGATCAAGCGGCCCGTGCAAGCAAGCTCGGCGAGCAGTTCGGGGTAGGTCAGGACATCGCCCTCCGCAACATGCAGGAACTTGAGCGCGAAGCTGCCGTACGCGACATCTTGCGTATGGACCTGATGCGAAATGACCCGGTGCTCGCCAGGTACTTGGCAGACCGCGCATTTGCGTCAGAGGCGCGGGACGATGTTGGGACGTTGGCAAAGGTGAAAGGAATCATCGGAGGAATTGCCGAGATCCCGCAATCCGTGTCGGAGGGATTTCGGCGAGGCATCGCAACCTACGAACTCGCCGAACTCATTGAAAGGCAGCGCCAACGTGGTGGCAAAATTGATGTCCTAGAACAGGCCGCTATCAATTCCATCAATGAGGAAATTGCGCTGCTTGGTCAGGAAAGCGGATTCTGGGAAAGTGCCGCAACCATTGTGACCCTGAACTTGGCGCAGGCCCCGGAATACGTTGAACCAATTGTCACTGGCGGTGTTGTCGGAGGTGTCACTGGCGCCACGTTGGGTTTGGGCGGTGGGCCAGTGTCGCCCGCCACGGTGCCGGCTGGCATGTTGACTGGCATCGGACTTGGCCTCAAGGCTGGAGCGGTGACTGGTGCATTTGAGGCGTCCAGGCGGCTTGAAACGGCACTGCTCTACGGGCAAGCACTTGAGGAGGGATTGGATCACGATGCGGCCAACAAGGTTGCGCTCGCCGGAGGAGCCGTATCTGGATTGCTTGAATTAGTCGGAGTCGGCGTGGCTGGCAAAGCGTATTCGCTTGCCGTCAAGCAAGTTGTACGGCGCAGCATGAACGAAGCCTTGAAGAACCGAACCAAGGCTGCGGTTCTCAAGGAGGTCGGAATCCTCTATGTTGGCGGTGGACTTGGCGAAACCGCCACCGAAGTCTCGCAGGAAATCGTCAATCAAACGGCGATTGAAGCCGGCAAGTTCATGCGCGACAAGCCCATGATCTTTGATGATCCGCAGGCCATGCAGGAGTTCGGTGACCGATTGGTCGATACTGCCATTGAAACGGCGCAAGGGATGGCAATCATTGGAGTTCCTGGCGCCGGCATTCAGCTGTATTCCGGCGTTCGTCGTGCTGCGAAAGCAGAACAGCAGCAACAGGTCATCCTCGGACTTGTAGAGAACCGCAAAGAAAGCGGCCTTGCGAAGCGCAACGAAGTGGCGTACGAACGTTTCCTTGCTGGGCAGACGAACGGAACGCCCGCAGAAACTATCTACATTGACGGTACGGCGGCGCAACAGGTACTAGCACAGAGCGGAGTTTCAACGGCGCAGCTTGAGGAGATCCTCCCGGGAATCCGTGAGCGCATTTCGGAGGCCGTCCATACGGGCGGCGACGTGACCATTCCTACGGCGCTATTCGGGGCACGGTTGGCGAATACCGATCTTGGAACGGCCATGCTTCCGCATGTGCGATTGTCGCCTGATGCCATGAGCATGACCGAGGCGCAGGAGTTTGCCACGCGCCGGCAGGAGGTCGTTCGCGAGGCCGAGCAGATCCTTGCACAGAAGCAGGAGGCCGACGCGACGTTCGTGCAGCAGGCGCGGCAGATTGAGGACACGCTCGCCTCGCAGATCGTGGCGACCGGGCAGATGGACGAGAAGGCGGCGCGCTCAAGCGCGCAGTTCATGCGCGACTTCTACGTCACGCAGGCGGCGGCGTTGGGCATGTCACCGCAGCAGGTGTACGAGCGTTTCCCGGTGCGCGTGGAGGGCGCGATGCCTGCGGTTGCCGCGCCGCTCGAGCAGGCCGACCAGTTCGACCAAGCGGGCCAGCGCCGCACGGACACGCCGGAGTTCAAGGCATGGAGCAACAATGCGCCAATAGTGCAGGGCGAGGCGACGGAGTTCGCAACACGCCAGCCGTTCGCTGGAAAAGCGTATCACGGATCACCAGTTACAGATATTACGGAGTTCGATCCGTTTGCGCCGTCGCGGTTCCGCAAAGAACTGGAACGCGGCATGGGCGCGATCTGGTTCGGAGCGGAACCTGCAACAGCAACAAACTTTGCAGGCATGGCCGGAAGTGTGTACCCGGTTTATGTCACGTTGCAGAATCCGCTGGTAATAGACGCAGCCAAGGAAGCGCAGCCAGATTTGTATGTTCGGCTACAGGGCGGCCAAACCATTTACGACATTCAATACATCAAAGCCGCTGCTATTGCTCGCGCAAAGCGCGATGGCCATGACGGCGTTGTATTTGTCAACGCCTACGACGGTGCGCCGGTCGGTGGCAAAGCAACAATCTATGCCATATTCAACCCGACAGATATCAAGTCAGTCAACAACCGCGGCACCTGGTCGCGCACGGCGGCGAACATCATGGAGCAGGCGGCGACGATGGACGCCGAGTACCTCGCTGCCGTTGAGCGCGGAGACATGGAGACGGCGCAGCGCATGGTGGATGAGGCAACGGCGGTCACTGGATACACAGAAAGCGGGATGCACGGACTTTCGCGTGGAAAACTCGTTGGGAATCAATTTGACCCCAAGCTGCTCGGTAGCAACACTGGGGCGGCAAGCGCGAAATTGGGATTCTTCTTTGGGTCAAAAGCAACGGCGGCAACGTATGCATTTGACATTGATCCAGTGGCCGCCCGCAAGCATTCCAAAAAGTTGCAGTCATTGTGGAAGCAGCTAACTGACAAAATTCCAGAACAATACCGGTATCTGTTGACGGGTTCGATGCAGATAGAGTCAGATCGTGGGCCGGATGCATTCTTCCCAACGGCAGATCCAGATCAGACCGGAGAGCAAGTTGCGTTTGACGCCGAGGAGTATTACGGCCGTCTTGGCGATGGGGCGATGTTCGCGCAAGAGGACATCATGGGCATCGCCGACCTTATGTCTGCTAAAGACGGTCAAAGACTGAATGAATACGTAGAGAACAAATGGATTCCTATGTGGATGTCTGCTCTTGATGTTGCGATGAGCGAGGTGCAATCCACAGACGCATCAATATTGAATGTCAAACTGAAGATGCAGAATCCGTTGGTGTTTGACTTCAAGGGAAGTCGATACCGCGATGTGTCATATGCACAAATCATCAGTAGAGCGAAAGAACAAAATCACGATAGCGTCATTCTGAAGAACACCTATGACGGGGGTGGGCTTGATGACATCAAGATCGTTTTTTCTCCCGAGCAAATCAAGTCCGCCGACCCCGTCACCTACGACGAGGCCGGCAACGTCATCCCGCTGTCGCGCCGCTTCGACATCACCAGCCCGCGGATCTTTGAGCAGGCGGCGGTGCCAGAACGCGAACTTGGACCGATTGAGGCAGCCAAGCGGCTCGTGCAAGAAACGGGACGCGAAGCATTTACTGATGCTGATGAGTTCTTCAAGAAGCGATGGAACGACCTTCTCAAGGAAACAAAGCGACAAGTAAAGCCGACTCCTAGGAACTTCCGAGAAGCCGCGAAGCGCGCAGTCGCTGACATTCTTGATTTCGTCAAGAACAACCCGAAGTTCGCTGATTACTACGCCAACGACTGGAAGGTGACGCGGTCAATTCTTGACGATTACATCGGACGTGCGATCACCGATGACGAGTTTGCGATGTTCCGCACCATCGCCGGCTTGACATCGCCGAACACGATGTTGCCGGCGAATATCAGCGACACGGTTGGGTTGTGGGACCATTGGATGCGAGAAGGCAACTTCGACGCATTCACGCTCGGGCCAAAGCCCGGAACTGGGGCGCTCGTGGTGTTTGAGGCAGCCGAGCCAATTAGCGGAACGACGGCAAACGTCAAGGTGCGAACGATTCGCATCATTGAACGGCTGATCAAGGAACGTGGCGGCGTCACGCAGGCGCTTGAGTACTTGCAGGAAGGCGTTCCGGTAAAGGAACTGCACAAGTTCAATCGCAAGATGGGCTATGCCGGCGCAGTCGGCGACATCGGAAACATCACCGATCTCGTCCAGCAGGCGACAGGACAGAGTGAACTGATTCCGCGCATGTTCATCTTCGGGCAGAAGGTTGGCGCCTACACGCTCAATGCGATTGGGGACGAGCGATACACCACCGTAGACATCTGGGAATCTCGGTACATCCGCAGCCATTTCACGGGCATGTTCGATATCAACATCGGGCTGCCGGAAAGCACGGACGAGCATCAGATTTTCACGCGGTTTGGTGACCTGTTCAAGGAAGAAATGGAGGCCGTTACCGGGCGCAAGTGGGCGCCTTCGGCCTTGCAGGCACTGCGTTGGTTCTATATCATCGGATCGGCACGGGAAGCCGGCTACAGCAAGGCGAGCACCAATGAAACCATCAGCTTCTACACCGAACGGCGACTCGTCCAAGCCTTTGGATACCCGGGACGCGCTGCAACTGGCGGGGGACCGGGCGTTGGAACGACTGCGCCTGGAGGTGCAACAGGGCAAGTTCGCGCTGCCAGAATCCCGCCGAAGCGGTTTGAGCGCGACCTCGAGTCCGATGTCGCCAAACTCCCAGATCCAGCCGACAGGCGCCGCGCCATCGCAGCCGGGTATGTCCGCTATGCAAGATATAATTCGGAGCTCGGTCAGCGAGGGTTCTCGTTTGACGAACGCCGAGGTGGACCAGCTCGACAGCATGGGACTCTGAACGCGACGGTCGCTGCCGATTTTGTTCCTGGCGAGCGGTTGAAGGCGGCATTTGGGAAGGCGAATCTTCCCATTCAGACAATTCAAGAACTGGTGGCGGATGATGCTGGGGCGACTGCGTTTCAGTCACTTGTTGCAGCCACGAATAGTTCGACCCAATATGGCGCAGCAGTTGCCGTGTATCAGGCAGCGGACTATCAAGGCAAGAGATTGTTCGTGACGGAAGACGGAACGGCGGGTTTCGCGCTTACGTCAGATGGTGACATTGTGTCGGTGTTCAGCGCCAACAAGAGCGGCAATGGTCGTGCATTGATGATGGCGGCAGTGCAAGCCGGAGGACGCCGTCTTGATTGTTTCGACACCGCGCTTCCTGGCTATTACGCAGCGCACGGATTCAAGGCGGTTGCTCGCATTGCTTGGAATGACGAATACGCACCACCCGGATGGAACATGGAGACATTCAAGGCCTTCAACAACGGCCGGCCTGATGTTGTGTTCATGGTGTACGAAGGTGGCTACAACGGGGAATACAAGGCTGGTGCTGGCGAAAAAGTAAAAACGTATGACGATGGTGTGCAGTCGCAGACCACAGCCCTGCAAGCCATTGCCAAAAGTCAGGTGTTTGAGCAGGCGGCTCGCGGCCCAGCCCGCGGCGGGTTCGACCCAAAGCGCCTGACCACGATCCTCAACAAGACGGCTGACCTCTCTACGTTCCTGCACGAGTCGGCGCACGCCTTCCTGACGTTCTACGAGCAGGTCGCCGCCACGCCAGACGCGCCGGCGCGCATCGTGTCGGACATGGACGAGCTGCTGCGGTGGTTCAAGATCGACGGCGCCACGCCGGCCGAGCGCATCGCCAACTGGAACGGGCTGACGCTCGACCAGAAGCGCAAATACCACGAGACGTTCGCGTACAACTTCGAGGTCTACCTGTTTGACGGCAAGGCGCCGAGCGTCGAAATGCAGGGACTGTTCGAGCGGTTCAGCGCGTGGCTCAAGCGCGTCTACCGTTCCATCCGCGATGACCTGAACGCGATCTACCGCCGCGAGTTCGGGGAGGACTTGCCGATCCTGACGGGCGAGGTGCGCCAGGTCATGGACCGCATGCTCGCCACCGACGAGCAGATCAAGCGGCAGGCCGCCATCAACGAGATGAAGCCGCAGTTCCAGACGCAGGAACAGAGCGGCATGGACGATGCCGAGTGGGCCGCGTACCAGGCGATGCAGCAGGAGGCCATCGAGGCGTCCGTCACGGACATGAACAAGGCGAGCATGCGCCAGCTCCAGTGGCTGGGGAACGCCCGCAGCCGCATCCTGCGCGACATGCAGAAGAAACACGACGCCAAGCGCAAGGAGGTGGCCGCCGAGGTTGCCGCCGAGCTGCGCGTCGAGCCCGTGTACCGCGCCATGACCTACCTGCGGACGGGGAAGTTCATCGACTCGGACGGGGCCGAGGTCACGGTGGAAGGTCCGCACCGCCTCGACACCAAGCGCACGCAGGCGATCTATGCGGGCCTGCCGACCGAGAAGGACATGGAAGCCGTGCGCGCCACTGGCATGGCGATGCCGAAGGTGTTCGCGCCCGACATCGCGAAGCTCGGCACGGGCAAGTACGGGATGCTTGGCGTGGACGGGCTGGACCCGGACGTGGTCGCCGAGACGTTCGGCTTCGGCAGCGGCGACCAGATGATCCGTGCCCTGCTCGCGGCCAAGCCCATCAAGGAGGCGGTCGCCGAGCGCACGGACGCCGAGATGCTGCGTCGGTTCGGGGACATGAACACCCCCGAGGCGCAGGAGGCCGAGGTGCAGAAGGCGCTCCACAACGAGGCCCGCGCCCGGTTCGTGGCCGTGGAACTGCGGCACGTGGCCCGCGCCACCGAGCCCGTGCGCGTCATGCTCGAGGCCGCCAAGCAGGTCGCCCGGGAACTCATCGCCGGCATGACCCTGCGGGAAGTGCGCCCCGCCGACTTCATCGCCGCCGAGGCCCGCGCCGCCCGCGACGCCGGCCGCATGGGAACCACGGTCAACCCGGAGGCGGTCGGTCGTGCTGCGTATACCCGGACATACAACGAGCGGATCGCGGCAGGGGCCGACGAGGCAACGGCTGTAGCCGAGGCCACCACGGCGGCAACGGAGGCCGCTAGGAAGGCCCAGGAGCGATCCGACGCCCTGAAGGCGCAGTACGGGGCCGACCCGCAGCAGGCGCTCATTAGGGCCAAGCGAGCGCAGCTGTACCAGAACCAGCTCGCCGCCGAGGCGCTTCGGGTCCGGGAGGAGGTCGCCAAGCAGGTCAAGTACCTGCGGCGCATCCTGCGGGACACCAACGTCAAGGCGATGGGCGCGCAGGCGGCCGACCAGATTGCCGGCCTGCTCGAGCGGTTCGAGGTGGCCCCGGTCAGCCTCAAGCGGCTGGACGAGCGCAAGGCATTGGCGGCATGGCTCGCCGAGCAGGAGGCCGCCGGCCTGGTGCCGGACATCGCGCCGGAGGTGGCCGACGAGGCCCGCCGCGTCAACTACCAACAGCTCACGGTGGCCGAGTTCCGCGACCTTGTGGATGCCATCCGGCAGATCGAGTTCATTGGGAAGAACGAGCGCAAGGTGCAGCTCGCCGCCGAGCGCGCCGCCTACGAGGAGAAGCGGGACGAGATCGTCACCCGCATCCGGGCGGTCGGGCGTCTGCGCGGGGTCAAGTTTGACCCACGCAGCCCACTCACCAACATCGGCCGGTCTGCTGCCGCCCTGCGCGGGTTCGCCGCCCAGCACCTGAAGGCGGCGTCGGTCGCCCGCATCCTTGACGGCGGCGAGGACGATGGCCCGCTGTGGACGTTCGCCATCCGGTCGGCCAACGCGGCCGCCGACATGGAGACGCGCATGCGCGCCGAGGCGTCGGCCAAGCTCGCCGAGATCCTGGCCCCGGTGTTTGCGCTCGGGAACATGGGCGGCAAGGGCGTGTTCTTCCCGTCCATCAACCGCAGCCTGAACCGCGAGGCGCGGCTCGCCATCGCCATGAACGTCGGCAACGACGGCAACCGCCAGCGTCTGCTCGACGGCGAGGGCTGGACGATGGAGCAGGTGCAGCCAGTCCTCGAGAGCCTGACCGAAGCGGAGTGGCAGGCCGTGCAGAAGGTGTGGGACTACATCGACACCTACCGCCCGCTCATCGCCGAGAAGGAGCGCCGGCTGTACGGCAAGGAGCCGGAATGGGTCAAGCCGACGCCGTTCACGACGCGCACCGCGGACGGGCGCGAGGTGCGACTCGAGGGCGGCTACTACCCCATCAAGTACGACCCCATCGCAAGCGACCGCGTGGCGACCGTGGACGAGGCCGCCGAGGCCAAGCGTGCGCTTGACGGCGCGTACACCGCCGCCACCACTCGACGCTCGTTCGTCAAGAGCCGCGTGCGCGAGGTGGTCGGGCGCCCGCTGCTCTACACGCTCGACGCCGCGTTCGGCGGGGTCAATGACGTGATCCACGACCTGGCGTGGCACGAGTGGCTCATCCAGACGCAGCGCCTGCTGCGTGACCCGGAGTTCGCCAATGCCGTGCGCGAGACGCGGGGACCGGAGTTCCTAAAGCAGCTGCGCGACTGGGCGAAGGACAACGCGGCCGGCGAGCGCAAGATCGGGGTCGCAGGCGAGGCGGCGCTGTCGTGGCTTCGGCAGGGCATCAGCGCGTCTGGCCTCGGGTTCAACGTGGTGAGCGCGGCCATGCAGGTCACGGGCTTCAACCAGAGCATCGTGCGCCTCGGGGCCAAGTACGTCGGGCGCGGCGTCGCGCAGTTCGCGGCGTCGCCCATCGACACGGCGCGCATGGTCGCCGACAAGTCTTCGTTCATGGCCGAGCGCGGGCGCACGCAGTTCCGCGAGATCAACGAGATCCGCAACCGCGTCCGCGGCCAGACCGAGGTGGCCCGCCGGGTGACGGCAGGAACCTACTTCCTGATGATGAACATGCAGCGCACGGTGGACATCCCCACGTGGCTGGCCGGCTACCAGAAGGCGCTCGACGCTGGGAAGGATGATGCCACGGCGGTGGCGCTCGCCGACCAGGCGGTGCGAGACACGCAGGGCAGCGGCCTCATCTCCGACCTTGCCGCCATTGAGCGCGGCGGGCCCGTGATGAAGCTGTTCACGGTGTTCTACTCGTACATGAACACCGTCTACAACATGACGGCCGTGCAGACGATGACGGCGCGCAGCAAGGGCAAGCTGGCCGCCGACTACGCCATGCTGCTCGTGGTCCCGGTTGTGCTCGGGCAGGCGATCAAGAACCTCATCCAGCCCGACGCCGGGGACGATGAACTCGACCCGGAGGCGCTGGCCCGCAAGCTGGCGGCCGAGGAACTGTCGTTCCTGATGGGGACAATGGTGATCGCCCGCGAGTTCGGCGGGGCGGCGCAGCTCCTGACGGGCGCCGAGGGCGTCCGCATGGGCTACGGAGGGCCGGCGGGCCTACGGGCCGTGGGCGAGGTCTACGGGCTCGCCACGCAGGCAGGGCAGCTCGAGTTCGACCGTGCGTTCAGGCGGTCGGCGATCAACACGCTCGGCGCGTTCACTGGCCTGCCGAGCGCGCAGGTCAACCGCACCATCGACGGCATTGAGGCGGTGATCGAAGGCGAGGTTGAGGGCGTCGGCGCGGTGGTCGCGCCGCTCACCGGGGTGCAACGCTAGTACCCGTATCCGTACCCGTATTTCCTAGTCTGACCAACGAGGCTCCGCATCCATGACCATCAGCTCTACGACGCGCATCGCTGGGCCATTCATCGGCAACGGGACCGCGTCCGTGTTCCCGTTCACGTTCAAGGTGTTTGCCGCCGCCGACCTTGATGTCGTGCGCCTCAACATTTCAACGGGCGTTGAAACGACGCTCGTCCTGAACTCGGACTACAGCGTCACCCTGAACGGCGACCAGAACACGAACCCGGGCGGCAGCATTACGCTTCTTGCTGGGGTGCTTGCTACGGGCTATACGCTTGTCATCACTTCGGACATCGCGAACCTCCAGCCCACGGATCTGACGAACCAGGGCGGGTTCTACCCCGAGGTCATCACGGACGCGCTGGACCGGGCGACCATCCAGATCCAGCAGATCAGCGACATTGGGGACCGGACGCTCAAAATCCCGATCACGGACGGCAGCCTGAACATGGAACTGCCATCGACATCAAACCGTGCGAGCAAATATCTCGTGTTTGATGCGAATGGATTGCCAGCGATATCGGCAGGGAGTGGTACGGATACGGCACTTCGTACGGACCTCGGAAACCAAACGGTCGCAAGCGCAGGTGCCGGGTTGGTTGGATTCAGGCAAGCAAGCGCATCGTCAGTTGGACGCACGGTATTGGCGCGGATGCGCGATGTCGTAAGCGTCAAAGATTTCGGGGCGGTTGGCGATGGGCTTGCCGATGACACGGCCGCCATTCAAGCGGCCGTTGATTCATTGGCGGCAACTGGCGGAACCGTGCATTTCCCCACAGGGACGTACTTGATCGCCAGAACCGCCGGGACAAACGAGAACTACGGCCTGAAGGTCACGGCAAGCAACATTGCGCTGGTGGCCGATGGCAATGCCAAATTGCAGCGCCTGGATACGATCACCACAAACGCAGATGCGTATCCGATCTTGTTCGTCGGAACGCCAGACAGCAATGCGGCGTCTGCCACCGAGAACTGCGTCATTGACGGACTGTGGTTCGTTGGAAGCGATGTTCGACACACGAACAGCGGAGACGTACCGTATGACCAGCGCAATGCGATTACGGTCAAGAACTCGGTCGATTGCGCGATCCGCAACTGCCGATTCACCGCGATTGACAGCACGGCCGTCTATTTCACTGAACCCTCCGCATACAGCCTGAAGAGCGCGGCAAGGTTCAACACGACCAAGAGCTATAGAGCAATCGTTGCTGGCTGCGAGTTCATCGCAACGACGCACTCGACAACCGGGCGCGCATTGATTCATGCGCTCGTGCTTTCGGGAGTAGACGGGGCAATCGTCACCGACAACACATTCACATTCTGCGACGATGGCGTGTACGGGTTCACGACTTATGCGCTTTCAACGCAAGTTGAAACGGACACCTACACGCTGTCGGGGACGGCATACAACAGATGCGGGAAGCGGTGGGTGATTTCCGGCAACACGTTTGTAAACAGCACCGAACACGCGATCTACACGACCGGGTTTGAGGTCGCGATGACGAACAACATCGTGCGCGCAGACTTGCCGGTCTTGTGCACCGGAAGCGCCATCAAGACGCGGTCCAGGTATGCGATCATCGACGGAAACGTCATCGGCAACCATGCAGAAGCAATTGAGGTTGCGGAGCCAGCGGCTTTCGTTACGGTGAGCAACAACACAGCGAGCTCGTACCCATCGACTACGACCGGAGCGTTGCTAGCCGTCAACTCCGATGGCCTGACGGCTTTCCTCAATCCAGCGAATCGACCGTGGTATTCGTCGTACGACCCAATGGCCGGGATCGCGATCAACGGAAACACGCTCAACATGTCACCAGGGACCACCGGGACGTATGACCGTGCAATCCGTGTTGTTACCTCATCGTCAGATGCGAACTTCCCGAACGGGCAGGTGCAGAACCTGACGATTTCCGGCAACACCGTAGTAAACCATCGTGTCGGTTTGTACCTGAAGAATCAGATGTTCAGGAATGTCAACATCGTCGGGAACACCTTCTACGGCAAGTCGTTCACTGCGGCAGGCTTTAGTGGCGGGACCACGATGAATACCGATGCCGCCGTCCAGTTCTCCACGAGCGGAGGGACGGAAGTCGCATTCTCCGGCAACAACGTCTACGGGACGATCAAAGTCTTTGATTCTGACACGGCCGCAACGGACTGCCTGCGGTCTGTGGAAGGCAACGTGCTCAAATACGTGCGCGACGCCGTGTTCGATTCCGACATCAACGCGCCTGGATTCGGGAACATGGTCACGAACAACAACGGCGTGTTCGTTCTTGATCGAACGAGTTGGGCGCAGGGAGCTGCGTTGCAGAACCAGCTTGGCGATGGAACCACGGCGCTGACGCTTCGCAAGTACACGATTTCATACACAGGAACGCAGGTCGTGTTTACGACTGATGATGCTGGAACCACGATTGTTCTGGGATAATCAATGACCTCCCCCCACCACGACGAACTGTTCCTAGCCATCGGCCGCCTCGAGGGGAAGGTCGATTCGATCCTCGCCCAGCAGTCGCGCCAAAACGACGAGCTGAAGGCGCACGACGCACGCATCCGTTCCCTTGAGCACTCACGCGGCTACATGCTCGGATGGAGCGCGGCCATCGGGGCCGGCATGAGCTTGGCCGCCAACTACCTCGTCAAGCACTTCGCATAAGGAAACCGCCATGCCTATGGACATCGTCATCGCCACCGACAAGCCGAACTACCTGACGAGCGGGCTCATCACCGCCTCGAGCGGGACTTACGACAACGCGGTCCCGACCGCCACGATCCCGTCCACGACGGGCCAGACGTTCCTCGTCCCGACGAACCTCGGCGACAAGCCCAGCCTGCTCCGCGTGGTCCCGTTCCACAGCGCGAACAACGCCACGACCCCGAGCATGCGCGTGATCGGCTGGACCACCTACGTGCAGACGAACGGCACCCCGATCTACGTCCCGACGCTGCTCGCCGACCTGGCGTGCGCGTACAACGGCACGGCGTTGAGCATTCCGAGCCTGTCCGTGAACGGCACGACGCAGTACTTCTTCCATGCGATCACGGTCGGCACGGGCGTGCCCACGGTGAACGTGTACAGCCCCGGCACGGCCGCTGCTGCCGGCACGCCGCCCGCTGGCGTGGTGATCGACACCATCGGCGTCCAGTACGTGACGCTCCAGTTCGAGTCCTCGACGGGCACGATGGGCGCGTTCTACGCATTCCTCTGATCGGAGGCCGCGATGCGGTACGACGTAGGCAGGTTCCGACGCCCGATGCGTCGTTCGACGGAAGGACAGCTGATGAGCCTCATCAGCCTGGGCGACGGCTCCACGCTGACCCTCGACTTCACCACGGGCCAACTCGACCCGCGCCTGACGTTCACGCGGGCGAGCAACGCCACGTTCATCAACAGCAGCGGATTGGTGCAGTACGCAGATGCGAATATGTTCGTCAACAGCGCGTGGACAGACGCGAACAACACGCCAACGGGATGGATTCTTGGAACTAGTACGGGGGCAGTAAGCCGCTCCAACGAAACGCGCACGTTCACTTGCGCCGCGCAGCAGTATTGGTTGTATCAGCAGCCCGCCTCCCGTACTGGCTTGACCTATTCAATTTCCGTCGAAGTGACCGCCGTGAGCGGTTCGATGGTGTATGGAGACATCATCCTTGCCGGATCTTCAACCTACCTCGGTTGGTACAAAGATGGTGTGTTGCAGGCCACTGGTACTTCAACGCCTGTAACCACCGGGGTCATCACACTTATCTTCACGGCGAACAGCGACAACACGATCCTTCGGTTGGGTCTTGGTGCTGCCGGAACGAACGTGACTGGAAGCGTGACGCTTCGATATCCGCAGTTCCAGCCGGGACAGGTTCCGATCCGCTCGTACTATGAGAATACAAGCACAAGTGCGGCACGGTACGACTCTGCCCGCTTCGACTACGACCCGACTACGCTGGCACCGCAAGGACTGCTGATCGAGGGGACGGCGACGAACATTGCGTTCTATTCGCAAACCATCAATCCAAATGCCGCACCTTGGAACGTGTACTGGTTTGTTGGAGGTGCGGGTTCATCCGTTACACCTGTATCGCAAGCAGATCCCGCCAACACAACTACTGCAAGTCGTTGCGTTCTCGGAGCGAGTGGAGGGCGTGTTTACAACGGCATTTCTACAAGTGCCGGAGTCACTTACACGCTTTCGTTCTGGGCCAAGTCGATAAGCGGCCCAACGTCATTGGCGTTTTGGCATTTCAACAGCGCAACCGGAAACTCAACATCAGTTACCGTTACTACGTCGTGGCAACGGTATCAGGTATCAATCTTGGGGAGGACTGGCGGCGGATTCGTTGAGTTTGGAATTGCGAACAACACGGGCACCGCAGCAACCGTCGATTTCTGGGGCTTGCAAGTGGAGACAGGCTCCGGTGCCTCCTCGTACATCCCGACCGGGGCCAGTCAGGTGACGAGGTTGGCGGACTTCTGCTCAATCACCAGCCCGAACTTCGCGCCGTGGTACGGCAGCCCGACCGGGTGGACAATCGTGGCCGAGATGACTCCGCAGAGCCGCGCCGCCGGATCGTTCCCGGGGATGCTTGCCTTGCGATCCGCAGCGGACAGCGGTTTGCGGATTTACTACTACAACGACGGCACCTACAACACGGCGTTCCGGTTCGCAACCGCCTCAACAAACGCAGAGGTGTTTGGTCCGAACGGGGTGACATACGGAGTGCCACGGAAGTTCGGGGCAAGCGTCACAAGCGGTACGCAATTCGCAAGCAGCGCGGGAGTGCAGATTGGCTCCACGCAGACGCTTGCGGTCCCGATGGATCAGACGCTTCTCGCAATCGGAAGTGACGGCGTTTCTCCGACCCCAACCGTGAACTGCCGGATGAACTTCCGGTCGATCAAGTATTGGCCTTACGCCATGACTCTTGCAGACCTGAACGCGAGGACCGCCTGACATGGACTACCTCCTCCGCACCGACACCGAGGCGCAGATGGACGATGCGCTGGAAGCCGCAGAACTGCTGGTCGAGAAGGACATGGGCGGCGGCGAACTCAAACTATTGCCCATCCCCGGCTGCTATGTGGATTTCATCGGGCCGATCCCGCCGTCCTACGACATCGAGGGGCAGCAAATCCGTCCGGGCGACCCGCGCTTCCATACCAACATCCGGGTGACATTCGAGCTCACGCCCGAGCAGATCGAGGCGCTGCCGACGTTCACGCCGACGCCGGGGATTCCGTACAGGGTGTTTTCGTGAGGGCGCTCGTCCTCGTCCTGCTCCTGGCCGGCTGCAACCCGGTCGCACGGATCTCGGCGAACGCGACCGCCATCCGCAACGAGGCCGGGGCGCTCATCGACCACGGAAACGCCACTGGCGACCAGGTCGTGGTGCAGGGCGCAACCCGAATCGACGCCGCCGCCGCGGCCATCCACGGCGACATTCCGTCCGTGCAGGCGATCACGCCTGCGTGGCTATCTACCCTCCAGTGGTGGGGCATCGCGCTGGCGGTCGCCGGCGTGGCGTTCGTCCTGTGGCAAAGCGGGGCGTTTACGGCCGTCCGCATCGCCATCGGGTGGCTGCCTCGCCGGAAGGTCGCCGCCGCTCAAATTGCCGTCGATACACTGGACGAATCGCGCCCGGAAGGCGAGCGCGAGCTCATAGCCGCCTTGCGCTCCGACCCGGAGTTCGACGCGGCGTTCAAACGCGCCAAGGGGCGCAGAAAGACACAGGATGATTCTCGCTGACCTCCTCGGTACGACTTGGTTCATCGCTCTCGTGGCCGTGGCTGGCGTCCTCGCCGGCGCGTGGCTCTACAAGAAGTATGGGCACAAGCTCCGCTGACCAGCCCAACGGCGTTCGCGCCAATGGCACTGCGAGCGGGCGTGGCCTACGGGCTGCGCCCGCTTTGCCAAAGGAAACCCCCTCGCCGGGTGACCGCATCCTGCGGAATCCGACGAGGGGGGAGAGGATGGACTTGCGGTTCAGCGGATTCGCAGGCTTGTGCCGCGAGGCAGGAGCTCGCAGCCGGCGATGCTAGCGCCGTTCTCGAGCGCCTGACGGATGGCGTCCTTGTTGGCGGTCACGGTCACCGTGGTCAGTTCCTTGGGAAGCGTGGTGGCGTCGCACGTCACGGACAGCGGCTGCTTCCCGCCGTTGCCCGCGACCGACAGGCGGAACCGCGCCGTGTCGATCTTGGTGCGTCCCGTCGTTTCCATCGCTTCCTTCAGGCGGGCCTTGAGGCGGTCGGCGAGCGCCTCGTCGGTGGCGGCCAGGTCGCGCATGCGCTGGGCCTCGACGCGGCGGGCGTCGGCCCGGGCGATGAGGTGCTGGATGAGCGCCGCGTAATCGTCGGCCTTCTCGTCGAGCGCCGCATCCAAGCCGGCGAGGTGCGCCTCGAGCGCCTGCTGCGCCTCGGCGTCGCCCCCGTCGAGGATGGCGTCCACGATGTCGGTGATCTCGTTCTGGATGGCGTAGAGACTCATGGTGTATTCCTCCGGGTAGGGTCAGAAGGGGAGATCGCTGCCGTCCGTGACGGGAGCGGGTTCGGGGGCCGGCGGCTGCTCGGAGCGCAGCACGCGCATGACGGTGAGCGCCTTGCCGACGCGGGCCACGTCCATCGTGAGCTTCCCGTTGATCGACTCCTCGGCGAGGTCCGCGTACTCTTTGACGGTGGTGGCGATCCAAGCGGCCCCGTGCTCGCCCGTGGCCTCGATGGCGATGGCGCGGCCGGGGCGGCGCACGACGCGGTGGATGCGGAAGGTGCCCTCGTACTCGTCGGGGTAGGAGTCGGTCGGCCCAGCGACGGGCGCGTCCGTGGCGGTCGGCGTGGCCGCAGGCGCCTCCTGCGGCTTCCGGGGCTTGCGGGCGGGCTTCGGGGCGTCGGCGACGGCTGGCGCGTCCTGGGGCAACGTAGCGGCCTCCACGGGCGCAGGCAGGACAGCCACGACGTGGGGCTGCGGAGCCGGGGCGGCGGGGGGGTTGTCCTGCTGACCCATCTCCTCGGCGGTATAGAGCCCGGACAGTTCGGCTGGGAACGCCTTGCGGAGCGCCAACGCCTCGGCGCACTTGGCGATCATCACGGACGGCATCTTCGGCCACATGCCCGACAGGCTGCCGTCCTTCTTGCGCTGCGCGTACTCGCGGAACAGGGCGACGGCAGTCACGGCCTCGACGAACCCCTTGCGGTACACCCCGACGCGAGCGGCGGCGGGCGGCTCGTCGGACAGCCACACGTCGGTCCAGACGCCGTCCTGCCCGCAGAACGCCACCGAGGTCTGTCCCGCGTACTCGCCGCTGCGCTGCGCGACCAGGCGGAACCCGTCGATTGACACCTGCGTCTGCATCACCTCGCGGCCGGCGCGGCTGTCCCACCGCTTGACGGCGTAAATCTGGCGGGCGAACGGGTCAAGGCCCGTGCGGTCGCACACGCTGAAGAACAACTCCATCTCGTCGCGGCTCGCTCCAGCGCACAGGGTGCGGGCGAGCAGGTCGCGCTTCTCGTCATCCAAACGTGCCAATGCAGTCATCGTGATCTCCTCTCGGTTAGGCGGCGTGGTGGTGAAGGGGCAGGGACGGCAGTGCAACATGAACGGACGGATTCGTCTCAATCAGGCGCTGGCATCCGCGCTTGTGAATGATGGAACGGATCGCGAACGACACGCTCATGGACTTGGACGATGACGCCGTCCGGCCCCACCGCAGTCCGTCGCGATCTCCGACGAAATACCACACGGTGCCATCAGGCCGCTCAAGCCGAAACGCACGGTACTTCTTGCTTGCGGACTTCTCCTCAACGCACCCGAGGTGCAGAAGGCCAGCCACATGAACATCATGGAACGTGAATCGCATTGCGATCTCCTCTCGTTTCGCCAGCATCGGGCAACGCGCCCACCGCTGACGTGGTCAGTATACGCCCCGGTATGGAGTTGTCAAGCCCACACCTTCACCAAAGTTTCCGCCGTGTCCCCCCATTCCTTGGCCGCGGACAAGATGGCGACCTGCGCGTCATCCACGTACACAACCCCGGTCATGGCATCCAGGGCAGCGCGGCAGAGCTTGTCGAGGTCCGGGCGACCGGGCGCACGCGGCGCGCTCGAGCGCAGCATGCCCGTGCTGGTGTAGTGCGACTTTGGGCGCGGGAACCGGAACAGGAGTTCGACGGCGACCGCGTCGCCTGCCGGCGGTGCGGTCCACGCCTGCCGCGCCGCCAGCGCGAACACGGCGCGATACGGCTTCACCTTGGCGGATGACTCCACGAGGGCGACGCGCCCGCTGCGGAGCCGGATCGCCCGCTTGCTTCCCTGCGGCGCGGCCAGCCCGGGCACGGTGAACTCAATCATCTCGCCTCCTGTGGTTCGTCTCTCGCAGCACGTAGTCGTTCACCCGACGCAGCGCCTTCGCCAGTTCGTGCCGCAGGTACACGACCTCCTGCATGAGCTCGAGCGTGAGCGGATCGTCGGTCCCGCTTGCCCGCGTGCGGTCAACGATGTCCTCTTCCGTCTCGCCTCTCCCAGGTTTCATCAGCCGCTGCCCTCATAAAGGATCTTCGTGATGTGCGCGGGCAGGCATCGTCGGCAGAGCGCGAGTTCGGTACGCAGGCGCAGGATCTCGGCGCGTGCCTCGGCGCGTTCGGCGTTCGCCATCTCGCCCATGCCGGCCCACGTCACGGCGAGGCGGTCGCATATGTCAGCGCCCGGGGGCGGGAACGCCCCGCCCCCAGGCTCTCCATAACACGAAGGTGCGGTGTGCTCGTCGCCGTAGTCACGCACGGATGGCTCCTCTCCGTGCGTCCGCGGCTTCGCGCATGAGTTCCTCCATCGCGTCGGCGATGCGCCAGTAGAACGCGGCCTCGGCGCGGCACGACTCGGCGAAGTCGGCGTGCTTGGCCGGCTGCTTGTCGGCGGCGGCGAGTTTGGTATTGGCGCGCTGGCGCACCATCGCGAGGACGTGGTCGGGGTTCGGCATCAGAGTTCCCTCACTTCGTATTCCTGCAACTGCGAGAGCAGCCGCACGTTGCGGTCCCGCGACTCCTTCAGCATCACGGCCCCGGCGTTCACCAACGCCTCAAGCCGTTCGATCTCGTCCGCTGCCTGCACCATCAACTCCGCTTCGACGCGGGGGGTCAGGCCGTTGGACAGCAGGCGCAACTGCGAAACGATGTGATTCTTCATGGCTCTTCCTTGAAGCAAAACCATCCGCGTTCTAGCGCATAGTCACGCGGCGGATGAATCGACAGATTGCACACCTCCCGCCTCGCCTCGTCGCGCTCCTTCCGCAGCCGTTCGATCTCGTCGGCGGCTTTGCGGCAGATTTCGCCGTGCGGAACGCAAGTGCAGTCGCGCAGCCGGATCACGATGTCAGGGTCGCTCATCGGTCCTCCTTGTTTCGTTCGATCCGCACCGCCTTCGGGGCGATGATGACGATATGGCATTTGCCGATCTGCTTCGGCGTCGGGGCCACGACGCACACGGTGCCGTCCGGGTGGACGAGCGAGACGCTCTGGCCATGGCGCAGCGTCATGGCGACTTGGCCCGTATTTGTGCTGTCAATCATGGATTTCCCTCCGCAGCAGCGATCCTTTCCCCGATCCAGGCCATGCAGTTCACGGCCATTGAGTTCCCGAGGGCTTTGTACCTCGGCCCGTCCGGGCATTCCTCGGCGGGCTTCTCGCGCCACGGGATGAGCGTCCAATCGTCGGGGAAGCCCTGGAGTCGCTCGCACTCACGCGGGGTGAGGCGGCGCACGGTCATGGCTTGAGCCACCGCTGCTGTCGCGCATCCGCCCTTGCTTCCGGTTCCGAGCGCATGGGATGATTCGCTGCTGCTGATGGGGTCTTGCGTGGGATGGAACGCCACCGCCTGCTTGTTGTTCCCGCCCCCACCTGCCTCAAGCGTGCAAGCCACATCAACTTGCGCCCCAAGGCTTCGCGCTTCTGCTGACTGTCCGGGCTTGAACGCCATCACGGTCGGCCCGCTCGCGTTGACGCTTGATCCCGGCGTACCCATCGTCGCCGCCACGTCGCCCGTGATCGCGCCGTTGTAGAGATCCGTGCCGACCACCGCCGCATGGGCCGCGTTGTCCCGCGCCAGCGTATGGCACGGGTCACCCGGCTTGCGGTTCTGGCGGTTCACCGGGGCGGTGATCTGGAACAGGTCGTAGGGGACGGGCTGGGCTATGTACGTCTGTTGGTGCGTACCGGGCTCCGCAGCCAATGCTCCAGGCACCTCAACCTCACGCACCTCCTCGCGTTGGTTCTGCGAGAAGGCGACCGGGATGTCCGCCCCGTGTCCGTCAAGTTCCGTGTGCGACCGCAGGCCACGGTTGCCGATGGTTCCGGCGACGGGTTGTGCTACGCATTCCTCATGGTTGTTTCGACTGTTTCCAAACCTGGCTGCGATAGTTGCTGACACCTTGCCAACCATCGTGAAACCGTCCGCACGGTTGTAGTCGTGACAGGTCGTTTCAAGGTACGGAGCTACGTCGTGGCTTGTGACGCAGCCTGCTCGAGCGCCTGCTTCAGCATCGGAGGCAGCTGCTTTCCGCGCTTTTCCGCTCTCCTCAAGATGCCAGCGCAGGCCCGTGCCGAGAGCGAGAACCTCGGCGGCACGTTCCCGACCTCGAGGATCTCGCTCAAGGTCGCAACCAACGACGAACACCCGTCGCCTGCGTTGCGGGACGGCCTTGGGCCATCGTCCGTCCACTCGGCAGTATTGAGCGTCAATGACCCGGTAGGCCCACCCGTACCGCAGTTCCCCCAGCGCCCCGAGGAAGGAACCAAAGTCCCGTCCTCCTCCCGATGACAGGACGCCGGGGACGTTCTCCCAGACAATCCATCGAGGCCGCAGACGTTGAGCGATCTCAAGATAGGTAAGCATGAGTCCTCCTCGTGGGTCGCTGATCCCTTTGCGGAGGCCGGCAACGGAGAAGGACTGGCAGGGGGTTCCGCCCACGAGAAGGTCAATTGATCCGGGTCCAAGAGGCCACTCCTTGTGTTTCGTCATGTCCCCGTAGTTGGGGACGTTGGGGAAACGGTGCGCGAGCACCGCTGCGGGAAACGGTTCGATCTCGCTGAACGCGACGGGGGTCCACCCGAGGTGGTGCCATGCGACGGAGGCGGCCTCAATGCCGCTGCACACGGAGAGGTATCTCACGCTCTCCTCGCTTCCACGCCGGCGGCGCGAAGCATCTTTGCGACCTCGGCAGACTCGAGCGCCCTCAGGATCTCCTGCATGGGGAAATCGCTCGGCACCTTGGACGGGTGATCCAGCGCGACGCCGTCCAGGATGATCCTGAACGGGTGCCAGAACCGCACTTCCCACGCCTCGCGCACGACGCTGCCGTGCTGGTGGAACCGCTCGATGTCCTCGCGTTCCCACCGCACGTCGAGGATCGCCTCGACCTGATGATCGGCGAGGTACTCGAGCACGGCGGCGTCAGGGCCGAACAGCGCATCTGACACCTCAATGGTCACTTCGGTGGAGAGCATCATGCGAGGCTCCATTCGCGAATGAGGCGGCCGTGAGTGGACGGACGCTTGCTCGGCACGACGCGCCCGGTCCATTGGAACTTGGCGTCGAACACCGACCCGGCTGCGTTGCCGAGGTCCGCGTAGTCCAGGTTGTTGGCGGCCATAAGCTCGGCGACATCGTCGGCCGTGACGGTGCCGTATTCCCGGGCAATAAACGCGGCGAACCCGCGGGCGGCCGCGAGCAGTTCGTGCCGGCGGTCGGCGGCGAGCGCCTTCCCGATTTCCTTGCGGCGCTGCGCTTCGGCGTGGTCAAAGAGAGTCACTTGGGCCTCCGTGCGACCACGTCGCGGTTCAGGATTCCGGTGTCGTGCAGGACGTAACCGCGCCCCGGTACGTGCTCGAGCCGCACCCGGAACAACGTCCGGGCGCGGTCAATGGTGTAGTTCACGTTGCGCGTGGTGCATCCCCAATCCCGCGCCAGTTCGGCACGGGTCCGCGGGGCGCGGTCTAGGGTGCGGATGAGCGAGCAGACGCGCTTAACGAGCTGTGCGGTGGAGTTGCTCAAGACAGGCTCCCATACTCGTCGCCGCAGATGGGGCAACGGTCAGCGGCGGGGCGGTCCTGCTCGGCGCGGCGCTTGATCTCGAGGTCAACCATCGCGAACACCTGCGCCTCGAGCTCGGCATGCCGGCGCTGGGCATCGAGCAACGTGCGGGCCTTCTCCTGCGACTCCAGAATCTCGGCGATGAATCGGCTTCGGTTCATTGTGTCCTCTCGTTGTTGGCGGCCTCGGCAACACGCCTCGGCCGACATGCGTGGTGTACATCGGTGTATATCGACCGCGCAAGGGGGGAACATGAGAAAAAATCAGAAATATTTCCGCCAACGTGAAATGCGGGCGAGCGTTGGTAGGGTGCGGCCGGATGGCAGCATCGGCCAAACCAGCCGCGCCCAAGCTCATCCCGCAACGCGGGGGAAACGCGCCGCTGCCATTCACGGTGACCTCGGAGAGCCGCAACATCCACACGGTCACGCTCGACGGAAACAGCCGCACCCAGGAATGGATGTTCCTGCTGACGAGCGACCGTCACCACGACAATCCGCACACGAACCACGACCTCGAGCGCAAGCACCTCGAGGAAGCGGTCGAGCGCAAGGCCGGCATTCTCGACATCGGTGACAACGGCTGTCTGATGGAGGGAAGGCACGATCCACGCCGCGCTCGCCGGGGTGTTCGTGAAGAACACATGGATGCGCCCGACTACCTCGACAGCGTGATCCGCCACGCCTCCGAGTTCTATGCACCGTATGCACGGAACTTCGTGATGATCGGCCGCGGAAACCATGAGGACAGCGTTCTCAAAAACTGCGACACTGACTACACGGAGCGGCTTTGCGAACGCATGAGCATGCTGACCGGGTACAAGGTTCATGCCGGCGGCTACGGCGGCTGGGTGCGGTTCCAGGTGCAGATCAACAACGAGCGGTACGGGCTGTCCCTGAAGTATTTCCACGGCGCAGGAGGGGCTGCGCTGATGTCGCACGGCACGCTCAACGTGCGGCGCAACGCCGCCGTCATGCCTGACGCCGACGTGATTTGCACGGGCCACATCCACAAGCGGTGGATATTGCCCATCATGCGCGAGCGATTGGTATGCGACCGCGGCGGTCCCCGCGTCGTGCAGGACCGCCAGTGGCACATCTGCACTGGCAGTTACAAGGATGCCTTCGGGGACGGGCATTCCGGCTGGGAAGTGATGAAGGGATTCCCGCCGAGCGATTCGGGCGGCGGCGTATGGATGCGCCTGTATCTTGAAAAGCGCAGCGCGGAAGGCCGTACCCGCTACGGACTCGTCCCGCAGTTCATCATGGCCGACTAACTGGCCGTTTCAGAAGGACAGAGCATGCCGACCCCAGCCAAGGGCAAGCGATTCGTGAAGGTGGTCCGCAACCCGGAGACGGGCCGCACCCGCAAGGTGTCCTACGGGCAGGCCGGCAAGGCCAAGGGCGGCGGTGACCGCATCAAGCCAGGAACCGCGAAGGGCGACGCCTACTGCGCCCGCAGCTTCGCGCAGATGAAGGCGCATCCGGCCGCGGCACGAAACCCCAACAGCCCGCTGCGGCTCTCCCGTGCGAAATGGAAATGCAGCGGCAAGACCTCGAGAGGATGACATCATGGCAAAGCGTGGCCTGTACGCCAACATCAACGCACGTCGCAAGGCCGGCACCAGCCGACCCAAGTCGAAGTCCACGGTCAGCGCGAAGTCGTATGCGGCCATGAAGCGCGGGTTCACGAAGTGATGCCATGCGCGTCTTACTCGGCGGGAAGTACTGGACGTTGAGGTTCTCGGGGAACCTCAAGGACTACGGAAGCATGGTCGATCCAGGCAACGCCGAGGGTCGGCTCATCCGCATCGGCACTTGGCAAAGCGAGAAAGACACGTTGGACACCATTGTCCACGAAGCCTTGCACTGCATCGAGCCTTGTTGGACCGAGGAGCGTGTGGCCGAAGCAAGCAAGGAGCTCTCCCATATGCTTTGGCGCTTGGGCTACAGGCGCAACCCGTAAGAAACTCTTACAGAGTCTCCTTTTCGCTTACGACATAGCCACAACGACCCAAAACGCGTTCGACACCTTATGCGGACCTGTACGGGGGATCGACAGGCGGCGGCGTATCATCCGGGTGCGGAGGCGTGGGTCTGCGGGTGTCGGAGCCCAACCACCCACACGGGCCGGCGCAGAAGGGCCGCGAGGTACGACCGCCGGCAGGCCACGCATTGGGGTAGGAACAACCTCCCGCCCAGGGGCAGGCACGACGAAGCTCGTGCGCTGTCCCGCTTATTCATTCGGTGCAGTCGCAGGGGATGGTTGTGTCATCAAGGTGCTGGAACAGTTCACCCTGCACCGTAATTTGCGTGAGCAACTGGTGATACGTCGGCCGATCCTTTCGGAACTTGGCCCCGATTGCCTGTTCCTGTTGCGCCCACCATGCTGCGCGACTGGGTTCGGCGCGGATCACCCGTTCGATTCTGGCGCTGCCCTTGAGGAAACACAGGTCGCAGTTACCGAAGGCCGGATCGTCGTTCGGGAGGGCAAGGTCAAATGGCTGCTGCTTCCACCAGGCGATGATCGTTTCGCGATCCACGCCGGCGTCCGCAAGTGGCATGGCGATGTCGCGGGTCGGGTCGGAGCGCAACTTGGCGACCCGGCGCGGCTCGTCGGCGCGCAGGCCAAGCACGGAGGTGAAGTCTCCGTACCCATTGTCGGACATGAACTTCTGCATCGGTATGACCTTGAGGTCGCTGGTGCAGAATCTTGCAATGGGATTGGGGAGGTAATTGCGCTTGGCGATCAGGGCCGCGAACGGCTCGCCGTTCCTGCTAGCCGTGTCAGGTCGCACGAGGTTGTATCCAGACGGCGACCATTCAATCCAAGTAACCACGCACCATTCGCGCCCGATTCGTTCCACGAACTCGTAGGTGGCGTCGTGTTCCTTCCCGGTGTTGGCGAACAGGACGTGCGCGCCTTTCGGAAGTTCCCCCCCCCAAGCATCAAGCACATGACGAAGCAAATACGCGCTCGTTCGACCGCCGCTGAAGGACACGTAGAACGGCGGCTCAATGCGATATGGGCTCATACTGGCGAGTATATCCACGTGACGAATGCGCTGGTCATGGCGCGACGTGACTACAGAACTACACAGGTGTAGCGGATTCGCTCACATGCGAACGAAACACGCCGCGGACCGTGAGGTCTACGCGGCGCGCTTCCGGGGGCAGAAGAAGGTGCCGTCCGTGGCACCAGGTGTCCGGTCGCGCCGCGCTTGGCGGCACAAGCCGCTTCGCCTCGTCAGAGAGGCACGCCAGACGGGAACATGGTATACTGTCCGGCAGCCCCGCGCAAGGGGCACGAGCGGGTGCAACTGCTCGACATCTCGACAACCGGCGGCGGGGCGGGTTAGCTTGCACCCGCTCCCCGCCCCGCCCCGGCCCTTGGAGACGCACATGGCGACGGACTTGCCTTGGTTCCCGATGTACCCGGCTGACTTCCTCGTCAGTACGGCGACGATGACGCCCACCCAAGGGTGGGTCTACACGCAGATGCTGATGTATGCCTGGACGAACGGCGCGGTGCCGGATGACCGTGCCGCATGCGCCGCGATGACCCGTTGCAAGCTCACCGAAACCGACTGGTCGGTGGTCCGCGCACGGTTCCGAAAGACGCCCGCCGGCCTCGTGAATCCACGCATGGAACAGGAGCGCCATGCCGCCAACAAGCGACATGACCTTGCCGTAAAGGCTGGCCGCAAGGGCGCTTCGGCACGATGGTCAGTACCCGAAACCGATAGGGTGGCTATGGCAACCCCATCCGTACAGAATGGCGACCCCAATAGCAGCCCCGCTATGGCAACCCCAATGGCAATCACAATCACAACCACAACCACACCCACAACTACACCTTCGCAACCCGTAACCGTACGTCCAACGCGAAGGGGTACCGTAAGCAGCGACGTGGACAATCGAGCCGCCTTGCGTGCGCTCATCGCCAAGGAACAGGAAGGACGGTGCGAGGATGAATGACCAAGTTTCATGGGCCGACAACCAGAAGTTGATGGCGACCCTGTGGCCCAAGTGGCGCCTCGAGCCGGCACTGGCGAGCGTGATCCACGAGAAGTGGTCGCAGCTCCACCAGGACAAATTGCGCGACTGCATCCGCCAGCACCGCCTCGAGCGCGACTCGAAGCCGGACATCGCCGCGATTCACAAGAAGTACTGCGCGATCACCGGGCAGGATCGACCGACCAACATCCCGGATGCCTCGCGCACGCGCCGGCAGGCCGACCGATGCGTGGGCCCGACGCCCGAGGAGCTCGAGGAATGGGAAGCGTGGGCCGAGGAACTGCTCGCCACCGCAAGCGACGCCGAGATTCGCGAGGTCCACGAACGGCTCGGGCTCACGTTCACGGCGCGACGGTTCCTCGCCATCGCCGTCGAGTACTGCCGGAAGAATCCCGTCTTGACCCGTTGATACGCGGGCGTATACTGCCCGCTCACCCCCAACGAGAGGAACTCACATGGCTTGGTATGCAATCGTCTGGCGCGAGGACACGACCCGAAAGTGCTCAATCAACGTCCCGAACTTCGGCAAGTGGTGCCATGACAACGAAGAAACGCTGTTCGTCAAACTCGGCATCCGTGGTGGAGACAACGCGGCCACGCTGCTTGTCGCCGCATGGGACCGCACGTGGGGAGACTGCGCCCCGGCGTTCGAGGTGGACAAGGGCGACCGCATTTACAGCACCGGGAACGAGTACTACGCCCGCGTAGGCGTTCTCCCGGAACACGCCGCGCCCAAGATGGAATACTTCGGCGATGACGAATGGTGGTGGCATTGGGGCGACAAGGATGACGGCACGCCCAGGCACCGTACCGTGATGGCGATTGAGCAGTTCAACGACGTGGAACAGGCCCGTGATCGTGCCGAGGACATGCTTGAGGATTGGTCAGATGCCGTGGACAAGTTTGACACCAACGAGTGGAACAGCGACCGCAAGAGCATGCGACTCGCGTACCAGGAGTTCCGCGAATGGGTTCACCAGAATGCAGGCATCATGCCGCCGGAGCTCGAGCCGGAAGCAGGCTGAACACAACGCCGTCTCCATGAAACGCCGTAGGCAAAAATCTGCCTGCGGCGTTCTCGTCGGTAGACTGCGCGCATGGCGCGGCGAAAGAACCCGATCCTGCTCGCCAACCTCGATGACTGCCTCCTCGGGGTCATGTACCCCAAGGCCACCGAACGATCCGGTATACCCGTCGCCGTATACAGCGCCGACATGATCGCCGCACGGCTGCGCGACAACCACAACCTCACCCTCCCCGAGGCCCGCGCCTTCGTCACCGACAACATCGAAACCAACGAAATGGGACCAGGAACCCCGCGCCTCATCTGGGCAGCAACCAGCGAGGATTTCGGGCAGTGCGTCAACCCATGACGATATACTGCGCGCAATGAATATCCGAACGTATGACGATTTCAAGGCCGCAGTCACAACGGCCGTGGAATCGCAGGGCGAAACCAGGTGCTCCGTCGCACGACGCCTCGAGCAGCAGGGCGCCCTCCGCGCACACACCGTCATGTGCCTCCTGTCCACCGCCCCCGTCATCGGCCGGCGGAAGCCGTCATTCGACTCCGTCCTCAAGCTCGCAGACGCCGCAGGGCTCGAACTCACCCTCACCCCCAAGGAACACCGTGCCGAGTAAGTCATCCGCCCAGCGCCGCCTCATGGCCGCAGCCGCACACTCCAAGGCGTTCGCCAAGAAGGTCGGCATCCCGATGTCCGTCGCCAAGAAGTTCAACCGCGCCGACGCACGCAAGTCCAAGGCCCGCAAGAAGTGACGCGCCTCGTCGCCTACGGCGAGAACGGGCGCCGGGTAGGGGAAAGCCACCACCATGCCACGATCCCGCAAGCCATCGTCGATGAAATCCGCGAACTCCACGAGGACCACGGATGGGGCTACCGCCGCATCGCAAAGCACCTCGGGCTCGCCTGGTACACCGTCGCCAAGATCGCGAAGTACCAGCGCCGCGTCGCCGTCCCCCGCCGATGGGAGCGCATCCCCGAAGCGACCGAGGGGCCGACCGCCTGAACCCGTCCCGGCACACCACGCCGACAGCCTGATCCAATGGCTGTCCGAAGGCAAGCCGCTCCGCGAATGGTGCCGGCAGCCCGGGCACCCGGACTGGCGCACCGTGTACCACTGGATGGACAAGGACGAGGCATTTGTGGCACGCATCGCACGCGCACGCGAGGACGGCTACGACGTGATCGCCGACCAGTGCATGGCGCTGGCCGATGACGAGCCTCGCGACCAGGTCTACGTGGCGTGGCGCAGGCTTCAGGTCGATACCCGGCTCAAGCTCCTCGCCAAGTGGAACCCCAAGAAGTACGGCGACCGACAGGCCGTCGCCCACGAGGGCGGCGTGACCCTGAACGTCATCACGGGCGTCCCGGATGCCAACTGAAACGGTGCGCCTGAACTACGCGCCCAGGGCGTGGCAGAAGCGGTGCCACCTCGAGCGCAAGCGGTTCACGGTCCTCGCCCTGCACCGACGTGCCGGCAAGACCGAGCTCGCCATCATGGAACTCCTCGACAAGGCCATCAAGTTCAAAGCCGAACTGGGGTTCTTCGTCTACGTGGCGCCATACCTCAAGCAGGCCAAGGCCATCGCATGGGCTCGCCTCAAGTCCAAGATCGACCCGTTCATCCGCACCGCGGCCGTGGAAGTGAACGAGGCCGATCTGGCCGTGACGTTCAAGCACAACAAGGCCACCATCCGCCTGTTCGGCGGCGACAACCCCGACGCCCTGCGCGGCGTCCGACTCGACGGATGCGTGATTGACGAGGTCGCCCAGATCAAGCCCGAGGTCTGGAACGACATCATCCAGCCCGCCCTCTCCGACCGCAAGGGTTGGGCCATGTTCATCGGCACGCCCGCAGGCATCAACCTGTTCAGCGAGCTGTTCTACCGCGCAGGCAGCCTGCCGGATTGGTATGCGGCCCGGTATACGGTCCACGACACCGACGCGCTCGACCTTGACGAGGTCGCTCGCCTTCAGCGCGACATGCCAGAGCAGGCGTTCGCACGCGAGTACCTGTGCGACTTCAGCGCCGCGGGCGATGACCAGCTCATCAGCCTGTCCGACGCCGACAGCGCCGCCGAGCGCCAATACCCGGACGGCGACGTGATCGACGCTCCGCTTGTCATCGGCGTGGACCCGGCACGGTTCGGGGATGACCGCAGTGCCATCGTCCTGCGGCAGGGGCTCCGCATGGAGAACCCGCGAATCTATACGGGCATCGACAACATGGCACTGGCGGCGGCCGTCGCCAATGTCATCGAGGAACGCGACCCGGACGCCGTGTTCATCGACGCGGGCGCCGGCGCGGGCGTGATCGACCGCCTGCGGCAACTGGGCTACGAGGTGACCGAGGTGCCGTTCGGCGGCAAAGCCACCTTCCCGAACCTGTTCGTGAACAAGCGCACCGAGATGTGGTGGGCCATCAAGGAATGGATCGACCAGGGCGGCTCGATCCCCGACCGCACCGACCTGAAGCAGGAACTGTCCACCCCGCTGTACTGGTACGACAACGTGGGCAAGCGCGTCCTCGAGTCAAAGGACGAGGTCAAGAAGCGGCTTCAGGGCGGCGGCAGCCCAGACATCGCCGACGCGCTCGCGCTCACGTTCGCCTACCCGGTCGCCAAGATGTTGCCTCGAGAAGTGCGCGAGAAGCTGTCGCCGCGCCGCGAGGATCACGACCCATACGAGGACATGTGAGTACCCGTAACGACTAGCGCGAGGAATACAGTCCGTGAGCATCATTCGCCACGCCACCGAGCAGGACATCGACGCATTGACCGCAATGGCCCGCGAGTTCCTCGCCTACAGCGCGTACGGCACGATGATTGCGCCGTCCGACGATGACATCCGTGCCGGCCTCCAGACCGTGCTGACGGCCGGCGTCGTGTTCGTGGCCGAGGTCGGCGAACGCATCGTCGGGGCCGTGGTCGGCGTCGTGGCGCCCATGTGGTTTGCGCCGAGCGTCACGGCCGCCGTCGAACTGGCATGGTGGGTGGACCCCGCGCATCGCATGACGCGCATCCCGTTCCGGCTCATGCACGCGCTCGAGGCGTGGGGCAAGGAGCGCGGCGCGCAACTCATGTGCATGAGCGAACTCGTCATCGAAGGCACGACGCCCGTCGCAAAGATGCTCGGGCGAATGGGATACGTGAACACCGAACGAACGCACGTAAGGGAGATCTGACATGGCAGCGATTTCGTCCATCCTCGCAGGCATCGCCGCAGGCGCGGCCGCCGCCGGAACCGGGTACGCCATCGTCGCGGGCGAGCGCGGCGCGTCCATGCAGCAGCAGGCAATGGGCGAACAGCGCAAGGCGCAGCAGGCCGCCGCAGCGCAGGCCCGCTCGCAGCAGCGCCGTAGCCAGCAGGCAATGGCCGCCGCCAACCGCGCCGAACCCGATGTCGCCGGGATCATGGGACGCGCCGCGGCCGAAGGCGCCGGCGGCCCCGCCAGCACCATGCTCACCGGGCCGATGGGCGTGAACCCGCAGGATCTCCAGCTCGGGCGCTCGTCGCTCCTCGGAGGCTGACGTGAGCCAGTACACCGGAGACGCATCCTCGTACCCCAACGCGCCCACGCGGGATCGGCTGTTCACCCGCTGGGGCCAGCTCAAGAGCGAGCGCGCCTCCTGGTACGCACACTGGCAGGAACTCACGTCGTACATCCTGCCGCGTAACGGCCGCTACTTCGTGCAGGACCGCAACCGCGGCTACCGCCGGCACAACAACATCTACGACAACACCGGGACGCGGGCGCTCCGCACGCTTGGCGCCGGCATGATGTCGGGAGCCACGAGCCCCGCACGCCAGTGGTTCCGGCTCGCCACGCCGGACCCCGAGTTGAACTCGTTCTCGCCCGTGAAGCTGTGGCTTGATGACGTGACCAAGCGCATGCAGCGCGTGTTCCAGAAGTCGAACACTTACCGCAGCCTGCACCAGATGTACGAGGAACTCGGGTGCTTCGGCACCGCGTCCTCGATCATGCTCCCGGACTTCCAGGACGTGATCCACCACTACCCGCTGACGTGCGGCGAGTACTGCATCTCGACCGACGCCAAGGGGCGCGTCTGCACGCTGTACCGCGAGTTCGACATGACCGTCTCGCAGATGGTCAAGGAGTTCGGGCTCGAGAACTGCTCCGTGAGCGTGCAGAACATGTACCGCACGGGCAGCCTCGACCAGTGGGTGCCGATCATCCACGCCATCGAGCCGAGGGCCGACCGCGACATCGGCAAGCGCGACAGCAAGAACATGCCGTTCGGGTCGTGGTACTTCGAGGTCGGCGGCGAGGACGGGCAGTTCCTGCGCGAGAGCGGGTTCATGCAGTTCCCGGCGCTCTGCCCGCGCTGGTCCGTGGTCGGCGGCGACATCTACGGGAACAGCCCCGGCATGGAGGCGCTCGGCGACATCAAGCAGCTCCAGCACGAGCAGCTCCGCAAGGCGCAGGCCATCGACTACCAGAC
>Ga0129336_10000173_pt1 | contig 33801 bp, 54 predicted proteins | sample CPB6_02_DNA_FD_96878 | JGI IMG/M metagenome (GOLD analysis project Ga0129336, IMG submission 96878) | Freshwater to marine salinity gradient microbial communities from Chesapeake Bay, USA - CPBay_Sum_0.6_0.2_DNA | ecosystem: Environmental > Aquatic > Marine > Coastal | place: USA: Chesapeake...
CATCTGCGAGCAGCTGATCTACCGCATCTACGCGCACCCGGACGAGCCGGCAGGCGCGCACATCACCGCGTACCACGTCGAGCTGTCGCAGGCTGACGGGCTCGCGCCCGAGGAGGACTGATGAGCGTGAAGGCAGCGAGGACCGTCAAGTCGGGCAAGTGCAGGCCGCGCGAGGTCACCGAGAAGGTCGCCATCCGCACTGTGACCCCATCGTCGTACGCAGTCGAGATGGTCAGCCAGTCACCTGCTACGTTCGAGCAGTCGTTCTTCCTTGCGTCCGATGTCCACTGGGACAACGCCCACTCAGACCAAGACCTGTTCCTCAAGCACCTTGCGCAGATGCGCGAGCGCGACGGGTACTGGATGCTGAACGGCGACTTCCTGTGCCTGATGCAGGGCTCATGGGATCCGCGCAAGTCGATGTCGGCGTGCCGCCCCGAGCACAAGGTCGATGACTACCTCGACGCCGTGATCCGCACCGCAGCCGACGCGCTGGCGCCGTACGCCGACCGCCTTCTCATGTACGCGCCCGGCAATCATGAGACGGCGATCCTGAAGCGGCACAATAGCAACATGGTCGAGCGGCTCGTACAGGCGCTCAAGGTGCGCAACCCGGCGTGCAAGGCGGTTGCCGCCTCCTACGCCAACTTCATCACGTTCCGCGTGACCAATCCCGGCGGGCACACGGTCGGCAACCCAGTCGTCATGTACGCGCACCACGGGTACGGCGGTGGCGGGCCCGTCACGCGCGGCACGATCCAGACCGCACGCATGGCGGTCTACCTGCCCGACGCGCATCTCGTGTGGACCGGTCATACGCATGACGAGTGGCGGCTCCCCATCGAGCGGTGGCGCCTGAGCGCGCGCGGCTTCCCGTACTCCGACCGCGCCGTCCACTTCCGCACCGCCGGGTACAAGGACGAGTTCAGCCCGCAGAACGGGTGGGCGATCGAGCGCGGGCATCCGCCCAAGCCCAAGGGCGGCGCATGGCTACGGCTGTTTGGCGACCGCACGCAGGCTCCGCACTCGATCGACAGCACCAGATGGGCCGTGCGCTACGAGGTCACCGAGGCGATCTGACTCCGCGCGTAGAGTGTGGTGGCATGAGCGACAAGCAACCCGAGACACGTCCGCAGCGCCGGCGACGGCTCATGCGGCAGGCCTGCGCGCAGATCATCGAGGCCGCAGACGCGGATGCCGTCGTGGTCGTGGCGTCGTACAACGATGCCGACCGCACGCACGTCCGCCTCGCGTCGGCAGGCAATCGCGTCCTCTGCGCCACGATGCTCGACATCGCCAGCGAGAAGATGCAGGAGATCATGGACGAGGACGGCGACGAATGAACAGCACGACGGAATCGGAGCTCGCCACGATCATGCTCGCCATCGGGCGCCTCGAAGGCAAGGTCGATAGCCTGCTCGCGCGGCAGGACGAGTTGCAGGGCGCCATTCAGCGCCTAGAGACGCGCGTGCACGACATCGAGGGCATGAAGCACAAGATGCTCGGTGCCGCTGCCGTCATCGGCGCGGTCGTGTCGCTCGCCATGCGGTTCGTGAAGATCGGGCCGTGAGTTCGCGCCGTATGCGAATTGCGGCGCTGTCACCAAAACGTATGGGGATTGCGGCGTTCGTACTCGTTTTGGGGACAATCGGCTGCAGCGACACGCAGCGGATAGCCGATGCAAGCGGGGTGATCCGCACCAGCGCCGAGAGCAGCAAGGCCCGGTTCGAGCGTGTCGAAACGTCGGCACTTGCGGCCAACGACAGACAGATTGTCACAGAGGCGCGCGCCGGGGCGAAGGAACAAGCGACGATCATCGGGGCGACCGAGGCGATCGTCCGAGCCCTGCCGGGCGTCAAGGACGTGACGCCGTGGTGGGCGACCGTCCTGACCTACGGGCTCATCGCCCTATCCGTGGTAGGCGTGGTGGCGCTCCTGTGGATGACCGGGCTCGGCGCGTTCGTGAAGCGCCTACTGGCGGCGGTAGGGCTCATGATCCCGGCAGCGGAGCGGCGCGAGGCTAACCTCGCCGCCAAGGCAATCGACTACGGAAGCGACGTATCGGTCCGCGAGTGGATAGCCGCACGCCGCGCATCCGACCCCATGTTCGACGCGGCCTACAGGAGAGAGCGACGTGATCGCAAGAAAAGGACAGATGGACGGACCAAGCCAGCCGATCGACCTTGATGGGATCGAGGACGGGAAGCCGTGGATGCAGTTCGTGTGGCCCGTGTACTCGTGGGACCGATGCGGGACGAGGGCGAAGAAGCTGCGCATGAACGTGGACCCCGAGCACCCCGGCACGGTCGGCATCGAGATCGACCTTGACGACGGGGAGACGGTCGCCGCTATGATTCGGACTGCCGACCTGATGCGCTTCGTGGCGCACGCGGTCGCGCTCACTGGAGACAAGACCCCATGCTGACCTTCGCAGATGCTTCGTCCTTCCTCGGCTCGATCTGGTTCGCCGTCATGCTCGGCCTCGTCGGCTACATCGCCGGCAACGTGCTGCCCATCGGCAAGCTGTTCAAGAAGGACTGAAACACACCCGGCGCACCGCTCCGCTTCGGCGTGACGTGCATCAAGGCCGGGTCACAACCTCCCCCCCGGACGGCAACGCCTGCGCCCATGTCGGTGCGGGCGTTGTCGCATGCACGCGATACAGTTCCCGCATGAGTGACATCGTTCCCTCGGAGGGTCAGGGCGGCTCTCCGCTCTTCAAGGATCCGCACCACATCCGCGAGGATCTGCGCACGCTGACCGCTGCGCTCCGCGCCGGGTGGAACGTGCCGGACGACGTGCGCCGTGACGCGCTCGCGGTCGCCGCAGGCATCATGCGCGAGGGCGACCACGCGCGGGACCGGATTGCCGCCGTGCGCCTGCTCGTGCAGATGCGCAAGGATGACGTGGAGGCGCTGGCGCTGCTCGACAAGATCGGCAGGCTTGAGAGCGGGGAGGCGACCGAGCGCATCGAGCTCAAGCCCGTGACCTTCGAGCGGCGGGACTGATGGCCGCCGAGCTGCGCCTGCCCGCGCTGTACGCCAAGCAGTATGAGGCGGTGCACGACCCGCGCCGCATCGTCGTCATCGAGGCATCGACCAAGGCCGGCAAGACCGCCGGGACGATGGTGTGGCTCCTCGGGCACGCGTGGAACGACAAGACCGAGGGGCACGCCTACTGGTGGGTCGCCCCGGTCTACCAGCAGAGCCGCATCGCCTTCGACCGCATGAAGGCGTGGCTCCGAGCCGCCGACGCCACCAAGCGCGTATGGAAGTCGCACGACACCGAGATGTGGATCGAGCTCGCCAACGGGTGCCGCATCTGGTTCAAGTCGGGCGACGATCCCGACAACCTGTACGGCGAGGACGTGTACGGGGCGGTGCTCGACGAGGCGACCCGGATGCGCGAGGAGTCGTGGCACGCCGTCCGCTCGACCCTGACCGCGACGCGGGCGCCCGTGCGCATCATCGGCAACGTCCGGGGCCGGCGGAACTGGGTGCACCGGCTCGCGCAGCGGGCGCAGTCCGAGCCGGCGGGCGACATCGGCTACCACAAGCTGACCGCGTGGGATGCGGTCGAGGGCGGCGTGATCCGGCGCGAGGAGGTCGAGGCGGCGATGCGCGACCTGCCGGCGGCCGTGTTCAAGGAGCTCTACCTCGCCGAGCCATCGGACGATGGCGGCAACCCGTTCGGCATCGACGCCATCGCCAAGTGCGTCCGCCCGCTAGGCGACAAGTCGGTCGCCGTGTGGGGTGTGGACCTCGCAAAGAGCCAGGACTGGACGGTCGCGGTGGGGCTCGATATGGATGGGAATACCGTCGCCCTCGAGCGCTGGCAGGGTCAGTGGGGCGACACCCGCGAGCGGCTGATTCGTCTCATTTGTGATACGCCCGCGCTCATCGACTCGACGGGCGTCGGCGACCCCATCGTCGAGGATCTGCAGCGGGCGCTGCCGAGCGTCGAGGGGTTCAAGTTCACGGCACCCTCGAAGCAGCAGATCATGGAGGGGCTCGCCGCCGCGATACAGCAAGGGTGCATTTCCGTGCCAGACGGGTGGCTCCGCGCGGAGCTCGAAGCGTTCGGCTACGAGCACACCCGCACAGGCGTAAGGTATGAGGCGCCACCCGGACTGCACGACGACGGCGTCTGCGCCCTCGCCCTGGCGGTCAGGCATCACGCGCACGCGCACTCGAACACCCTCGACATACGGATCTTCTGACCACATGGGCATCCTCGACATCTTCCGTCGCAAGGCACAGGAGACAGCGGAGCGGTACTTCGAGTCGTCGCTGTCGGTGATCGACAAGAGCGGCCGGCCCAAGGCGCAGCCGTTCTCCTACCGCGCGGCGGTCGCTGCGTACCAGTCGTGGATCTACGCGGCGGCGTCGATCAACGCGCAAGCGGTCGCGTCCGTGCCGCTGCGCCTCTACGTCCGCTCGCGCGCCAACGGGCGCAAGCTCTTCGACACGCGCCCCGTGCCGACCGCCCGTAAGAAATACCTGCGCGGGGATCTTTCGGTGCAGCCCTCGAGCCTCGTGCGCCGCAAGGCGCTCGCAGGCGACTTCGAGGAGGTGAGCACCGAGCATCCCGTGCTCGAGGTGCTGCGCAAGGCGAATAGCGTGGACGACGGCTTCGGGCTCGCCATGAGCCGCATCCTGTTCCTTGAGCTCACGGGCAACGCCTATCTCCACCCGGTCATTGACCCGACGCTCAACGTGCCGACGGAGCTCTGGACGATGCCGAGCCATCTCGTAAAGGTGCTGCCGAGCACGGACGGCCTGATCGCCGGCTACCGCTACGGCATCGACTCGCAGGCAGAGGTGGACTTCACGCCGGACGAGGTCATCCACTTCAAGCGCCCGAACCCAAAGAGCCTGCTCTACGGGCTCGGCAAGGTGGAGGCGGCCTGGGGCGTCGTGCAGCAGAATGCCGCCGTGCACGAGATGGACTTGGCCACGTTCGAGAACATGGCGCGCCCGGACTACGCGGTGATCATTAAGGGCGGCGCCGGCAAGGAGCAGCTCGAGCGGTTCGAGACGAAGATCCGCGAGGCGCTGCAGGGCACCCGCAAGAGCGGCAAGTTCATGGCGATCACGGGCGATGTCGAGCTCAAGCCGCTGTCGTTCCCGACGAAGGACTTGGGCGGGCGCGATGAGATCGTCGAGGAGATTGCCGCCATTTTCGGCGTGCCCGTCTCGATGCTCAAGGCGAACGATCCCAACCTCGCCGCCGCCAAGAGCGGCTACGCGCAGTGGCGCGAGAGCACCATCGCCCCGATCTGTCGGCTCGACGAGGAGACGCTCAACGCGAAGCTCCTGCCGCTGTTCGGGATCGAGGACGACGCCTACCTCGCGTACGACAACCCCGTCCCAGCCGACCGCCAGCAGGATCTCGTGGAGCGGCAGACGTCCGTCGCCGGCGGATGGCTCACCCCCAATGAGGCGCGCATCGAGGCGGGCTACGAGCCCTTCGACGATGACTCGGCAGATCGGCTCTACGTCAACGGACAGCCGCTAGGAGGCGCTGTGGGCGGCTTCTCGCTCGGAGGCGGCTTCGGGGCAGGCGCACCGCAGCCTGCCGCTAGCGAGGCTGCTGCGCCCCTCAACGGCGCGCAGATCCAGAGCGCCAACGACATCCTCCTTGGCGTTAGCGCTGGCACGGTCGCGCCCGCTGCGGCTATCGCCCTTATCCAAGCGCTCGGCGTCAGTCGGCAGCAAGCCGAGATCATGGTGCGAGCTCAATCGGGAATCGAGCTCCCGACGTCGGCGGTGCTTTCCGAAGCGGCGGTGCCCGGAGCCAAGCGGCTCGCGCTGCCCGCCGCCAAGCAAGACGACTGCGTGAGCGACAAGATCCGCACGCTGCTCGACGAGGGCTACCCGCGCGAGCAGGCAATCGCCATCGCCATCTCCATGTGCGAGGGCAAGGCGTGGCGCGACGCGGACCCCGCGAAGGCGGTCGGCGACGTGGACACGCGACCGACCGAGGAGATGGCACGGCTCGCCGCGCGTGGGCTGGAACTGCGCGCCGAGTTCAACCGGGGCGGTACGGAGGTCGGCGTGGCACGCGCACGCGACATCTCCAACCGCGCCAACCTCTCCGAGGAGACGATCCGGCGCATGGCGTCGTACTTCAGCCGTCACCGAGTTGACCTTGACGCCGAGGGCGCGCGACCCGGCGAGGACGGCTACCCGAGCGCAGGCGCGATCGCGTGGATGCTGTGGGGCGGCGACCCCAATGACCCCGATTCGGCAGGTGCGGCGTGGGCGAAGCGCAAGCAGGACGAGATCGACCGCGCGCGCGAGAAGTCGGCGACCCGTACGGCCATCGCCGAGTACGTGGCGCTGGTGGACGGGCGCGACGAGGCGAGCGACCGCAAGGCCATCGACACGCTGCTAGCGACAGTCACCAAGAGCCTTGACCCCGTAGCGGTCAGCAACGCCAAGATGCTGGATTACCTTCTCAACGACGAGGACACGACCAAGTGAGCGACACGAACCAGACGCCCGAGGTGAACGCAACGCTTCTCGCTGCGGTGCTAGCGAAGAAGGCAGCGGAGCGCGCCGAGCGCGCGCGGCTCGCAGCCGACAACGCGCAGGAGTTCGCTGCGGAGGCGCAGAAGGCGCTGACCACGATCAAGGTGGGGCCAGTCGGTCCCGTGGGTCCGCAGGGTCCGCAGGGCGAGCAGGGTCCGCCCGGACGCGACGGCGCAGACGGTCAGAGCATCGTGGGTCCGCAGGGACCGAAGGGCGACAAGGGCGACAAGGGCGACCAAGGCGAGAAGGGCGAACCCGGCGAGAGGGGCGCACGCGGTCCAGCAGGTCCGCGCGGTCCAGCAGGCAGCGGTGGCGCGCCTGTTCTCGTCAATCCCGAGTTTGAGACGCTGGGCGTGCGCGGCGCTGCGCGGTTCAACGACGGCGTGACGGCGAGCGGCGCAGTCAATGTCACTGGAGCAGCGACGTTCACGGGCGGCGCAACGGTGCGACCGAACGCGAGCGCGCCAACGAGCAACGTGGTGCTAGGGCCGAGCGCAGGGATAGCACTTGGAACAGGAGCCACAGACAACGTATTCATCGGTTTGCGTGCCGGAGATTCGCAGGTCAGCGGAGATCAGTGCATTGCGATCGGAACCGATGCGCTGCAATCTGAAACGCAGTACAGCCGAAAGATCGCCATTGGGCAAGCGGCACTAGCCGCAGATACTTCAAACTCCGGAACAACCTCGGCGAATGTCGCAATTGGCGCATTGGCGCTTACAACGACAACTGGAGCCGGACAGACTGCAGTGGGAGACGCATCATTGCGCCGCGTCAGCACTGGCACGGGCAATACCGCTATCGGGTGCTTGAGCGGACACAATATCAACACCGGATCAGCAAATGCTATTGTCGGGCAGGCGGCAAATGCGCTGACAACTGGCAGTCACAACGTAATCATCGGATCTGCTGTTCCGGGTTCGATTGATGGTGCTGGACCATCGCTGACAACCGGCTCCGGAAACATTCTCATAGGACGCGCAAACTGCGCCGCTGCAGACTCTAACTCCATCGTAATTGCTGGTGGCGTTAGCCCGCTATTTGGATTTGCCATCGGCGACGGCAGCAATACGACGGTGATCGGGAACACCTCGACCACATCGACGCGCATCCCCGGCGGCAACCTCACGCTCTCCAACGGCAACCTGATCCTCGGGACGAGCGGCAACGGCATCGACTTCAGCGCGGACGGCAACGCCGCAGGCATGACGAGCGAACTGCTCGACGACTACGAGGAAGGAACGTGGACGCCGCAGTACACCAACGCAACGCCTCCGACTACCGCGTACACCATGAACAACATACGCGCGAACTACACTAAGGTCGGTCGCGTGGTGACCCTCAATTTCTACAGCCGCACGAGCAACGTAGATACAACTGGCGCATCTGGAGCATTGCAAATCAGCGGCCTTCCGTTCACATCAGCAAGCGATGCAGGCGGAACCGTTGGACTTTGCACATCATGGGCAGGCGATTTCCCTGCGCATGGTCAGGTCACGCTAAATGCGACTGCTATAACTCTGCGATATCGAGACACATCTGATGGGGCCGATGTGTCGATGGATGCGGCGGACCTCACGACGGGAGCGGGGAACGCCAACAATCTCATCATGTCCATGACCTACTTCACGACCTAACCCATGCTCACCAAGACCACCATCGTTGACAAGACCGAAGTCCTAGAGAACGGCTGCGTGCAGGTGCGCACCGCCATCCGCGTGATGGAGGACGGCGCGGTCCTCTCGCAGTCCTTCCACCGCCACGTAGTCGCGCCGGGGCAGGACTACAGCGGCGAGGATCCGCGCGTGCAGGCGATCTGCGATGCCGTGCATACGCCGGAGTGCATCGCGGCGTATCAGGCGAGCATGACGAACGCAGGCTGACGCTATGGCCTCGCGCATCCGCGTCAGGCGAAGCAGCGGCCCGTCCGTCTCGACCGCCACCGCAAAGGTGGTGCCGGGCGAGATGCTTGCCGACACCACGGCAGGCACGATGTTCCTCGCGAAGGACGACGGCTCCGTTGTCAAGATGGCGATGGACGCCGATGTAGTAAAACTGACTGGCACGCAGGCTGTCGCGGGCGCCAAGACGTTCAGCGACATCACGACAATCAGCAACAGCACCGCGAGCAGCAGCACGACGACTGGCGCGCTCGTCGTTAGCGGCGGCATCGGCGTGGCTGGCGCCGTGCATTCCGGCGCTGACTCGTACTTCAACGGCATTCGCATCGGCAAGGTCGCAGGCACCAACAACACCGTCATAGGCGACGCGGCAGGCGCATCGCTCGCATCCGGCGGCAACGAGTCGGTTCTTGTGGGCTATCAGGCCGGGGACGCGATCACCACAGGGGATAACCACGTGGCGGTGGGCGCAGGTGCGCTATCGGCGATCACCACGAACAGTAATACGGTAGCGGTGGGCTACAACGCGCTTCTTAGGTCTACGGCAGCGGATGTGGTCGCGGTCGGCTCCGAGGCGCTGGACATCAACACGCTTGGCACCGCAAACGTCGCCGTAGGTCGCTCGGCTCTCGGTGCTGCGACTACGGCAATTGCCACGGTCACAACGACAGTCGCAGGCACGGGCGGCACGGACGGCGCGAAGACCGGGATCCAACTTGAGCGCGACAGCGGCGGGACGATGGTGACCTATCCGACCGTCAATCTCACTGTGACAGGCGGCGCGGTGAGCGGGACGGTGACAGTTGCCACAGGCGGCAGCGGATCGACAAGCAGCACGGCAGGCGGCATCATCTTCAAGGCAAACGCGGCAGGCATTACCGCTGGCGTTCCTGCGGATTGGCGCTGCCAGTTGGCGACGGTCAGCACGGCGACAAACAACACGGCAGTCGGGCATCAGGCCGGACTGTCAATTACAACCGGTTCAGATAACACTTGTATTGGTCGCCAAGCGGGTGATGCTATTACTACTGGCGAATTCAACACGGCACTGAGTGCTGGCGCTTTAGGAGTCTGCACAACTGGTTCTTACAACGTGGCGCTAGGAACGGCATTAGGCGCGCTTACTACAGGCAATGACAATATGGGGATAGGACTATTGTCGCTGTCCTCATTGCAAACTGGGGTAAACAACGTATCCGTAGGCAGGCGCTCGTTGCAGAGCCTTACAGGTAGCGCGAGCGGGAATATCGGGATCGGCAATCAGGCAGGCCGATATCAGGGATCGGGGACGACAGAACTTACAGGCGCGACTAACTCGGTGTTCATTGGCAACACAAGTCGAGCCAACGGCACATCTCAAAGCAATCAGGTCGTCATCGCAGGGCTGGACGGGCTAGGCGACGGAAGCAACACGACAGTTATCAACAATTCCTCGACCACCTCGACGCGCATCGCAGGCACGGCGGCGAGCGTGCTTCGCGTGGACGGCGATACGGTGCGCATCGTCAATGACCGCACCCCGGCAACCGCAGGCGCGGCAGGCAATGAGGGCGACTTCTGCTGGGACGCCAATTACCTCTACATCTGCATTGCGGCAAACACATGGAGGCGGGTGGCACATGCAACATGGTGACGAGGACATGACCGCGCAGCACCTTGCAGGGCTTGCAGCAAGCGCATCGGCGATTCGCGCGCTCATCGCGGCAGGCGACCGCAGCGACGAGGCACGCGATGCGGTGCGCCGCAACTGCGACCACATCGGGATTGCGTGCCAGTACGAGGATGTGCAGGCGAGCGGCGCCGACCTGTCCGACTACCTCTCCGCGCAGCGTGAGGGGCATGGGTGGCTGCATGTGTGACCCCTGCACGCATCGCGCGGTGCTGCGCGCCGTCAAGGCGCTCGCCAAGAGTCCTGCGGCGCGGTGCATCGACCCCGACGCGGCGATGCCGTGGATGCCGATGATCGCGGACAGCCAGGCCTACCGCACCAAGGATGGCGAGGTGCCGCTGCACGAGATCGAGCGGCGCGAGCTCGAGACGTTTACGCGGCGGATGCGGGACATCTTCGGCGGCTACGTCAACGACGTCATCGACGACGCCAAGGGGCGCGGGCTCACCGGGCGTGCGCAGATCACCTACGTGAGCCAGCGCATGGCGACGCTCGCCCCGCAGCTCGCGCTCGAGATCGCGCAGGTCGCGGGTCCGTACGGCCAGTTCATGGCGACCGCCGGCGTGCAGGCGGGCATATCGCAGATCGAGCAGCGCGCGCGCATCGAGATCGACTACAACGTCATCTTCGACGAGGCGAGCGAGTTCGCCGTCGAGGCGGCGCAGAACGCCGCGCAGCGCGTCGGCAACGTGGCGTCGCGCAGCATGGTCGAGCGCGTGCAGGGCACGATCGCGCGCGGCATCGAGGAGCTCAAGGACACCGACGAGGTGACGGGCGACCTCATGGACCTCGGCTTTGACGAGATCAGCGCCAACCGCATCGCGCGCACCGAGAGCGTGCGCGCCTACACAGACGGTCAGGTCGCGGCGTGGGAGGAGTCGGGCGTCGTGAGCCGCAAGGCCTGGCTCCTGTCGCCGACCTCGTGCGAGTTCTGCGAGATCGCCGCGATGGAGTACGGCGAGCAGGGCATCGCGCTCGATCAGCCGTTCTTCCAGAAGGGCGACCGGATCGTCGCGTCGGACGGTCGCGAGCTCAACCTAAACTACGAGAACGTCAACGGTCCCCCGCTCCACCCCTTCTGCCGCTGCACCCTCGTACCAGTCGTAGACCTATGAACAGCAAGCACCTACAGGCATCGATCCGCAAGGCCGCCGGCAAGGCGAGCACCTTCGTCGCCACGATCACGACTGACTCGGTGGACCGAGACGGCGAGGTCGTCGTCCCCGCCGGCATGAACAGCAAGGAGTACGAGGCGAACCCCGTCCTCCTGTACGAGCACGACGTGAAGCAGCCGATCGGGAAGATGCTGAAGATGCGCCGAAACGAGCGCAACATCGAGGCCGAGTTCGCCCTGGCGCCGCGGCCCGAGACGCATGTCGGAGAGTGGTTCCCCGATACGGTCGCCGCCCTCATGGACTTCGGCGCCCTCAATACCATGAGCATCGGCTTCCTCGGGCTTGAGGCGCGCCCGGCCAGCAAGTCGGATAGCGAGAAGTACGGTAGCGGCGTGCGCCGCGTCTACGGCAAGTGGAAGCTCCTTGAGGTGTCGGTGGTGTCGATCCCCGCCAATCAGGACGCCATCATCACCGCCGTCCGCAAGGGGCTATGCTCGCCCGCCGTCGCCAAGCGATTCGGCGTGACGGTGCCCGACGCGCCTGCGCCGATCCGCCGCTCGTACCGCGTCTCGGTCGCCGTGCCCGCGCTCGGTGACCTTGACCGCGTGCAGATCGTCCGCGACGAGATGGCGCGCGCACGCGGACGGCTCTACGCCGACTGAACAGACTCTCTCCTTTGCCACGGGCCGCCCGTTGTGGGGCGGCCTGTGGTGTTTCATGCGCGCCTAGTGTTGTGGCATCGGTTGGTCGAGTCGGTGGGCACACGCCCGGACGAATGACCTGCGCCGGCACCGTCAATTCACCCCAAGCAACCCACCCCATTACGGGAGCGTTATTCATGCGCAACATCACCGTCGCCGAGCTGCAGAAGAACCTGCAGGCTCTCGCGAACCAGAAGGGCGCGCAGGGATTCGACAAGGCCAAGGCCCTCTACCTCGAGGGCGTCATGGTCGTCGATGAGCAGGGCAACCCGCTCGACCCCAGCGCCATCAACTACGAAGTCACCATCAGCCCGGCCGCAGAGGTCGAGGAGGACGCCATGTCCGAAGATAAGCCCGAGGAGACGGCGAAGTCCGTGGCCTCCGAGGTCCGTGCAGTCATCCGCGACGAGATCGCGAAGTCTGCGTCCAAGCCCGCACCCAAGCTCGTGAAGGTCGAGAGCCCCAAGGTTCACGGCCGCCTGCGCGCGTTCAAGTCCGTCGACGAGGCGTACCGCTTCGGCCGCTGGGCGATGGCGTGCCTCGGTCACACCAAGAGCGCGCAGTGGTGCTCCGATCACGACCTGCTCGTGACGAAGGGCCACGTCGAGGGCGTCAACACTGCCGGAGGATTCCTTGTCCCTGACGAGTTTGAGAACAGCCTCATCACCCTCCGCGACCAGTTCGGCGTGTTCCGCCAGAACGCGCGCATCGTGCCCATGTCCTCGGACGTGAAGCGCATGCCGCGCCGCGCAGGCACCGTGACCGCCTACTTCGTGGGCGAGGCGGCTGCCGGCACGCAGAGCCAGATGAGCTTCGACTCCGTGAACCTTGTCGCAAAGAAGGTCATGGTGCTCACCAAGATCAGCTCCGAGCTCTCGGAGGATGCCATTGTCTCGCTCGGCGATGACGTCGCAAACGAGGTGGCGTACGCGTTCGCCAAGAACGAAGATGATTGCGGGTTCAACGGCGACGGTACGTCGACCTATGGCGGAATGATCGGGTTGAAGAACGCGATCGTCGCGGGCGGCACGTCGGACTCCGGCGAGACCAGCCTTGCGGACGTCAAGCTCGCGGATTGCCGCGAGGCGGTCGGCAAGCTGGCCGCGTGGGCGGACACCCCGAACACGAAGTGGTACATCAACCGCACGATCTGGAACAGCGTGTTCCTGCGTCTTGCGGAGGCTGCTGGCGGCGTGACCGCGAACGAGATCCGCGACGACCAGGGCGGCCTGTCGTTCTACGGCTACCCGGTCGTGCTCGCGCAGGCCATCCCTGCGGCGACCACGAACGGCGACGTCCTCGCGTACTTCGGCGACCTCTCGCTCGCGGCCTACCTCGGCGACCGCCGCTCGACGACTATCGAGTTCAGCAACGCCGCGCTCAACGCGTTCGAGCAGGATGAGCTGGTGGTTCGCGCCACTCAACGATATGACATCAACGTTGCGAACGTGGGCGATGCCTCGGTCGCGGGCGCGATGATCAAGTTCACCCTCTGATCCTGAAAGGACACAGACCCCCATGCTTTCCAACCAAGACGTCAAGACGATCTGCTCGAGCCCCGCGACCGTGACCAACGGCGGTACGGGGACGTTCATCGTCGATACCCGCGGCTTCGCCGCTGCGCAGTTCGTGGTGGCCCCGTCCGCAGGGACCGGCGCCACGAACATCCCGACCGTCCTGAAGCTCGAGGAGGGCGACACGACCGCCACCTTCGGGAACCTCACGGGCTACGTCGGCGGCACCAACAGCGCCGGCGGCTTCACGATCCCCACCGCCATCGCCACGGCAGCCACCGCCGTCCAGCCCTACGTGCTGAACGTCGACCTGCGCGGCAAGAAGCGGTTCCTGAAGCTCTCGGTCAGCCCGCAGACGACGATCACCTACGGCTTCGTCTGCAGCCTGTCCCGTCCGGCGACCTCGCCGAACGTGATCGGCGAGGCGATCGCAATCCTCGGCGCCGACGGTGCGCAGGCGGCAGGCACGACCACGGTCGGCCTCGTCGTCAACCCCGACGGCCCGATGGGCGCCTGACCCATCTGCACGCCTTCGGGCGCGCACCGTGCGCACGACGCACACCGACGCAGGGGCGGCCTTCGGGTCGCCCCTGTGTCATTGGTGCGGTATCGTCCGCGCATGCTCAAGCTCGATCTCGGTGCAGGACGCACCCGCATTCCCGGCTACACGCCAATCGACGCAGCGATGGGACATGACGTCCGCGCGCTGCCATTCGCATCCAACGTCGCGGATGAGATCCGCGCGAGTCACGTACTCGAGCACATCCCGTTCCCGGAGGCGCGGCAGGTGCTCAAGCACTGGGTCGACGTCCTCAAGCCGGGCGGATGGCTCAAGGTCGCAGTCCCGAACTTCGACCTCATCGTCAAGTGGTACACCGAGGGTCGCGGCAGCGAGCTGAACCTCGAGGGGATGCTCATGGGCGGGCACTCCGACCACAACGATGCGCACCATGCGATCTACCAGATGCAGAAGCTCGAGGGGCTGCTCAAGGAGGCGGGGCTCGAGGACATCTGCCCGTGGGAAGGCGACGCGGACGACTGCTCACGGCATCCCGTGACGCTGAACCTCAAGGGACGCAAGCCGCACAAGCAGGTACCCGCAGAACTGCCCACGTACGACGACATGCACCTCGTGCAGACATGCCCGCGCCTTGGATTCACAGACCACATGTACTGCGCGGCGATCGCCACCAAGTCGCTGGGCATCAACCTGACTCGGCACACTGGCGTCTTCTGGACGCAGGGCATCGACCGCGTGCTGTCCGAGGCGTCGCGCAACGACAAGCTCAAGTGGATCATCACGACCGACTACGACACGCTCTTCTGCGCCGAGGACATCGTGCGCATGCGCGAGATCGCCGAGCGCATGGATCTGGACATTCTCGCGCCGATGCAGGCGGGACGCGAGCGCACCTCGCCGCTGCTGACGATGCGCGACGAGAACGGCAACCTCAAGACGGGCGTCCTGTCCACCGAGCTCGAGAAGGACGCCATTCAGGTCGCGACCGCGCACTTCGGGCTCACGCTGATCCGCCGCGAGGCGCTGCTCAAGGTCGAGCGCCCGTGGTTCGTCGGCGTGCCGGCGCCGGACGGGACTTGGGGCGAGGGCAGGGTCGACGACGACATCACCTTCTGGCGCCAGTGGGAGAAGGCCGGGCTCAAGGCGTGGCTCACGCCGAAGGTGCAGGTCGGGCACGCGGAGCTCGTGGTCGCGTGGGTCGACCGCGACCTGCGCCGGCAGTGGCAGTCCACGAGCGAGTACTACGCGCAGGGCAAGCCGTGGTACGCACGCTCCTAATGTTGGGGCATGCCTGTAGGAACCTACGCCCTCACCTCGCTCGCGAACCTCAAGTCGTGGATCGGGATCTCGACCAGCACGGATGACGCCGTGCTCGAGAAGGCGATCGACCGCGCGACGGCGCGCATCGAGTCGTACGTCGGTCGGCAGATCCTCTCGCGCACCTACGCGGAGTGGCGCAATGGGTGCGGCGTCGACACGATCCGCCTGCACCAATGGCCCGTGACGCAGGTCACCAACGTCTGGACGGGCAACTACGCGGCGCTTGTGGTGTCGAGCGCGCAGCCCACCGACATCCGCGCGAGCGTCTCGGTGAATCAGGAGACGGGCACGAACGCTGTCGCCCTGACGCGCACCGACTCGAGCGGCGTGACGACGGCGACGAGCCTGTCTCTCGCGACCTACCCGACGACGACGAGCCTCGCGACCGCCATCGGCTCGACGGCTGGCTACGCCTGCAGCCTCGGCAAGAACATCCGCTCGGTGCAGCTGCGTCCGCGCGCAGGCGCCGACACGATCCTTGCGACGGTGACGCTGTTCGCCGCCGACACCGCGAGCGAGTACACCTACGACTACGACACCGGGCGCCTGTCGATCGATCCCTCGTGGTGGGCGCAGTGGCCGATGGACCGTGGCGTCATGCCCGACGCCGTGAAGAGCGTGCTCGTCGAGTACACCGCCGGCTACGCGACCGTGCCCGACGACATCGAGCAGGCGTGCATTGAGGTCGCCGCCATGATGTACCGCGACCGCCGCAGGGACTCGGGGCTCGCCTCGGAGAGCCTGGGCGACTACTCCTACACCCGCGCCAACCGCGCCGAGGTCGATGCGGTCATGGCAGGGCTCCTCTCGGATTGGCGGGAGATCTCGTGAGCGTCGACAGCATGATCACGCAGTACGGGATCGCCGCGACCACCCAGCGCCCGACGACCACGGTCGACACGACTGGCTCGGTGATCAACACCTACACGAACGCGATCACCGCCCTTACGGTCTACCTGCAGCAGCGCGGCGGCACCGAGACGGACATGATGGGCGCCCAGCGCAACACGCTAACCGCAGTAGGCTACGTGCCCGTAGGAACGGCTATAAGCCCTCAGGATCGGCTCTACGTCGGGACGGTCTACTGGGACGTCCAAGAGGTGCGGACGCCTGACGAGCGCTCTGCGGGCGACGGCGTGGCTCATATGCGTCTAGAGCTGACAAGGACGCTGCCGCTCTAATGCCTGCGCGCCATAACTTCAACTCTAACGAGATTAGGCGCCGCCTTGAGGTCGCCCTGTCCGAGGGCGCGAAGGTGGTCATGTTCGACCTGCAGGCGACGATGCGGAAGCTGCTTGACAATGAGGGTAAGGGCAGGATCTACAGCCGCAACAGGTCGGGCGTACGGATCATGGAGCGGCTTGGGCTCCGGGAAGGCCAGTTCATCTCGGAGGCCACGCGATCCCGCATCCTGTACGAGGGCGGCAGGCGGGCTAGGCGACCCCGTGGCGGGCAGTTCGGCGGCATGACCGCTACGGGTGGTCGCGTCATCTCGGCAGTCTCACAGGGCAGGCGCGCGGCTCCAGCGCCTGGAACATTCATCCCGGCGCGCGGGCTCCGCGAGAAGAGCGTTGGCATCCACCGCGCATCGCTGCCGGGCGACCCGCCCGCCAAGGACACGGGACGCCTCATCAACTCCACGCAGACCAAGCCCAAGCGCCTGCGCGAGGGAATCGGCGTCGGATGGCGCCTGACCCTTGGCGTCAAGTACGCGCGCTGGCTTGAGTACGGGATTGGAGTCGGCCGGCGCCCGTTCGTTGCTCCGTCGATCCAAGCGACCCGATCGCGGGCACCGCAGCTCATGCGCACTATGCTTGCAAGGTTCGGATTCAACGTGCCATGAAGCCAATAGCCGCCGCCATCCACACGAAGCTCGGGAGCGCGACGGGCGCAGGATCCTTCCATGCGCTTCTGGGCGGTCGGTACTACCACGTTGAGGCGCCGCAGAACACCGCCTTCCCGCTCGCCGTCTGGACGCTTGACGCGGTCGACAATGACGACCAGTTCGGCGGCTCGCGAATACTGCGCGGGACGCTGACCTTTGACATCTACTGCGAGGGCAAGGCAGGCGCGGCGGCTGCAATGGACATCGAGGAAGCGCTCTACGCGCTGCTCGACCAGCAGGCGCTTGCGGTCAGCGGAGGCACGTACGGCAATGTCACGCTGCAGTGCATCTCGCGCGGTCTACCATCTGCGACAGACGAGTTCATGGTCATGAGCACCACCTACAGCATCTTCACCACGAGGGTCGCCTAATGGCAGCAATCAGCGGCAATACGGGCAACGTCAGCGGCAACGGCATCGTCGGCAACCTGAACACATGGAGCGCGACGATCTCGCGCGCCGTGTCTGACGTCACCGGATTCAACAACAGCGGCCGCAACCGAATCCTCGGCGTCTATGACCTCACCGGCAGCGCCGGCGGCATCATGGACGACGGGTCAAGCCTGCTGTCGAGCAGTAATTTCGCGGCGTTCACCTCAGCGACCGGCGCCAACGTGATCCTCACGGCCGACAGCGGCAACGCGATCACGGCCGCCTGCGTCGTGTCCGACATCGCACTCGGGTCAAGCAAGGCCGGCGACGCGACGATCACATTTTCCTTCAGTCTCGCCTCGACGGTGACGACAGGGACGCTGCCCTTCACGATCGCCTGGTCGTGACGCCATGAGCAGGAGAGAGCCGACAGTCGTAGGGCTGCCGATTCCGGGATTTGCCGTCGCCGGCATCACGACATCCGAGGACGACTGGGTCGTCACAGGCTCCTACCGCGGCGCGCCGTTCCGCAAGTACGTCACGCCGAACATCGACGCCGAGCATGCGATGCGCACAGCAGTTGCCGTGCTCGGGTTCGATCCCTCGGGCATCGAGTGGATACGCGCCGACCGGAGGCGCGATGTCGAGCACTGCGTGCGCCTCGATGGCGATTGGCTACGATCGCGCGCACTATGAGGGCTCCGCTCACCATCGGCTCGCTGACGCTGCGCTTCCTGACGCTGCGCGACTGGAATGACCTCACCATGCGGTGGCTTGCTGCGCGCCAGCAGGAGCACGAACAGGCGCTTCGCCGGTCGGGCGCAGGCCCGGCGGACATCGCGCGGGCGGTGCAGGAGTATGCGGACAGGCGCAGCGCCTACGCGCTCCTGCTCGAGATGTGCAAGACCTTCGACGGAGCGTGCATGATCCTCGAGCGCTCCGCGCAGAACGCCGGCATCGAGCGCGACCACCTGCATGCGGCGATGGAGGGGCTCGACCCCGACGCCGTGGCGATCCTTGCCATGCGCGCGTGCGGATGGGAGATACGTCCGCAGGGCGAATCGGGAAACGCCTAGAGCCGCCGTCCGACGAGGACTGGCGGCGGCACATCGCGCTCGTCGCGCGCTACCTGCCGGGATTCGGGAATCCGCTTGACATGACGCTGCCTGAGCTGGAGGGCTGGGCGGACGCGCTCGCGCACATCCTCGAGCGCGAGAACGGGACGTCCGGGGACGCCGTTGACCATCGCGCTAGAGTAGAGGCTGAGATGCGGAGACTCCACGGATGAGCATGGCAGGGAATCCCTCGCTGATCGTTGATGTGGTCGCCAACAACGCGCAGCTCGGCAATGGCCTTCGTGCCGCCGAAGCACAGGTGACCGCATCGGCATCGAGAATGGGCACGCTTGTCGATGCCCAGATGGGCAAGTTCGGCTCGCAGCTCGTCGGCACGCTCTCTCGCGGATTGAGCGCCATGATGGCGATACAGGCTGCGGATGCCGCCATCCGCGCCACGACGGAAGCCTTCAGGAACAACCGGGACATACCCGACGCGATCCTCGAGTCGATGCAGAGGACGTTCTCGTCGGTGCCCATCTTCGGCGCCATACAGGATGCGCTAATACCGCTCGGCGAAAGGCTCGGCACCTCGATCGCGCAGAGCGCCGTAGGCGTCATGCAGCGCGAGTTCGGGATGTTCGCCGGCATGACGTTCTCTGATCGCGGGAACGAGCCGCTCATCGCCGAGAGGACTGCCGAGCTCGAGCGCCTGCGCCGGCAGGCGAGCATGGCAAGCGTCGAGACGGTAGATACGGCGATCGGTCGCTTCCGCGTCGCCACGGACACGGACAAGGCGCAGCAGGAGCAGGTGGAGATCCTGCGCCGCATCGAGTCGATCATGCAGGAGCTCGGCATGCAGGTGAAGGGCGCAAACTGACATGGCAATCACAGAGCTCGCCAATTCGCGGACGATCGCCTACAACAACGGGAATCCCGTCGGGATCCGCGAGTACTACGCCCACCCGTACGAAACCGAGAAGGGGGTCATAGACGAGTACCTGAGCGGCAACCTGCCGCAGAAGATGACCCCGTGGCCGTCGACGGGATTCTTCACGCCACCTGTCTCGCTCTACGTGCAGGACTTCGAGCTCCGGCGCGACCCCAACGTCCCCGAGGGCTGGTACGTCACCATCACCTACCGCGAGCGCGGTGACGCTGCGCTCACGCCGGCGCTGACGCCCAACGACGTCGGGTACATGACGATGCGCCTATCGGTCGAGGCGAGGTTCCAGGATGTGTGGCGCCAGTGGTGGTCTGACGAGGAGACGAATGCGCAGGCCGGAACAGGCAAGCTCGACGAGTTCGCGCGCCCGCTCTACAGCGTCGGCACGCAGGACAGCGATATCGGCGGCAGGAAGGTCGACGTCGCAGGGCAGCCGACGAGCATCATGCGGCACATGCAGCGCATGCAGCTCGAGCTCGTGACGGGCGCCTTCCCGTCCGCTGCCGCATATCGCGCCTATCTCGGCGTGCGCAATCTGACGACGTTCCTTGGCGCCCCTGCCGGGACTCTCGTGTTCACAGGCGCAGATGCGGCGATGGTCAGCCCCGGAAAGTGGCAGGTGACCTTTGCCTTCGACGTCGACTACTTCTTCCACCTGCAGCAGGTCGCCAAGCGCAATCTCAACGGCAGCATCCTCCTCGACGGCGAGACAGGCGGATCGGTGCAGGGCACAGGGCACGCGAAGATCGTGTCATGGGTGCAGCCGTTCCCGATCGTCAAGGAGATGCGCGGGCTCAATTCGTACTTCGTGTCGCTACCCTGAGAAGGACATATGGCAAACGAGATCACACTCACCGTGAACATGAGCGTCGCCAAGGGCTCGCTCCGCTACACATTCTCGCCACCTACGGCGAACATCAACCTCACAGGCAACGCGGCGGCTGGCGGCGTGCAGAACGTCAGCACGGCGACCGAGGCGCTCCTGCTCATCGATGTGACGACGCGCGGGATGGCGAACTTCGTGAACCTGACGTCAGGCACGGAGGTCGAGCTCGGAACCTGGGACGGCACAAACTTCAACCCGTTCCAGCAGCTCAACGCCGGCGAGCCTGCGGTGCTCAGGCTTTCCGCATCGAGCGGCACGAGCCCGGTCGCGAGGGTGATCGAGCCGACAAACGGCACGGCAAACATCCAGTGGCAGGTGTTCTCGGAGTGACACGATGAGCCTTCGGCGCTTCCAGAACCTGCAGATCGGCGCGCTCACCGCCCAGCGGATGAACGAGCTCGTCGATGCAGTATCGCGCCTGCAGGCGAAGGTGGACCAGCCGCAGCGCATCCCCGACGCGCCGCGCGGCCCCATGCTCGTGCGGATCACGGAGCGGTACGCAAGCAGCGAGGTGGGCGAGCCGCCGAGCGTCGAGGGATCTGAGGTGATTGACGCGAGCGCATACCTGTTTGAGCAGGTGCATATACGGTTCCGGCGCGACAGCGGCACGGTCGAGATCTCTGCACGCGAGTACGGGCTCAAGTCGCGCGCGCAGCAGGGACAGGACGAGGATCTCACGCTCGTCGCCATCGATCCGCGCAAGGGCAGCGACATACAGCCCGGCACGCTCGCGACCGTCTATCCGCTCGATGTTGACGCAGGCCCGTCGGGTGGCGATGTGCCTGAGCAACAGGGGCTCTACATGCTGCTGCGCACATTCGCTCCGCCGGAGGTTGCGGTCTACGAGATCACCGGGCTTGGCGCTGAGCTCGGTCACTACTTCGGGGTGCCGCAGGCGGAAGGGGCGCCGGAGGACATCGACGTCGGCAAAGAGCCTGTCCTGATCATCAACCTCTACGAGACGAGCGACTACTACGGCGCGCTCGCCGGCATCGGGCCTTGCGTGCAGATTCAGCCCGGCACGCTGTTCATCGGCGACCGCGTGCCGGTGCTCGTCTACGGCGGGCAGCACTACACGATGGCGCCTGTGAACTTCAACGCACAGTGCACGCCTTGCGGCGGCACTTCAGGCGCAGCGCTCGAGGGCGGCGCAAGCCGGGAGATCGAGCTCGCTGCCGCCGGGATCATGATGAGGGGATGACATGCAATCGCGCCTCCTGTACATCGGCAACCCTTCGACGTCTGCGCCCGAGCCAGTGATCCAGATCAATAACGGCGGCAAGGCGGTCATTACATCGATCCGCGTCGCGGCCCCGACGAACAACAACGGCACATACGAGATCCACCACCTGACGCGCGGCGAGACGTCGGCGACCACCGCCAACGCGATCGCGTACAACGTGGGCATCTCAAGCAAGGACGCGAGCGAGTTCCTGACGCATCCGCTTTCGGTGTCGCCCGGCGAGGCGCTGTGGGTGAGCGGCAGCAATGTCGTCATAGCGGTCTACGGCGTGACGTTCCCATGAGCGGCAACCTCGCGGCGATTCGCCTCAAGGGCTGCTGCTGCAAGAAGGACGAGGACGACAATCCGCAGCCGGACGAGTGCGGCTCGTCGTCGGAAGGCGCCGAGTCGGATCGCGCGACGACCGCGATCAGCCTCTCTCTGGACATGAGCGTCACCGAGTTTGTGGTTCGCAACTGGCTCGGCGGGCAGATCACCGTCGGCGCCGCGTTCGGCAAGAACTGCGTCATATGGAACGGATCCGCGTGCGAGTTTGAGTATCCCAACGGCGACCCGTACAACGCCTACTGGTGCGACGGCAACAACTCCGCCGCGGCCACGAGGCCGCTCAACAGCGCGACGGACTTCAGGGGCGGAAGCACCTGCTACAACCAGACCGGCAACAGCAATCATGTCAGCAATTTCGTGGTGGCAGGCACGCAGTGCACATGCTCGACGCAGGGTAATTGCACCGCATGCACAGGTGATTCCTATACGCTGAGCGGTGGCGGCGCCATTCTCGATCAGGTGTCGCCGAACGCGCGCGAGTGGCGCACGTACCAGCGGTCGACGCAGATGCTGCCGGATCACCGCGTGGGCGAGTGGACATGGAGGCCCGGACTCAAGGGCACGCGCACCGTATCTCGTGTGATCAATGGAGTCCCGACGACAAGGACTGTGCGGCTGTTCTGCTCAAACCCGTTGCTCAGTCAGTATTACGTGAACAGCTTCTTCCAGTTTGGAGGGACGCCCAACATCCCGGCAGGGCCGCACATCGATTCCGATCCGGCTGGCATGTTCGTCGATGTGTCGCAGCCTCCTAACGGCGCGCGCACGTACCCGTATGCAAATGGGAGATGGGGCAACGCGGACGTCGGCCGCATCTACGTCTGCGTCGACGCCACAATCCGGTACCTCGAGTCGTACACGTTCGCGGGGCAGAATCTCGGCCCCGGATGGCGAGCGGAAGTGCAGCTCTTCAGCGTGTTCCGCGAGCAGCATCTCGACCTGAGGCACAGGTTCACGATGGGGCTCCCGGCAGGATCGACCGCGCGATGGCATCTCGACAGCACGGTGCCCGATGAGCCGGGCTATCCGTTCGGCAATGTCCCGACAGGCTTCAGGCGGTGGACTCCGTGGCTTGCGTGGAAGCCGTGCACAGGAGGCGATGACACGGTCGCCGGCACGTACCAGACGCTCGGCCAAACGGATCGCGACTACTACATGCAGTTCTTTGACGATTGCACGCTCGCCGGGTTCGCGCGCGGCGAGGCGAGCTTTCGGAGCATGGTGGTGTCATGACCTGCCGGCACTGGCGCAACGGATGCTCTCTCGGCCTCTACGGCGGCCGCCCGTCGCCCGGTGTCTGCCGGCGGTGCAGCTCGTATCAAGGCCCGTGGCGTGGCGCAGGAGACGCCGTGCGGTCGCTCGTGCGGATGCTGTTCCTCGGCAGGCTTGACGTCGCCGAGCGGCTTGCTGCGGCATTTGAGGAGGCATGGGACAGGGCTCGGCGCAGGAAGCCGATCAGGATCTACGGCGGCGATGACGGCGGCTGCGGCTGCAAGGCGCGTCAGCAGCGCCTGAACGAACTCCTACCCTTCAGGGACAGCCATGCCAATTGACTACACCAGCACAACGGGATCGCTGCAGGTTCGCCTCGGCAAGATCATCTCGCTCGGCAAGGATCTCCGTGCGCAGCAGGGCAGCACCCTCACGAACATCCAGGAGGTCGGCGCCCAGTACACGGCGACGACGATCGACAAGGCCGAGTACGTCGGCACCCTGCTTACGCAGGACGCCGAGCAGCAGGTCAATCAGGCGGCGAGCACGCTGCAGCATTCTGTGCGCGAGGGACTCGAGAAGACCGTGCTCATGAGCGTGAACGACGGCATTCGCGAGGTGCCGTCGGTGGGCGATGCGCTTCGCGTGCTTGCGGTCGACATGATCGAGAGCACGCAGTCGATTGGAACGACGGGCATCTCGATCAGCGCGGTCACCAACAGCGCCACCGGATCCGGGACGCTGATCATGAGCGAATCAGGGCGCTTCGTCTACGGCGGCGCCAAGTACGCCACCAAGCAGACGGTCAACGACACGATCCTCGCCGAGACGGTCAACGCGCGGTGCGTCAAGGACGCGCGCGACGGGACGCTCGTGCGCGGGAACGAGAGATGGATGCTCGAGGGCAAGGCAGGGGTCGAGAGGCTCGATCGGCGCTGGCAGGACGGCACGAGCGGCTACGGCTCGGGCGCCCGCCTCATGATCAACAGCACATGCGGCAGCATCGAGGGCTCGAGCGTGCGCGGGCAGAACATGCTGTCCAACAGCGGCTTCGAGCGCGACGACACGCAGAGCCCGCTCGACTGGCTCATCGCCACAGGCACTGCCGGCACAACGGTCAGGCTTACGGCGACGGCGGCGCGCGGCGGGCAGGCGCTGCGCCTCGTCGGCGACAACACGATCCTCCACAACGTCTACCAAGTCATGGGGCAGGGGCCGCGCCCGAACATCAAGACCAACACGGTCTACATCGTCAGCGCCTACCTGCGCGGCATCGGCGGCACGGTGAACACTGGGACGATCCGGTTCGGGCTGCGCGACTCTGCCGACGCGGAGATCAGCGGGGCGAGCGTCAACTACAACATGGTGACGAACCCTGTGAGCGATTCCGCGTGGACGCGCGTGACGGGATCCTTCACGACCCCGCTCTCGCTCGGCAGCGCGATCCGGTTCGCGATCAACTTCACGGTGAAGCTCGGCAACCAGGTGCTCGCCGTCGATGAGGTGGTGCTCACCGAGGCGGAGCGGCTGTATCCGGGCGGCCCTGCGGTCGCGGTCGTCGCCGGCACGGCGGACTGGGAGCTCGATGACCGCATGGCAGCGGCGATCACCAAGACTACGAGCGAGTGGCAGGTCGAGCTCGACCGCTACCTGAACCTCGCGGGGGCGGGAATCCAGTTCCCGGTGAGCACCTCGCCGACCTTCGCGTCCACCCACATCGCCTGATAACGTCGCCGCAAGTGCCGCGCTGGGCGCGATTTACGGAAATTCTGCGAGAGGGGTTGAAGATCCGTATACAAAGTGTACGATAGAGGCATGACCGGGCGACGTGCTCGGCCACGCAACCACAGGAGAGACACATGACACGGATTACGGAGACGATGAAGCAGGACGCGGTCGATACCGCGATGGGGCATGTCACGAACATCCTCAAGGCCAAGACATGGCACGATGCCGCCGAGCACCTTGGCGCAGCGCTCGCGCTCGCCAACTTCGCGCAGGTGTGGTCGATGGTGACGCCCGAGGACGCGGAGTTCGTCCGCGACTGCGCTCGCCGCGCCTTTACGACTAGCACCGCGACGCCAGCGCCGACGGCAGAGGCAGGTGACGAGTGACTTCCGACCCCATCCGCGACATCGAGGATCCGCTCGTGTACGGCGTCCGCATGAGCCGCGCGACGACCTGCGACATCCTCCAGGCGTTCAAGATGGAGTGCATCCAGCTCGGGCAGCATCGCGCTCAGTACCCGTTCGAGGATCGCCGCGTGGTCGATCAGGCGCAGAAGTGCGCGCACATGCTCGATCACCTCCGCGACAGGTTCGAGTGCCGATGAGCGACAACATCGGCCACTGGATCGCGGCGTTCGTCGTGCTCGTCGCGGCGACCGCGATCACCCTCCTCATCTGGCAGGAGATGCGCGAATGAGGGACGTCTACGACTGCCGAACCCCGCCGGAGACGTTGCGGCGGGCGCTCGCCACCATCGGCGAGGCGACCTCGATCGCGCAGTGCCTGCGGCGCGAGTCGCGTGCGCTCGAGCGAGAGCGGTGGACGCTCGCCGAGCGCGACCTCATCCGGCTTGCCGCGATCGCGCGGCGGCAGCATCTTGCATACCGGAACGATTCTTGTACGATTGTTGAACGCCTGCGCCACGGCCGCGCGCGAGCGTGCAAGTCCTAGCGGCCATCAAGGAGAGAACCATGTCAGAGACAGCAAGCAAGGTCAGCGCGGCGCTCGTCGCCGCACAGGGCGAGATCGGGAACGTCCCATTCGACAGCGTGAACCCGCACTTCGGCTCCAAGTTCGTCAGCCTCGCGGCAGTGCTTGACGCGGTGCGGCCCGTGCTCAACCGACACGGCATCATGCTCATGCAGCCTGCCGCGACCGAGGGCGGCGTCATCCGGGTGCAGACGGTCTTCTTGCACTCAAGCGGCGAGCAGGTCAGCCTCCCGGCGCTCACAATGCCGATGACCGACAAGATGACCGCGCAGAACTGCGGCTCGGTCGTGACCTACCTGCGCAGGTACTCGCTGTGCGCTGCGCTGGCGATCGCCGGGGACGAGGACGAGGACGGCAACGCGGACGCCACGATTCGGGGCTCCACTCCGGCAAAAGCCGGAGCGCCCGCCGCGCGGCCCAGCAAGCCCGCAGCGCCCGCCGAGCCCGCGACAGCACGCCGAGCCGATCATGTGCTCGCCAAGCCCGCAGCGCCCGCACCTGCCCGCGCGATGGGCGTGGACGTGATCGGCACGGTGGTCTACGTCAAGAGCGAGCCGGGAGAGAAGAACGGCAAGCCGTACACCAAGCACCGCATCGGCCTGAAGAAGCAGGGCGAGACGGAGACGACGTGGCTTACGAGCTTCAACGATGCCGTAGGCGAGGCGGCGACCGCCGAGAACAAGACGGGCACGATCATGTGCGGCATCCTCGGCGGCAAGAGTGGTGACCTGCTCACCGATCTCTTCCCCCAACAGACGGCGCACGTGCCGGCGGAGGTGGCATTTGGCGAAGAGATCCCGTTCTGATCGCTCGCGCGTGGACGTGTGCGCGGCCATCGCGGCGACGAGCCGCACGGTCGCGCCCGACCGCGCCATCGAGGCGGCGCGCGTGGCGATCCGCTCCCTCGGCGTCAACCCTGACCGCGCGGCGTCTGCGGTCAGGGAGACGGATGCGGCGTGGGCGCGGCAGGTCATCGCGGGCGTGCTCTACCGCATGAGCCGCGTGAGCCTGCAGCGTGCGGCGACGATCCTGCGGACGCACAAGGCAACGGCTCGCGCGCGGATCGCTGCCTTCGAGCGACTGCCCGACCGGGACGAGGTGCTATCGCGAGTACGGCAGGCGCTCTCGAAGATGCCGGTCTAGTGTGTTTACCGAGCCCGGCCCGGCAGAGAGGACAGAGACGCTTGCCACTCTCTGCCGGGCTGGGTATCATCGGTCGTGCGACGCCGTTGGAAGCGGCTCGCGACATGGGCGAGGATCTGGACGAACTCGCCGATGCCATCCTAATCCGTCCGCAAGGAATGCGCAATGACAACGAAGATGCGTTGGTTCAAGTTCTATCCCGGGGATTGGTCTGTCGATACGCAGGGCATGTCCGCCCACGCTAAAGGCGCCTACATCGACATGCTCTGTATGCAGTGGTCAGGCAGGCGCCTCCCCGCCGATCCGGTCAAGCTCGCCCGGATCTTTCCGCAGATCACATTGGACACCTACGAGGAGCTGCTCCAGCACTTCCACGAGGTCGATGGATGGCTTGTGAATCAGCGCCTTGAGGATGAGCGATCCGACGCGCGAAGCCGGTCCGAGAACGGAAAGACGGCAGCGAAAAAGAAGTGGAACGCGAGCGCCGAATGCGACGGCAATGCCACGCCGGATGCCGCCGCATTGCCAAACCGGATGGCTGAGCAATGCGACACCCTATGCCATAAAGAATCAGAAGCAGAAGCAGAGGAAGAGACAGAGGAAGAGGAAGAGACACAAACAGAAGTTTGCTCCGCGACGCGCGATGCGCGCGCGAAGCCGACGGACACCATCGCATGGTCGTTCGATGACGGGTGGACCGGGATCTCGGAGAAGGACCGGACGGACTGGGGCATCGCCTACCCGGCGGTCGATCTCGATGTCGAGCTCGTCAGGGCGGACCAGTGGCTCAAGGGGCATCCCGCCCAAGCCCGCAAGAAACTCTGGCGCGCGTTCCTTACGCGCTGGTTCGGAAAGGAGCAGGAGCGCGGAGGGAGCAGGAAGGGGACGCCAGCCGGCGCGCCTCGCTCGCCCGAGCAGTACCGCCCGTTCAACGCGCCCGAGGACTGCGATCCCAGCGAGTATCACCGATTCCGCACGCCGGACGGTCGCCCGTGCTCGCCGTCGATCTACCTTACGAAGGGCGGTCGCCGGCGGTTCATCACGGGCGAGTGGTACGACGATGTGATCGGCGGACCGCCAGCTCTGCCGCCGGCGCAGACCGCCGACGAGATCGCGCTCTTCGGGAAAATCTCACCTAGACGTGGTAGCCAAACCGATGTAGCCTAACGAGCATAGGAGAGACATGAGCACACAAACCGACAACCTCGCACTCGCTCAGGCGCTCTGGCCGAACGCCCAGTGGACGACGCAGCTCCTTGCGCTCTGGCGCGAGCGCCTTTCCGGGCTCGATCAGGTCATCGTCACCGAGGCGATCAAGACCGTGAAGCCGAAGTTCTCATCGCACCAGCCTGAGCTCAAGTGGGTGCTCGAGCGCTACGCCGACCTGTACGAGCAGGCGCACCCCGCGCGCGTCGAGAGTCGGCAGAACGGGACGAGCACTTTCCATGTCTCATGGCAGGCGACCTCGAAGCACGGCGTGCCGCGCGCGTGGTACGGCCGGCGATGCTCGACGCGCGGCGAGGCGGACGCGCTCGCCCGGAGCATGGGCGGATCGGTGCGCCCGATCGACATCGCCGACGACCCGTTCTCTGAGATCGAGGCTCGGCAGGAGGTCGAGCGCGCGAAGGAGATCATCACGCAGATGCCGAGGGAGAAGGTCGCGTCCATCGTGACGCGCCTGCGCTCGATCGGCTTCTGCTCGCAGCAATTGCCCGGTCGCGTGAGCGACTGGCCGCGGATGGCCGTGCTGGCGGTCTACGCGGAGCACCTCAACCAGCAGGAGAGACGCTAATGACTGCAACGCAAGACAAGGTTTTCTTTGGAAGGATCACGAAGATTGACAGGTATGGATGGGAAGTACAAGACAAGCCCGGTCGCATGGAGATGATCGACAAGCATGATCTTGAGGTTGATCGCACATACCAGCGTGACCTTTCGGACTACAGGTCGGTATCAATGGCGCGCGACTGGTCTTGGATCGCATGTGGCGTCATTGTGGTTGCCGAACGCAACGGCAAGCGATATGTCGTGGACGGCCAGCATCGCGTCAACGCTGCACGCAAGAGGTCTGACATCACCGATTTGCCGTGCATCGTGTTTAGGTCGAACGGCATTGAGGAAGAGGCTCGCGGATTTCTTGTCACGCAGACAGCGCGCAACGCCGTCACGTCAGTCGATAAGTTCCGTGCAATGCTCGCCATCAATGATCCACACGCCATGATGGTCAATGAACTGGTCGAAAGTTGCGGACGCGTCATCTCGAAGGCATCCGGTCCCAATACATGCCAGTGCGCTAGCGCGATGATCGCGGCGGCACGCGAGGATTCTGCGGCGCTACGTCGGATCTGGCCGATCATTGCACACATCTGCGAAGGCAAGGCAATGGTTGACATCATCATCAAGGCGTTCATGCACATCGAGCGCAGGATGCCCGATGGGCAGAGTCTTGCGGACCCGTCATGGGCAAGGCGGATGATGAGGCTTGACTGTGATGAGATCGTCCTTGCTGCGCGCAGGGCGCAGGCGCTCGATGGATCAAGTGGTCCCGCTGTGTGGTCGAGCGGCATCATAAAGCTCATCAACAAGGGACACCGCAACCGTCTTGAACTTCGCAAGTGACACCACAACCACAAGGAGAGACACACATGACACGCACATTGCAACAGCTCATTGACGCATACGTCGCGCTCGACTCGCGCGACATCGGGAGCAGGGACGGCCTGCTCGACGTGAGGAGCGGGATCAAGGCGCTTCAGGCGAAGCTCAAGGAGTTCTCGCAGGAGGTCGAGGAGGCGCTGATCGAGCACATCAACGCGCACGGCGACATCGACCTTGGCGACGGCAAGCGCCTGTACGTCGGAACCGAGCGCGGCTACAAGTGCCGCGACAACGCCGCGACGTTCGTCGCGATCCTCGGCGCAACTGGCGGCGACGAGGCGCTCATGGCCGAGCACCTTGCCAGCGGCGCATGGAAGCCGGGAGCGTGCCGCAAGACGCTTGGCGACACGTTCGGCAACCACTTCGAGGAGACGGTCGCGCAGGACCTGAAGACGGGCAGCGCGCGCAAGATCGTGAAGACCTACGACCCCCAGTTCGGAGGTGGCGCGTGAGTGTGCAGATCATGCGAGACGATCCGATGAAGGATCTCAAGGTGCTCCTCCACTGCGAGGAGTACACCGACGTAGATGCGGTGATCGTGGAGGCGATCGACGAGATCGAGGAGCTGCGCGAGCAGGTCAACATCACGCCGACCGAACGCGAGCGACGGTTCCTCGAGCGCCTGAACAACCGCGACGAGGCGCATTCCCAGTTCATGGCGCAATGGCTCGACAACCGGTCGCTCGAGGACCGGACGGCCATCGCGTCGGAGCGCATCCTGCAGGTGGCGATCCGCGCGTTCGAGGCCGCAATGTGCAACTACACCAGCGCCACGGACGGGCGCGGGCGAACGGTTGAGATGCACGATGTCATCTACGCCGTGGTGCGCGCGGTCGAGGACAAGGTGCACCGCATCACGAAGGGAGGTGGCGCGTGAAGCCGATCCCCACACCCAAGAACGTCGTGACGCACCTGCGCGCAATGCATGACCGCCTCAACGACGGCTGGGCCAACGTCGATGATGCGTGGTGGACGAGCGAGGCTGCGGCGATCATCGAGCGGCTGGTACACCAGCGCGACGAGGCGGATGCCGCAAGGGCCGCGCTGAAGGTCGAGCGCGACGAGGCAAGGCGAAGCGTATGTGAGCAAGAAGCGCAAGACTGCTTTTTGATGCCTGACAAGTTAGGGAAAGGCACTATTGTCAACACCCCACAGATGGAAGCAAGTCGTCGCGGCTGGGACTGCTACAAGGAGGACGGCAAGTGAGCGCACCCATAATTGCAAACATGGGCAATTTCGACCCCATTCCCCGGCTTCAGCAGATCGCCGCAACCATTGAGGACGGAGGACACTTCGACTCTCCCGCCACCGCAGCACACTACATCAACTGCGCGATCAGGGAGATCGAACGGCTGAGGCAGGAGTATGGCGAAGCACGGCTGGCAATCGGCGAGTCGCTTCAAACATTGATTCACCTTCGGCAGGAGCAGAACGCGCTACGCGAAGAGCGAGATGACATACGGCGTTCGTACTGCTCGCTGATGGAGGCGTACCGGGGCGGCGATGGCAGGGTCACCGCGAACAAGCTCGGATGGGGCTACCTGTTCGAGGAGGGCAAGCCATGCCAGTAGGCGGCAGGTACAGGAACACGAAGTACGGCGGGAGTGGCGGCGGCGATGACGCATTGATCCTCGTATTCGTGCTGCTCGCGGCGCTCCTCATCGCGCTCGCGGTGAGCCGTCAGGCCGCACGGACAAGGGGCGGCATCGACCGAGACTTGTCAGAAGAACGCGCAAGGAATCCTTACAGGATGGAGCAACCATGACAGACGGACAGAAGGGCGCAGCCGCGTGGCTGCAGAACAACGGTTGGACGGTCGTGATGACAGACACGGGCTTCACGGCGGTCCACGGCTACGAGGCGATGGCAATGATCGCCACCGAGCGGAAGGCGCAGGTCGCGTGGACGCCGGATGTTCCCGGCGACGTGACGTACCGCTCGGAGGTCCGCAAGACCGCGACGGTCGGCGTGATCGTTGAGCTCATCGGCAACGTCACGGGCATGAAGCCGGCGGAGGTGGCATGACGCTTTCTAAAGAGGCACGAGATGCCCTATTCGACTTGGAAGCGCGAGAGGCATTCATACGCAACCATGTTGCCAAATCATCCGAAGTAGAAAGGTGCGGCTATGTGCATCGTCGGCTGACGGACATGAGATCACGGCTGGCTGCCGAATCTGTCGGTCCAGATGATGCATTGTGGGTGTCGATTGCAGCGGAGGTTGTAATCCAGCTGTCCGAAAGCCTTGTGGCTGCGCACAATGAACGGAACGCGCTAGTGACATTGGCTGCAACGCTCAAGCATGAGCGCGATGAGGTGCGTCGCAGCTCTTGCTTCTTGGCATCAAACATGCTCAATGTCGACCACGTGAAGTACGCCAGACAGCAGGGGTGGGACTGCTTTGAGGAGGTGGCATGACACTTCCCGAGGAGGAGGCGCGCGCCATCGCCATGACGCGGACGTTCCTGTACGCGCTACTCGATCCCCGGCAGACGCCGCGCGTGCCGCGCGAGGTTCGCCAGCGCGCCCGGCGCGTCCTCAAGCACTACCCGTTATTACCGCCCGACCCGGACTACACCCCGTGGGCGGAGCGGATAACTCGCAAGGGACACGCAATCGGGACGAAGAAGCTCAAGCCCCGCGGATAGATGGCCGATGAGAGTGGCATGATGACCTACCTCGCCATCGTCCTCGCGCTCGCCGTCAACCCGCCCGCCGGGTTCAACGCCGCACCGATCCTCGACGCCATCGAGGCCGTCGAGACGGGCGGTCACCCCAACCCGTCCAATGCCGTTGGAGATCAAGGACGGGCACTAGGGCCCATGCAGATCCACCGCGTCTACTGGCTCGATGCCGTCGAGCACGACCCGTCGCTCGTCGCCAACGGCGAGACATACGACAGCGTGCGCGACCGCGCGTACGCCCGCCGCGTGGTCATGGCATACTGGAACCGATATGCCAAGTCGTGGGACGCGCAGACGCTGGCGCGCATCCACAACGGCGGACCCAAGGGCGCGACCAAGCGCGCGACGCTCGGCTACTGGGGCAAGGTCAAGGCGAAACTCGGCACTTGACTTGACAGCGCGACACGCATAGCCGACCATCCGCAGGCGCATGGATGCGCTCACACACAAGGACACGACGACGGCGCTCCAGCGCGCCATGCTTGAGGCGATGCAGCGCGCAGCGGAGGAGCGCGCCGCTCGCGTCGAGCCTTCCAACGAAACCATCATCCGGGCGCACAGGCGCGCGGTCGCCATCGAGCGGCTCCGCGCCTCCGTCATGGATATCGACCTAGCCTAAAGGGGACAGCATGGACGCAACGCAGGAGACAATCGCCACGCTCGCGCGCAGGATCGCGCAGCTCGAAGCCGACCGCGAGCAATTCGAGGCGCGCGCAAACGCGCTCATGCGCGACGTGATGGCGCTCTCGCTCTGCGCCGCGTGGCTTCAGGGACACGCATCCGACCGCGAGATCGTGGCGCTCGGCTTCGATGAGGAGGCGCTCGAGATCATCGCCGACCGCGCATCGAACGAGGTCTACGGGAGGCTGCAGCGGCTCGGGCTCGCGCCTGCCGTGCAGGAAGACGACTGATGCGTACGCAGCGCCTCGACCGGGTGGCGTTTCACGTCGAGGGCGAACCTGCGCCGGGCGGCTCGAAGTCCGCGTTCTTCCACAAGCACACCGGGCGGATCGTCGTGACCGACGCGGGCGGCAAGCGCACGAAGCAGTGGCGCGCGCTGGTGGCGACCGCCGCACGGATGGCGATGGACGCGCGCGAGGTCATCGCGCCGCCGATCGGGCTGACCATCACGTTCCGCATGACGCGCCCCGCCTCGCACCTGACCAAGAGCGGCAACCTGCGCAAGGGCGCGCCGATAGTGCCCATCGTGCGGCCCGATGTGACCAAGCTCCTGCGCTCGACCGAGGACGCCCTCACCGGGATCATCTGGGGCGACGATGCCCACATCTGCGAGCAGCTGATCTACCGCATCTACGCGCACCCGGACGAGCCGGCAGGCGCGCACATCACCGCGTACCACGTCGAGCTGTCGCAGGCTGACGGGCTCGCGCCCGAGGAGGAC
>Ga0129336_10000175_pt1 | contig 33594 bp, 31 predicted proteins | sample CPB6_02_DNA_FD_96878 | JGI IMG/M metagenome (GOLD analysis project Ga0129336, IMG submission 96878) | Freshwater to marine salinity gradient microbial communities from Chesapeake Bay, USA - CPBay_Sum_0.6_0.2_DNA | ecosystem: Environmental > Aquatic > Marine > Coastal | place: USA: Chesapeake...
AGCTCATGTCCTATCGTGAGGACAAAAAAGGTCAGATCATCGAAGAGGGCATCAACGAAGCGGGCGCGATGTGCTCGTGGATGGCCGCAGGTACGGCTGATGCCAACCACAGCGGCACCATGGTGCCGTTCTACATCTTCTACTCGATGTTCGGCTTCCAGCGAGTGGGCGATTTCATCTGGGCAGCGGGCGATCTGCAAACCCGCGGTTTCCTGCTCGGGGCAACGGCCGGTCGCACCACGCTCGCGGGCGAGGGCCTGCAACACCAGGACGGACACAGTCAGTTGCTGGCGGGGACCGTGCCCAATTGCCGCTCCTACGATCCGACCTTCGCCTACGAACTCGCGGTGATCATTCACGACGGCATGCAGCGCATGTACGTCGATGGCGAGCCGGTGTTTTACTACATCACGGTCATGAACGAGAACTACGCCATGCCGGCGATGCCGGCGGGTGCAGAGCAGGGCATTCTCAAAGGGCTTTACTCCTTCGCGCATTACGGCAAAGAAAAAGCGAAGACCAAATCGCCCACGGCGACGCTGCTCGGTTCGGGGACGATCCTCCGCGAGGTGATCACCGCCGCCGAGATGCTCGCAAGCGACTACGGCGTGGCGAGCGAAGTGCTCGCGGCACCGAGCTGGAACGAACTGCGACGTGAGGCACTCGAGTGCGAGCGCTGGAATTTGCTGCATCCGGCAGAGGCACCGCGCGTTCCCTACGTCGCCGGGACGCTCGCCAACTGCAAAGGTCCCTTCATTGCCGCGAGCGATTACGTGCGCAACGTTCCCGAGCAGATCCGTCAATGGGTGCCCGGTCGCTACGTGGTTCTCGGCACCGATGGTTACGGTCGCTCCGATGCGCGCGAGGCGCTGCGCCATCACTTCGAGGTCGACAAGCGCTTCATCGTGCTCGCGACGCTGCGCGCACTCGCCGACGAAGGGCAGATCGGCATTGAGGTCGTGCAGCGCGCCATCAGCACGCTCGGCATCGACGCTGCCAAACCCAACCCGCTCGTTTCCTGACGGAAATCCCGCTCCATGGCACTTACGGAAATCCGCGTTCCCGATCTCGGCTCGTTCAAAGAGGTCTCGGTCATCGAGATCCTCGTGCAGCCGGGCGACACGCTCGAAATAGACACGCCGATCGCCACGCTCGAAACCGAGAAGGCGACGATGGACGTTCCATCCCCCATCGCTGGCGTGTTGCGCTCGCTGCACATCGAGCGTGGTGGCAAGGTCAGTTCGGGCGCGCTGGTCGCGATGGTGGAGGCTGCCGCGGCGAGCGCCCCGGCCAAGTCCGCGGCACCGCCGGCGGCGGCGACCGCTGCGGCAACGGCGTCGGCGCCCAAGGGAGCGCCCGCCGAGTCACCTGCGCCGGTGGCCGCGCCGCAGACGATTCCCGGCGCACGCACCGATCTCGCGCCCATCCAGGAGGCCGGTTTCTCGCGAGCCCACGCCGGGCCCTCGGTGCGACGGCTTGCGCGCGAGCTCGGCGTCGACCTTGCGCGCGTGCAGGGTTCGGGCATCAAGGGGCGCATCTCGCACGAGGACGTCAAGGCTTGGGTGAAGCAGGCTCTGCAGGGTGCGTTTGCGCCGGCTGCGGCCGCTTTGCCGAAAGTGCCCCTCGTCGATCATGCCGCCTTCGGTCCGATCGAAACGCAGCCGCTCGGTCGGGTGCGGCGGATTTCCGGGCCGCGTCTCCATGCCTCGTGGGTCAACATTCCGCACGTCACGCAGTTCGACGAGGCCGACATCACCGAACTCGAGACTCTGCGAAAATCCTTGAAGGCCGAGGCCGAGAAGCGCGGCGTCAAGCTGACGCCACTCGCGTTCATCATCGCAGCCTGCGTCCGAGTGATCAAAGAATTTCCGAATTTCAATTCATCACTCGACGAGTCCGGACAGAACCTCGTCTTCAAAAAATATTTCCACATGGGCTTTGCCGCCGACACGCCGAACGGACTTTTGGTGCCGGTCATTCGTGATGCCGATCGCAAGGACGTGTTCGCGATCGCGGGCGAGCTCGCGACACTCGCCGAGCGGGCCCGCGGCGGCAAGCTCGCGGGTACCGACATGCAAGGTGGCTGCTTCACCGTCTCGAGTCTCGGTGGCATCGGTGGTACGGCGTTCACTCCGATCATCAACGCGCCCGAGGTCGCGATCCTCGGTGTGTCGCGCGCCAGCATGAAGCCGGTGTGGCGAAGCGATGCATTCGAGCCGCGGCTCACGCTGCCGCTGTCCTTGTCCTACGACCACCGTGTCATCGATGGCGCGGAGGGCGTGCGGTTCACGAGTCTGCTCGCTGCGCGTCTTGCGCAGCCTGCCGATCTCGTCGATGCGTTGCACGCTTGAGTCGCGGATGATTTCGAGGCGCAGATCATGAAGATTCAGGACATCGTCGTCCCCGATCTCGGCAGTTTTGCCGACGTCCCCGTCATCGATGTACTCGTTGCGGTGGGCGACGTGGTCGAAGCGGAAACACCATTGGTCACGCTCGAGACCGACAAAGCCTCGATGGACGTGCCGGCACCACACGGCGGTACGGTCAGCGAGATCCTCGTCGGCAAGGGCAGCAAGGTCTCCAAGGGCAGCGTGATCGTACGTCTCGCCGTGGATGACGCGGTCGTGCCCACGACCGCGGCTGCGGCTCCGAGCGCGGCTGCGGCTCCGAGCGCGGCTGCGGCTCCGAGCGGGGCTGCGGCTCCGACCGCGGCTGCGGCGCCTGGCGTTGCTGCTGCGCCTGGCACTGCATCGCCGAGATCGACGGCGCCGTCGATCGAAACGGGTCCCGTCACCGGGGTTGAGCGACACACGCAGGTTCTGGTGTTGGGCGCAGGTCCGGGTGGCTACACCGCGGCGTTCCGCGCGGCAGACCTCGGTCTCGAGGTCACCTTGGTCGAGCGTTGGTCGACCTTGGGCGGCGTATGCCTCAACGTGGGCTGCATTCCTTCGAAGGCTTTGCTGCACGCCGCCAAAGTGCTCGACGAGGCGGCATCGATGGCCGAGCACGGCATCGTGTTCGGTCCACCGCAGATCGATGCGGACAAACTGCGCAGTTGGAAGAGCGGCGTGGTGCGCAAGCTGACCGGCGGGCTCGAGACGCTCGCCAAGCAGCGAAAGGTCGCCGTCTTGCGCGGTGCGGGCAAATTCGTCGCGCCGCGCGTACTCGAGGTCGCAGGTACCGAGGGCGCGACGCGGATCAGTTTCGACTACTGCATCATCGCGGCAGGCTCGGAGCCCGTGCGCCTGCCGTTCGTGCCGGCCGACCCGCGCGTCATGGACTCGACCGATGCGCTCGAACTGCGCGAACTGCCGAAGCGTCTGCTCGTCATCGGCGGCGGCATCATCGGTCTCGAGATGGGGTGCGTCTACGATGCGCTCGGCGTTCGCGTGAGCGTCGTCGAGGTCATGAAGCAGCTGATGCCGGGCGCCGATCCGGATCTGGTCAAACCACTCGAGAAACGGCTGCGCAAACGCTACGAACAAATTCTGCTCGGCATCAAGGTCAAGGCGGTGGTTGCCGAGAGCGCGGGTCTGCGCGTCACCTTCGAAGGTGAAGGGGCACCCGAGCCGCAACTCTTCGATCGCGTGTTGGTAGCCGTGGGTCGCAAACCGAATGGTGGTTTGCTCGATGCCGACAAGGCAGGCGTCGAAGTCGATGCGCGCGGCTTCATCCACGTCGACAAGCAGATGCGCACCAACGTGCCGCATATCTTTGCGATCGGCGATCTCGTCGGTCAGCCGATGCTCGCACACAAGGCGACGCACGAGGGCAAGGTCGCAGCCGAGGTGATCGCTGGCGAAAAACGTGCTTTCGATGCGCGCGTGATTCCCTCGGTGGCCTACACCGATCCCGAGGTCGCCTGGGTAGGTCTCACCGAAACCGAGGCCAAGGCCAAGGGTATTGCCGTGCAAAAAGGCATGTTTCCCTGGGCCGCGAGCGGTCGCTCACTCGCGCAGGGGCGCGACGAAGGCTTCACCAAGCTGTTGTTCGATCCCGATACTCATCGGGTCGTTGGCGGTGGGCTCGTGGGTCCCAATGCGGGCGAGCTCATCGGCGAAATCGCGCTCGCCATCGAAATGGGTGCCGATGCGGCCGACGTGGGCCTGACCATTCATCCGCACCCGACGCTCTCGGAGTCGATCGCCTTCTCGGCCGAGGCTTTCGAAGGAACGCTCACCGACCTTTACGTGCCGAAGAAGAAGTAGCGAGTCGTTCGAGATCTTCGAGATACGCGCGCTCGTCGGGCGCGCGCCCAGCGCGCTGGGAATCCCACAGCGCTTTGCCAAGCGCCTCCATCATCGCGTGTTCGGCCTCGTGCGCCGTATCTTTGGCTGCGAGTTTGGCGTGGATGCGGGCGATGCCTGCGGGTCGATCAGTCGAGACCTGTTCGCGCAAGGCGAGATGCATCGATAGATGCAGGAAGGGATTGACGCGACCGCTCTCGGGCGAGAATTCGGTGTGCAACGCGTCATCGCCGCGCTGCAACCAGTCGTGGTACTCCGGGTGTTCGCGTATCAGCGTGACGAGCTGCGTGTCGAGCGCGGTCAGCAAGGCGCCCGTTCGGGCGCGTTGCCAGGCTTGCAACCAGCCGCGTCGCAGTTCGTCACGTGAATTGCCGAACAGCATGTTCAGGCGTCCGCGCGTGTCTTGCGCTTGAAGCTGCAAAGATCGGCGATCGGGCAAGCGGGGCAGGCGGGCTTGCGCGCCTTGCAGACGTAGCGACCGTGCAGGATCAGCCAGTGATGGGCGTCTTGCAAAAATTCCGCGGGTACGTTTTTCAACAATTTTTTCTCGACCGCCAGCACGGTCTTGCCGGGCGCGAGACCGGTGCGATTGGCGACGCGGAAAATATGCGTGTCGACCGCCATGGTGGGTTCGCCAAAGGCGGTGTTGAGTACGACGTTGGCGGTTTTGCGACCGACACCCGGCAGTGCCTCGAGCGCATCGCGTTCGCGCGGCACGGCGCCGCCGTGCTGCGCGAGAATGATGCGACAGGTCGCGATGATATTTTTGGCCTTGCCCTTGTAAAGACCGATGGTCTTGACGAATTCGGTGAGGCCGCTCTCGCCGAGTGCCAGAATCGCAGCGGGCGTATTTGCGACCGGGAAGAGCTTGCGCGTGGCGACGTTGACGCCCTTGTCGGTGGCCTGCGCCGAAAGGATCACCGCAACCAGCAACTCGAACGGCGTCGAATGTTCGAGTTCCGTCGTCGGGTGCGGATTGCGTGCTCGCAGCCGCTCGAACATCTGTTGTCTGAATTCCGGTTTCATGCGCTCGGCTTCGCGGCGCGTTGCTTGCGCTCGGCGAGCAGGCGCAGTCGCTCGCGCTCGCGCTCGTGGCGGCGTGCCTCGTGGGCGTCATATCTTTGAAGATTGGACGCGGCGAGCGGCTCGGTGTTCGCGCTCGAAATGTCGCTGCGTGGCGTCATGCTGATGCAATCGACCGGGCAGGGGGCGATGCAAAGTTCGCAGCCCGTACACAGATCGACGAGCACCAGGTGCATTTGCCGTTGGGCGCCGACGATCGCATCGACGGGGCAGGGCGGCAGGCAGCGCGCGCAACCGATGCAGCGCGACTCGTCGATGATCGCCACCATCGGCGGTCCTTCGCGGCCGCACTCCGGGTCGAGTGGCAGCACCTCGCGATCGAGGAGCCGCGCAAGATTCTCGATGGTGGCGGCGCCGCCCGGTGGGCAGCGATTGATGGGTGCCTGGTCGTTCGCAATTGCTTCAGCGTAGGGTTTGCATCCCTGATAGCCGCAGCGCGTGCACTGCGTCTGCGGCAACAGCGCGTGAATGGCCGCGGCGTCCGCGAGCATCGTCATGGGGCGTCGCGGTCAGGAAATCTTCATGCCGCCGGCGACACCATCGTCGGCATCGAGCAGGAACACGCGATCGTCGTCACTCGAGGCACAGAGCACCATGCCTTCGGAGACGCCGAAGCGCATTTTGCGCGGCGCGAGATTGGCGACCACGACGACGTGTCGGCCGAGCATGCTCTCGGGCGTGTACGACTTGCGTATGCCCGAAAAAACGGTGCGCTGCGCGGTGCCGATATCGAGTGTGAGCTTGAGCAGTTTGTCGGAGCCTTCGACGGCTTCGGCATGGGTGACCTTGGCGATGCGAAGATCGAGCTTCGCAAAGTCGTCGATGCTGATGGCGGCCGGCGTCGTGACTTCAGGCTTCGCGGTTTTGGGGGTCACGGGCGACGGCGCGGTCGGCGGTGTCGCGGGCTGTGCCTCGATGAGTTGGGCGACGATTTTCGGATCGAGCCGCTGCGCGAGCGGCTGATACGCCGCCAACGCGGTATCGAGCAAGGGCGTGTCGATCTCGTCCCAGCGGCTGAGCGGCGCGTTGAGAAGCCCCGCCGCGTCGCAGGCCATCGCGGGCAGCACCGGCGCGAGATAGACCATGAGCACTCGGAACAGGTTGATGCCCTGTGTGGCGACGGCGAGCGCTTCGGCGCTCTTCGCCGGATCTTTGGCAAGCGCCCAAGGCTTTTGCGTGTCGACGTACTGGTTGGCGCGATCGGCGAGCAGCATGATCTCGCGCATCGCCTGCGCGTAATCGAGCGACTCGTAGAGATCTGCGATGCGCGGCGCCGCCGCGGCGAATTCGCGATAGAGAGCGGGGTCGGCTAGGGTGGCGGCGAGACGGCCGCCGCCGCGGGCGACGAATGGTGCGCAGCGACTCGCGATGTTGACGAGCTTACCGACGAGATCGGAGTTGACACGCGCCGTGAAATCCTCGAGAGACAGGTCGATGTCGTCGACTCCGGCGCCGAGCTTGGCGGCAAAGTAATAGCGCAGCGGTTCGGACGGCAGATGTTCGAGATAGCGACGTGCCGTGATGAACGTGCCGCGCGACTTCGACATCTTTTGACCGTTGATGGTCAAAAAGCCGTGCACGTGTACCGCAGTCGGTCGCCGATAGCCCGAGCCGTGCAGCACCGCGGGCCAGAACAAGGTGTGAAAATAGCTGATGTCCTTACCGATGAAATGATGCAGCTCGGCTTTGCTGTCGGGTGTGAGGTAGCTGTCGATGTCGAGCCCGCGACGCTCGCACAACGCCTTCAGACTGCCGAGATAGCCGATCGGCGCATCGAACCAAACGTAAAAATATTTGCCCGGGTGTCCCGGGATCTCGAAGCCGAAGTAGGGCGCATCGCGTGAGATGTCCCAATCCTGCAGCCCGCTCGAGAACCACTCGTCGAGTTTGGCGCGCACGGCGTCTTGCAGCGAACCGCTTTGCACCCACTCACGCAGCATGGTGTCGAAGCGACCGAGAGCAAAGAAAAGATGGTCCGACTCGCGCCAGACAGGCGTGGTGCCACTCACGGTCGAGCGCGGCTCGATGAGATCGGCGGGCGAATACGTGGCGCCGCAGACCTCGCAGCTGTCGCCGTATTGATCGGGCGCCTTGCAGGTGGGGCAGCCGCCCTTGACGTAGCGGTCGGGCAGGAACATGCCTGCCTTCTCGTCGTAGGCTTGGCGAACGCTGCGCTTGCTGATGTGCCCACCGTCGTTCAGCCGATTGAACATCAGGTCGGTGAAATGGCGATTCTCGGCGCTATGCGTGGAGTGGAATTGATCGTGGCCGATCAGGAAGCCCTGGTAATCGGCCCGGTGTTCTTCGGCGACACGCGCGATCAGTTGCTCGGGCGCGATGCCCTCGGACTGCGCCTTGATCATGATCGGCGTGCCGTGCGTATCTTCGGCGCACACGTACAGGCAGTCGTTGCCGCGCATGCGCTGAAAGCGCACCCAGATGTCGGTTTGCACGGCTTCGATGATGTGACCGAGGTGCAAAGGGCCGTTGGCGTAGGGCAGGGCGCTGGTGACGAGGATCTTCCGTGACATGCGTAAATTATCGCACAGGGCCGCGCCGCGCCGCCTCGCCAACGCTAGAATTGCGCCATGTCCGCTTCCCCTGATCCCGTGACCTTAGAGGCCGAACTCGGCCGGTTTTTCGAACCCCATCTCCGGCAAACCCTGCACGAGGCCAAGGCCGTGCGCAGCGTTGCACGGGTCGGCGATCGCCTCTCGATCGCGCTCGAGCTCGGCCTACCGGTCGGCGGCTTTCGCGAGGAACTCGCACCGCTGCTCGTCGCCCATTTGCGAGACGCCGGTATCGAGTTCGCCGAGCTCGATCTGCAACTCGATTCCCGCATCGTCTCGCATGCGGTGCAGCGGGGGCTCACGCCCCTGCCGGGTATCAAAAACGTCGTTGCCGTGGCTTCGGGCAAAGGTGGCGTCGGCAAGAGCACCGTCGCCGTCAATCTCGCGCTCGCCTGGGCGGCGCAGGGTGCGCGCGTGGGTTTGCTCGACGCCGACATCTACGGACCGAGTCAGCCCATCATGCTCGGGCTGCAGGGCGAGCGCCCCTCCACCAAAGATGGCAAGCGCTTGGTGCCGCTCAAGGCCCACGGTATCGTGGCCATGTCGATCGGATTTTTGGTCGACGTCGAGCAGCCGATGGTGTGGCGCGGACCCATGGTGACCTCGGCGCTCAACCAGTTGCTCTCCGAAACCGATTGGGGCGACCTCGACTACCTCGTGGTCGACATGCCACCCGGTACGGGCGACATCCAACTCACCTTGTCGCAGCGAGTACCTGTGTCGGGGGCCGTGATCGTCACCACTCCGCAGGACATTTCTTTGGCTGATGCGCGTAAGGGCTTGCGAATGTTCGAGAAGGTGAACGTGCCGGTGCTCGGCATCATCGAGAACATGGGCGTTCACGTTTGCAGTCAGTGCGGTCACGCCGAGCACGTGTTCGGTACGGGCGGGGGAGAGCGTATGGCCGCGCAGTACGGCGTGCAGTTACTCGGTGCCTTGCCGCTCGATGCGCGTATTCGCGAGGAGGCCGATGGCGGCAAGCCGACCGTGGTCGCGGCGCCGCAGAGTCCGCGCTCGCTCGCCTATCTCGAACTCGCTCGGCGCACTGCGGGTGAGCTCGCCCGACGCGGCAAAGATCGCAGTGCAGCCTTCCCCAAAATCATCGTCGAGGACACATGAGCATCAAGTCTGACCACTGGATCCGTCGCATGGCCACCGCGCAAGGCATGATCGAGCCCTTCGAGCCCGGTCAAGTGCGATCCGTCGAGGGTCAGCGCATCGTTTCGTACGGTACCTCGAGCTACGGCTACGACGTACGTTGCGCTCGTGAATTCAAAATATTCACCAACATCAACTCGACCATCGTCGATCCGAAAGCGTTCGACGAGAAAAATTTCGTCGATCTCGACTCGGACGTCTGCATCATTCCGCCCAACTCGTTCGCGCTCGCGCGCACGGTGGAATATTTCCGCATTCCGCGCAACGTGCTGGTGGTCTGCCTCGGCAAGTCCACCTACGCGCGCTGCGGCATCATCGTCAACGTGACACCGCTCGAGCCCGAGTGGGAAGGGCACGTCACGCTCGAGTTTTCGAATACCACGCCGTTGCCTGCCAAGATCTACGCCAATGAGGGCGTGGCGCAGATGCTGTTTTTCGAGAGCGACGAGGTGTGCTCCACCTCGTACAAGGACCGGGGAGGCAAATACCAGGGTCAGCGCGGGGTCACGCTGCCGCGCACCTAGGTGCCGCGCACCTATTTGCCGCGCGCCTAGTCGCCGCGCACCTGCGGTGCGCCTGCGCCCGCTAGTTTCAGCGCCGCCAGGTCTTCAGTCGCATCGACCACTCGACGGTGTCGCCCTTGCGGCGTTCGGCCTGCACCGGCAAGTAGCCGAGCGAGGGCGCGTACCAAACGCGGGTGATGCGGTTGGAGTTCGGACGCCGACTGCTCCAGACGGCCGTGTCGAGCTCGCCCGCTACCGTGCGCAGTCGGACAGGGGGTTCGGCGGCGTAGAGATATTCTTTGATCGCGTCTTTGTCGATCAGCGAGAAGCCGCGCGGTGACTCGCCGCGCAGCAGGGCGTGCATCAGGGCGATCTGTACCGACATGCCATCTTGCAAGCCCTCGGGCAGAGCGAGTTCCACGCGCCGCTCCTCGGCAACGCCGCGGATTTTGCCGCCCGCCCAGTCGAAATCGAGTTGGATGTCTTTGGCAGTCGATTTGGTGCCATCGTCGGCGAGGTAGCGCAGCGGCTTGATGCCGCCATCGTCGATCGTGAAGATACTGGTCTGGCGGATCTCGCCCGGCAGTGCCAGACGAAAAATGCCGCGTGCGTTGTTGCGCGAGACGTAGCGCCACTGACCGTTGTTTTCGCGCGTGAGTTCGAGGCTGCTGCTGCCCGCGTTCATGCCGCGGAACACGACCTCGTAAGTCACTGCGAATGGCGTCAACGCGGCCGCAGCGCTCGGCTGTGTGGCCGGCGCTGCCGCGCGCAAAAGTGCCGAAAAAAGAACCGCAAAAAGTGCCGTGAGCGGAATGCCGAGACGCTTCACCATTCGAAGTCCTGCACGATCGGTGCCTCGAGTTGTTGCCCATCGAGCATCGGTACGCCGCCGACGCATTGCAATCGTCCCTCAGCAAGCCAGCTGAGCACCGTCGGGTAGATCACGTGCTCGGCGCGGTGGATGCGGGCGACGAGCGTCGCCTCCGGCTCGCCCCGATGCACTTTGATTCGCCCTTGCAGCACCGGCGGGCCGCAATCGAGATCCGGTGTGACGTAGTGCACGGTCGCCCCATGCACGGCATCGCCGGCTTCGAGTACGCGCTTGTGCGTGTGCAGGCCCTTGTACTTCGGCAGCAGCGAGGGGTGAATGTTGAGCAGGCGATCGTTGAGGGCGTTGACGAACTCGTCGCTCAAAATGCGCATGTATCCGGCGAGCACCACGACTTGCGGCTGTAGCCGTCGAAGCGCGGCGAGTAGACGATCGCCATGGCTGCGGCGATCGTCGCCGGCCTGCATGGGGATGGCCTCGACGTGTAGGCCGCGATCGCGCGCTTTGGCGAGTCCTGGCGCTTGCGGTTTGTCGGAGATCACGCCGACGACGTCGGCAGCGAGGCTGCCGCTACGACACGCGTCGTGAATGGCGAGCATGTTGCTGCCAGTCCCCGAAATCATGATCGCGATGCGCAGACGCGCGGTCATCACGCAATGCTGACGTCGCCCTGACCGCGACGCACTTCGCCGATCAGCGTGGCACGTTCGCCTTGGGCCTTGAGCACGGCGAGGGCGCGATCGGCATCGTCACGATCGACGATCGCCACCATGCCGATGCCGCAGTTGAAGGTGCGATGCATTTCGGCGTCGGCCACGCCGCCCGCAGCTTGCAGCCATTCGAAGACGGGGTCGCGATGCCAAGCGCTGCGTTGCAGCGTGACGCCACAGTCTTCGGGGAGCACCCGAGGGATATTGTCGGTCAGGCCGCCACCCGTGATGTGCGCGAAGCCGTGCACCGACAAGGCTCGACCCAAGGCCAGCATCGAGGGCACGTAGATTCTCGTCGGTGCGAGCAAGCGATCGAACAGCGCTTGCCCATCAACCATGGTCGAGGCGTCGGCGTTCTTCAGGGCGACGAGGCGACGGATCAAAGAATAGCCGTTGGAGTGCGGACCCGAGGAGGCCATGCCGATCACGGCATCGCCGGCTTTGACCTTGCTGCCGTCGATGATGGCGTCGCGCTCGACCACGCCGACGCAAAAACCCGCGAGGTCGTAATCGCCGCCGTGGTACATGCCCGGCATTTCGGCAGTCTCGCCACCCACCAGTGCGCAGCCGGCCTGCCGGCAGCCCTCGACGATCCCGGCGATCACGCTCTCGGCCACCGCGACCTGCAATTTGCCCGTGGCGTAGTAATCGAGAAAAAAGAGTGGTTCCGCACCTTGCACGGCGACGTCGTTGACACACATGCCGACGAGGTCGATACCGATGGTACTGTGGCGTGCGGTATCGATGGCGAGCCGCAGTTTCGTGCCCACGCCGTCGGTACCCGAGACCAGCACCGGGCGCTGCCAGCGACCGGGCGGTAGTTCGACGAGGGCGCCGAAACCGCCGATACCGGCCAGCACCTCCGGGCGCTGCGCGCGGCGGACCAAAGGTTTGATGCGCTCGACGAGTTCGTCACCTGCGTCGATGTCGACACCCGCGTCGCGGTAGGTGAGTCCGGAGGTCTTTTCTGGAGGCTGGCTCATGGGCGTCGGGCGGTCAAAAACGCTGTGCTATTGTACGCGCTTTCCACCATGACCATGCCGTTTACCAGTGCATTCCGTCGTTCGCGAACCCGCCGCGCCGGTTGCATGGCGACGCTCGCCGTCGCGAGTTGCGCGTTGTTTGCGGGGTTGGCGACGGCCACGCAAACCGTGGTCATCGGCGAGGTCGAAGTCCAATCCACGGGCGATGCCGCTTACGTCGAGGCCATGCGCGCGGCGATCGTGCGGACGACCGGTCGGCGCAGCGCCGCCACCGATCCGGCTTTCGCGACACTGATTCAGGACGCGCGGCGCTACGTGCAGATCTTTCGCCCGCCGACCGGGGGTAACCCGGCGCGCATCACGCTCGACGTGGTCGCCATCGAGCGGGCGATCGCCGCCCTCGGTCAGACGACTTGGTCCCGAGAGCGCCCCGTCGTGCTCGGCGTCATCACGGCGGCCCCCGAGGGCGCAGATCCCGGTACGGTGCGCGCACAACTCGAGCGCGCCGCCATCGAACGAGGTTTGCCGCTGCGCCTCTCATCGGCCGCGGCTGCGGGTGTCACGCCCGGCACCGTAGTGACTCCCGAAGCCGCGCTGCTTGCGGCGCGTCGTGCCGGCGCGGACGTCGCGCTCGTCGGGGCGGCGGATGGGGCGGAGTGGCAGTGGACCTTGTTCGATGGGGCGAGCGCCACGGTTTTCTATGGTGACGTCGCCGCCGGCGTCGAAGGCGCGGCCGACACCTTGGCGCTCGGCTCGCTGGCTGCGGTGGCACAACCCTTGGGGGAAGCCGAGTTCCACGTGCGCGGCGTGCGCTCGCTCAAAGATTACGCCGACGTGCAGAAGCTGCTGGTCGCCATGCCGGCGATCAAATCCGCGGATTTGGTCGCGACCGATGCCGAAGGGGCATGGTTTCGTGTCGAAGTATCGGGTGGCGCGGCGGGTCTTGCCGAGGCGCTCGCGACGCAACCGCGGCTCAAGCGCGAGGGCGGCAGCAACTCGCGTGACTACCGATACGGGCCTTGAGATCCCATGCTGCGTCATCTGCCAAACGCGATTTGTCTGCTGCGCATCGCGCTCACCGTGCCGACGGTGCAGGCGATCGAGCGGGGTGATTACGTGCTCGCGCTGGTGATTTTTTCGGCGGCCGCGATTTCCGACGGTGTCGATGGTTACCTTGCCAAGCGCTTTGCGTGGCACTCGAATCTGGGTCGCATCCTCGATCCGCTCGCAGACAAAATTTTGTTGGTCGCGGCGTTCTTGACCTGCGCCTGGCAAGGCCTGGTGCCCGTGTGGCTTGCGGCGGCCGCGATCGCGCGGGATGTCATGCTGGTCGGCGGCGCGATCATCTTTCGCTTGTGGTTCGGGCCCATCGAGGGTCATCCGACGAGGGTCTCGAAGGTCAACACCACGCTGCAGATCATCGTCGTGATCGTGGCGATGCTGAATGCCGCGACCGGGTTCGTACCTAATGCCTTGGTGTTCGCGCTCGCCGCGGCGACGTTCCTCACCACCGTGGTGTCCGGCGTGCAATACACCGCGCGCTCGGTTACGCGGGCCTGGCACATGCCACCCGCAGTACGCTGAGCCGCGATCGTCATGGAACAGTTGCCGCTCGGTGTCCAGCTGCGCGAACGTGCGAGTTTCGAGGGCTTCGTCACCGGCAACAATCTCGAGGCCGTGACGCGCGTGCAGGCCGCGGCGCTGCAGCGCTCGCGGGCAGTGCTCTGGTTGTGGGGGGCCGCAGGTTGCGGTCGCAGTCATCTGTTGCTCGCGGCCTGTGCCGCTGCGCCGCTCGGTGCGCGCGTCACCTACCTGCCGCTCGCCGATCTTGCCGAGTCGGCGGTCGATTTTTTGGGTGGCGCGCTCGGTTCAGAGCTGCTCTGCATCGACGACATCGAGCACGGCGTCGGCGATCCGGTGATCGAACGCGCGCTGTTCGCGCTTTATCGGCTCGGCGAAGAGCAGGGTGGTCGTCTCATCGTGGCCGCCGCCGCGCCGCCGGCGGCGCTCGGTTGGCAACTCGCAGACATCGGCTCGCGATTCGGTGCCGCCGAGATTTTCCAGTTGCGCGCGCTCGACGAGGCGGGCGAACACGAGGCCTTGCGTCGACGCGCTGCACAGCGCGGCTTGGATCTGCCCGAAGAAACGGCACGCTACCTGCTCAGACGATTCCCGCGCGACATGCGTACGCTCGGCAAACTGCTCGACGAGATCGACGTGGCCGCACTCAGCGCACAGCGTCGGCTCACCGTGCCGTTCGTGCGCGAGATTCTCGGCGAGTCTTGAGTGCGATCGCCGTCTCGGCGACGCGTGCGCCGTGCGCGCGCGCCAGCGTTTTTTCTTCTTCGGTGAGCGCCACGGCGTTGCCGTAAGGCGTGAAGTGCGAGGCCCCGTAGGGCGTGCCACCCGAGCGCGTGCTCGAGAGTGCCTGCTCGGCGAAGGGAATGCCGACGATCAGCATGCCGTGATGGATGAGCGGCACCATCATCGACAACAAGGTGCTCTCTTGTCCGCCGTGCAGGCTGCTGCTACCGGTGAACACGCCCGCGGGCTTGCCGATCAGTGAGCCGTCGGCCCACAGCGCACTCGTCGAATCGAGGAAATATTTGACCGGCGCCGCCATGTTGCCAAAGCGGGTGGGGCTGCCGAGCAGCAGGCCATCGCAGCGACGCAGGTCATCGAGTGTCGCCCAGGGCGCGCCCGCCTCGGGCACTTGCTGCACGGGGCGTTCGTTCTCGGCGGAAACCACGGGTAAGCTGCGCAGCGTTGCCATCGCACCTGCGACCGACTCGATGCCGCGGCAAATCTGTCGGGCGAGCTCGGCGGTCGCCCCGTGCCTCGAATGGTAGATGACGAGTACGTTGACGTCGCTCATGTCGCGGACCCCGCGGCCAGCAGGCGCGCGAGCACTTCGCCCATCGGCCAATCTTCGTTCGCACTCGCGCGACGGTGTCGGTATTCGAGTTTGCCGGCTTCGATGCCGCGATCGGAAATGACGACGCGGTGCGGAATACCGAGCAGCTCGGCATCGGCAAACTTCACGCCGGGTCGCGCGTCGCGATCATCGAGCAGCACGTCGATGCCGGCCGCCTGCAGCTCGGCGTAGAGCTGGTCGGCGAGCTCGCGCACCTTGGGGGATTTCGGTGCGTTGAGCGGCACCAGCACCACGCGAAAGGGAGCGATCGGTTCGGGCCAAATGATGCCGGCTGCATCGTGATTTTGCTCGATGGCAGCCGCCACGATGCGAGTGACACCGATGCCGTAGCAGCCCATGTACATCACTACGGGCTTGCCGGCTTCATCGAGCACGGTCGCCTGCAGGGCTTCGCTGTATTTGCGACCAAGCTGAAAGATATGACCGACTTCGATGCCGCGCCGGATGCGCAGCGTCCCGTTGCCTCCCGGGCTCGGATCCCCGTCGATCACGTTGCGCAGATCCGCGGCGGTGGGCTCGGGTAAGTCGCGACCCCAATTCACGCCGGTGTAGTGCTGATCGATTTCGTTGGCGCCGCAAACGAAATCGGACAGCGCCAGAGCCGCGTGATCGGCATAGACCGGGCAACGCAGCCCGATCGGTCCGAGATAGCCTGGCTCGCAACCGGTCGCGGCGAGCACGGCCTCGCGCGAGGCCATGCGTAGGGGATTGGCAATACCCGGGAGCTTCTGTGCCTTGATCGCGTTCAGTTCATGATCGCCGCGCACCAAAAGGGCAACGACGCCCCCTTCGGCGCCATCGACCATCAACAATTTGAGCGTCCGCGCCGCCGGAATCTTCAAAAAATTGGCAAGCGCGTCGATGGTCTTGGCCCCCGGTGTGGCCACTTTCTGCAGCGTCGCCGCGGCAGCGGGTCGCGCGTGGGTCGGTGCGAGGGCGGGCGCGAGCTCGAGATTGGCAGCGTATTGGTCGGCGCCATCGGAGACCGCGATGGCGTCCTCGCCCGAATCGGCGAGCACCTGGAATTCTTCGGAGGCCGTACCGCCGATCGAGCCCGTGTCTGCCTTGACGGGCCGAAACTCGAGACCCATGCGCTCGAACATACGGACGTAGGCGTCGCGCATCGCCTCGTAGCCCTGCTGCAGCGACTCCTGCGTCAGGTGGAACGAGTAGGCGTCCTTCATGATGAACTCTCGGCCGCGCATCACCCCGAAACGCGGGCGGATCTCGTCGCGGAATTTCACCTGGATCTGGTAGAAGTTCGCGGGCAGCTGCCGATAGCTTTTGAGTTCGCGGCGCGCGAGATCGGTGATGACCTCTTCGTGCGTGGGGCCGATCACGAAGTCGCGCTGATGGCGATCCTTCAGGCGCAGCAGCTCGGGGCCGTACTGCTCCCAGCGCCCCGATTCTTGCCAAAGCTCGGCGGGCTGCACGGCAGGCATGAGCAGCTCGAGGGCGCCCGCGCGATCCATTTCTTCGCGGATGATCTGCTCGACCTTGCGCAGACTGCGCAGGCCGAAGGGTGTCCAGGTGTAGATGCCGGCGGCGAGTCGGCGGATGAGACCGGCGCGCAGCATCAACTGATGGCTGACGACCTCCGCTTCGGACGGGGTTTCTTTCGTGGTATTGATCGGATATCGGGACCAGCGCATGGCGAAGCAAGACTCTCGGTCAGTCGGGGTGCGACATGTTACGGGCGCGGCGATTGTCCCGAAAGGTTTAGCCCCCTATGATGAGGCGGTTTTTTCAGCCATCGTGAGCCCACGGCCCTTGAGTACCCCAGCAAACACGCCGTCGCCCCCCGCACCCAAGCGTCGTGGCGTTTACCTACTGCCCAATTTGCTGACCACCGGCTGTCTCGCTTGCGGTTTCTTCGCCATCATCTCGGCCATCAACGGCGACTTTGCGCGCGCCGGAGCGGCCATTTTTCTGGCCATGGTCTTCGATGGCCTCGATGGGCGGGTGGCCCGCTGGACCGGCACCGAAAGCGTCTTCGGCAAGGAGTACGACAGTCTCGCCGACATGGTCGCGTTCGGCGTGGCGCCGGCGCTCGTCGCCTACCAGTGGGGCGTGGCGGCGATCGCCGAATACGGCACCTCGTGGGCCCGCTTCGGTTGGATCGCTTCGTTCTTCTACGTCGCCTGCGCGGCGCTGCGGCTCGCTCGTTTCAACGCGCGCGCGGCGACCGTCGACAAGCGCTATTTCGAAGGCTTGCCGAGTCCCTCGGCGGCCGGTTTGGTCGCGGCCTTCGTCTGGTTTTCCAGTGAGTGGACCGAGCCGGGACTCACCGGGCTCGCGCTCTGTTTTTCGGTCGTGTCCTTCGCGGGCGTGATGATGGTGTCCGGATTTCCTTACCCCAGCGTCAAGCAAATCGACTGGAACGCGCGCATGAAATTTTTCTATTTCGTGATCGTGCCGATCTCGCTCGCGCTGGTCGTCGCCGAGCCGCCGACGATGCTGCTGTTCCTGTTCTCGGTGTACGTACTGCTCGCGCCGATCTTGTGGCTGTTCCGTCGGCTGCGTCGCGCGGGCGTACCGCGTGCCCCTGCCGATTCCCAAAATGGCTGACGCGGCGCGCCGAGCGCGCTACCTCGAGGCGCTCGGCATCGACGTATGGGTGCCGAGGCATCCGCCGGCGCCTGAGGCCGCTGCGGCGCCCCGGCGCGACCCTGCCAGTCTCGACTGGCCCGCGCTGCGGGCCTGCGTCAGCGAGTGCACGCTTTGCGCACTGCATCAGGGGAGGACCCAAACGGTCTTCGGCGTCGGGGACACTACCGCGCGGTGGATGGTGGTGGGTGAGGCGCCGGGCGCTGACGAAGACCGTCAGGGTGAGCCTTTCGTCGGTGCGGCCGGCCAGTTGCTGAACGCCATGTTGGCGGCGATCGATCTGCCGCGCGAAACCGTTTACATCGCCAACGTCCTCAAGTGCCGACCACCCGACAATCGTGACCCGCGCCCCGAGGAGGTGAGTGAATGCCTGCCGTACCTGCATCGACAGGTGGCGTTGCTGCGGCCGCAGATCATTTTGGCCTTTGGGCGCGTGGCGGCGCAGAACCTGCTCGGCACCGACTCGACGCTCGGCAAGTTGCGCGGCACGGTGCATCGCTTCGGAGCGCTCAACACGCCGGTCGTGGTCACGTATCATCCGGCCTATCTGCTGCGCAGCCCCGGCGAAAAGCGCAAGGCTTGGGAAGATCTCAAGTTCGCCCGTCGGGTGTTCGCTGACCTGCCTCCCGCAGTCTGAGAGTCATGGCAACCCTGCCCAAAGATTTATGGATTCCGCAGCTCGCGTTTCGGCGCATGGCCGAGGAGGACGTCCCGGCGGTGATCGCCGCCGAGCGCGCGGGCTACGCCTTTCCCTGGAGCGAAGGGATCTTCCGCGACTGTTTGCGCGCCGGATACGTTTGCCGCGTGGCCGAGCTCGATGACTTGCTGGTGGGCTACGGCATTCTCAGTGTCGGTGCGGGCGAGGCTCACGTACTCAATCTTTGCGTGCGCCCCGAATATCGCTGTCGTGGCCTCGGGCGCCGCCTGCTGCAACATCTCATCGATTTGTCGCGAGCCGCTGCCGCGCAGGATCTTTTCCTCGAAGTGCGTCCGAGCAATCTCGCTGCCGTTCGTCTCTATCAGGCGATGGGACTGCAGCAGGTGGGTGTGCGTCGCGGCTATTACCAGGCGGAGCATGGTCGCGAAGACGCGGTCGTGATGCGCCTCACCCTCAACCGCTGACCTTCACGGGCGTCTCATGAAACTCGGCGACGAAGTCGCGCGACGGCGCACATTCGCAATCATCTCTCACCCCGATGCGGGCAAGACCACGCTCACCGAAAAGCTGCTGCTGTTCGGTGGTGCGATTCAGCTCGCCGGTACCGTCAAGGGCCGCAAGGCTGCGCGCCACGCCACCTCGGACTGGATGCGGCTCGAGCAGCAGCGCGGTATTTCCGTCACCTCGTCGGTGATGCAGTTTCCGTACAACGACTGCATCGTGAACTTGCTCGACACCCCGGGCCACGAGGATTTCTCTGAAGACACTTACCGCACCCTGACCGCGGTCGACTCGGCACTGATGGTGATCGACTGCGCGAAGGGCGTCGAAGAGCGCACCATCAAGCTGATGGAAGTCTGCAGGCTGCGCGATACGCCGATCATGACCTTCATCAACAAGCTCGATCGCGATGGTCGGGCGCCCATCGAATTGCTCGACGAGATCGAGAAGGTGCTGGGGATCGCCACGGCACCGGTCACCTGGCCGATCGGCATGGGTCGCGAGCTCAAGGGTATCTACCACCTTGTCGAAGATCGCATCTATGTCTACGAGGCGGGCGAGCGTGGGCGCGTCGGCGAGAACGTCGTCATCGAGGGCTTGCGCAGCGCCGCGGGCCGGGAGTTGCTCGGTGATCAGGCGATGGCCTTCGACGAGGAGATCGAGCTCGTGCGCGGTGCGACGCAGGAATTCAGTCTCGAGCGCTACCGTGCCGGCAAGCAGACTCCGGTATTCTTTGGTTCGGCCATCGCCAATTTCGGTGTCGAAGAACTTTTGAAAGCGTTCACGCGGCACGCGCCCGGGCCCTTGCCGCGGCCGACTCGTCAGCGCGAAGTGGGGCCCACCGAAGAAAAGCTGACCGGATTCGTCTTCAAGATCCAGGCGAACATGGACCCCGCGCATCGCGATCGGATCGCTTTCCTGCGCCTGTGCTCGGGCAAGTACAGTCGTGGCATGAAGCTGCATCACGTGCGGCTCGACAAAGACGTGCGCATCGCCGATGCGCTCACTTTTCTGGCCTCCGATCGCTCGGCCGCCGAAGACGCCTATGCGGGCGACATCATCGGTTTGCACAATCACGGCACGATCAACATCGGCGACACCTTTTCCGAGGGCGAAGAACTCGGGTTCACGGGCATCCCCAATTTCGCGCCGGAACTTTTCCGTCGCGCGGTGCTGCGCGATCCGCTCAAAATGAAAGCCCTCGGCAAGGGGCTCGGGCAACTCTGCGAGGAGGGTGCCACGCAGCTGTTCCGGCCGCTGCGCAACAACGACATGATCTTGGGTGCGGTCGGGCAGTTGCAGTTCGAGGTGGTCGCGTTCCGCCTGGCCGACGAATACGCCGTGCAGTGCAGCTTCGAGCCCATCAGCGTGCATACGGCACGCTGGGTCTATTGCAGCGACGAGCGCAAGCTCGCCGAATTCCGCAGCAAGGCCTATGACAACTTGGCGGTGGATCACAGCGGGGCGCTCGTATATCTTGCTCCCTCGAGGGTCAATCTCGATCTGACGATCGAGCGTTGGCCTGACGTCACGTTCCGCGAAACTCGCGAACAGGCCCACTGAGCGGGGATAGGCCCATCGAAACCCAGAGCCCCTACAAACGTCGCGAAACGATTTCCTGGGCGCTCTACGACTGGGCCAACTCCGCCTTCGCGACCACAGTGCTCGCCGGTTTCTTTCCGGTGTTCTTTCAAAAATTTTGGAGCACGGGGGTTGACCCCACGGTCAGTACCTCGCGGCTTGGTTTCGCCAACGGTCTGGCGGGGTTGCTGGTTGCCGTGCTCGCGCCCGTGCTCGGCGCCATCGCCGATCGCACCGCAAGCCGCAAGCGCCAGCTCGTGATCTGGACCACGGTCGGCGTCGTCGGCACGGCTGCGCTCGGTTTCATCGGTCAGGGTGAGTGGTGGTGGGCGGCAGCCTGTTTCATGATGGGCTGCATCGGCTTCAACGCCGGCAACATCTTCAACGATTCGTTGTTGCTCGACGTGGCGGCCGAACACGAACTCGATCAGGTGTCGGCGCTCGGCTACTCGCTCGGCTACCTTGGCGGCGGACTGTTGTTCGCCATCAACGTTTTGATGACGCTGAAGCCGCATTGGTTCGGTCTCGCCGATGCGGCGGCCGCCGTGCAGGCCTCGTTCGTGATGGCTGCGGGCTGGTGGTTTTTGTTCATGCTGCCCGCGGCCATCAACGTCAGGGAGCGCGCATCGGCCAGCACCGCTAGCGGTGTGATTGGTGCGGCTCGCGAGGGTTTGCGCGAATTGCGTGGCACTTTGCGCGACGTCGGCAAGTACCGAGACATCACGCTTTTTTTGTTGGCGTATTGGCTCTACATCGACGGTGTACACACCATCTACACGATGGCGGTCGACTACGGCGTGGCGCTCGGGCTGCCCTCATCGAGTCTGCTTGCAGCGCTACTACTGACGCAGTTCGTGGCCTTTCCGTCGGCGCTTGCGCTCGGCTGGCTCGGTAACCGCTGGGGCCCGAAGCGCGGCATCCTGCTGTGCATCGTGGTTTATCTCTCGGCGACCGTTTATGCGTATTTTCTTGATACCGTCACCGAATTCTTTGCACTGGCCGTGGTGGTGGGCTTGGTGCAGGGCGGTATCCAGAGCCTCTCGCGATCGATGTTCGGTCGGCTCGTACCGCAAGGAAAGAGCGGCGAGTTTTTCGGCTTCTTCAACATGATGGGCAAGTTCGCGAGCTTTCTCGGTCCGATGCTGATCGGGACGGTGGCGCTACTCACCGGTGACTCGAGACTGTCGGTCTCATCGATCATCGTCTTGTTCATTTTCGGCGGCTTGGTGTTGCTGCGGGTGCCAGGTCGATGAGTCGATTTCCGCAACTCCCACCCGAAACGCCAAAAGTTCGAAGTGCGTGGCGGCGCGCGGTCGGGACCACGGGGCTTTGGCTCGCCGGTTGGCGCATCGAGGGCAACCTGCCCAACCTGCGGAAATTCGTGCTCGTCGTCGCACCGCATACGTCGAACTGGGATTTCGTCGTCGGCTTCCTGGTGTATCTCGCGCTGCAGATCGATACGCTGTGGTTCGCCAAACACACGGCCCTGCGCGGGCCTTTCGGGGCGCTCGGTCGACACTTCGGTGCGGTCGCCATCGACCGTAGCCGCGCTGGCCACGTGGTGCAGGCCTACATCGAAGAATTCGACAAGCGTGACTCCATGATCCTCACGCTGGCGCCCGAGGGCACACGCAGCAGAGTGCTCGACTGGAAGCGCGGCTTTCATCACGTCGCCCGGGGCGCTCGCGTGCCGATCGTGCCCGTCGCGCTCGATTTCTTGCGCAAGCGCGTGGTCTTCGGTCCGCCGCAAATGCCGACCGACGACTACGTGGCCGACATGGCGCTCTTCAAGCCGTTTTTCCGCGCCGAGATGGCGAAACGCCCGGAAAACTACGACGAAGCGTTGCCGACCGGTGCCCAACTCGCGGGGTCGAGCCGGAACGAGTCGCGCAACAGCACGTAAAGCGTCGGGTGACGCGCGGCGAGTTCCGCAGGCCGCTCAAAGAAAAACTCCGCCGCCACGGCGAGGAACTCGGTCAGATCTTCGGCGCCATAGGGGTCGAGCAGGGTCTCTTCACCGCGATCGACGGCCTCGCAAAGCGCCTCGTACGCCGCCGTGAGCGCAGCATGCGCCGCCGGGTCGCCTCCGGGGTGGCTATGTTCGAGGAAGTGCGTCACCTCGTGGACGACGACGTTGTAGCCATCGTCGCGTGATTGCGCCTCTTCGACGTCGCGCCACGACAGCACCAGTCGATCGCTGCCGTGGGCTTGCCCCGAGAGCGTCCGATAGCCCTCGGTGACGACGCCCGTGTCTTCGTCCTCTTCCGATTCCTCGACCACGAATTCGTCGGGATGCAGGGTGATGCCGTGCAGATCATCGAAAGGGTAGTGATCGTGGCCAAGCGTCACGATGCAAGCCTGTGCGGCGATCACCGTGCGCATGGTTTCGGTAACCGTGAAATCGTGGGCGCCGGTGAAGGGGATGCGCTCGAGGAACTCATCGAGGCGCGGCAGCAGCCGCTCCTGCAGGGGCGCGGGCAGTCTATGCCACAGCCTTACGTGCTGCTCGAGGATCCGGGTTCGCGCGCCTGGCAGCAGCGGTAAGCTGGCCGCGTCGGTCGACGTATCGGCCGTCGAGGTCGATGCCGATACCGTGCGTCGACGTCGCCAAAGATAAATGACGACGACACCGAGCAGCGCGACGACGAGCAGAACGCGCGCCATCGTCAGAGCAACTCGCGTACCCGCGCGAGCTGGCCCTCGAGGCTGGCGAGGGTGCGTTCGAAGTCGGCGATACGGGTTTGTTCTTGAGCGACGACCTCGGGTGGTGCGTTGCGCACGAAGTTCTCGTTGGCGAGTTTGGCGTTCGCGCGCTTGATTTCATCGCGGGTCTTGGCGATGCGTTTGTCGAGCCGCATGGCCTCGGCCTGCGGGTCGATCACGCCCGCCATCGGCACGAGCACTCGCATCGCACCCATGACGGCGGTCGCCGAGGGCGGGGCGGTCTCGGCCGCTTCGAGCACGCGCAGGCTCTCGAGCCCGGCGAGTCGTTGCAAGTAATTTTCGTGAACGACGAGACGGCTACGGTCGCTGGCTTCGGCATTCTCGAGCAGCACGGGCAGTCGACGCGACGGGCTGATGTCCATCTCGCCGCGAATCTGTCGCACGCCGAGCACGAAGGCCTTGATCCATTCGACATCGGTCTCGGCCGCCGGATCCCGCGCCCAGTCGACGGCCCTGGGCCACGCCGCGGTCATGATGGTCTTCTCTGAAGTCGGATTCACGCCGGCGAGTGGTGCGACACGCTGCCAGATTTCTTCGGTGATGAAGGGCATCAGCGGATGCAGGGCGCGCAACAGCGTCTCGAGCACGCTCACGAGCGTACGCCGCGCGGCACGCTTGGCTTCGGTCGAGGTGTGCTCGGACTGCAGCACGGGCTTGGTGAGCTCGAGATACCAGTCGCAGAACTCGTACCAGGTGAATTCATAGAGGGCGGAGGCTGCGTAGTCGAAACGATACTCGGCGAAGGCCTGATCGACCTGACGCAAGGTTTCGCCGAGACGCGAGACGATCCAGCGGTCGGCGACGGCGCTGACGCAGTCGCCGTCAAAGAGTTGCGGATCGAGCGGCTTGCCGTCGGCATCTTCGAGCCCCATCAGCACGTAGCGCGAGGCATTCCAAAGTTTGTTGCAAAAATTGCGATAGCCGCCGACTCGCGCCAAATCGAAGCGCAGGTCGGCGCTTTGCGTGGCGAGCGACGCGAACGTGAAGCGCAGTGCATCCGTCCCGAACGCGGCGATGCCGTCCGGAAACGCTTTGCGCGTCGCTTTTTCGATGGCGGGCGCAAGGCGCGGTTGCATCAGCCCCGTCGTGCGTTTGCGCACCAGATCTTCGAGCGCAATACCATCGACGATGTCGAGCGGATCGATGACGTTGCCTTTCGACTTCGACATCTTTTGTCCCTCGGAGTCGCGCACCAGACCGTGCACGTAGACTTCGCGAAAGGGCACATCCCCCATGAACTTGATACCCATCATGATCATCCGGGCGACCCAGAAGAAAATGATGTCGAAACCCGTGACGAGCACCGACGTCGGGTAAAAACGCTTGAGTTCGTTGGTCTCGGCGGGCCAGCCCAACGTCGAGAAGGGCCAGAGTGCCGACGAGAACCAGGTGTCGAGGACGTCATCGTCCTGACGCAGCGCGGTGCCCGGTGCAAGTCCGTGACGCGCACGCACCTCGCTCTCCGAGCGTCCGACGAAAACCTTGCCCGACTCGTCGTACCATGCCGGGATCCGATGGCCCCACCACAACTGGCGACTGATGCACCAATCTTTGATGTTGCGCATCCATTCGAAATAAGTACGCGACCAGTTCTCGGGTACGAAGCGGATCGAGCCGTTGCGCACGGCTTCGATCGCAGGCTCCGCGAGCGGTGCGATCTTCACGTACCACTGGTCGGTGAGATAGGGCTCGATGACGGCGCCAGAGCGATCGCCACGCGGAACCATGAGTTTGTGCTTGTCGATACGCTCGATGAGGCCGGCCGCCTCGAGCTCGGCGAGCACGCGTTCGCGGGCGGCGAAGCGATCGAGTCCGCGCAGCGGTTCGGGAACGGTATCGTTCAGCCGTGCATCCGGCGTGAATACGTTGATCTGCGCAAGACCGTGCCGCGCGCCCACCTCGTAATCGTTGAAGTCGTGGGCGGGCGTGATCTTGACGCAGCCGGAGCCGAACTCGGGGTCGACGTAGTCATCAGCAATGATCGGGATCAGGCGGCCGACGATGGGCAGACGCAGCGACTTGCCGACGAGCGCCGCGTAACGCTCGTCCTTGGGGTTGACGGCGACGGCGGTATCGCCAAGCAAGGTCTCGGGGCGCGTGGTAGCGACGATCACATGTCCGCTGCCGTCTTCGAGCGGATAGCGCAGATGCCAGAGCGAGCCGTCTTCTTCGGTGCTCAAAACCTCGAGATCGGACACTGCCGTCTGCAGGACCGGATCCCAGTTGACGAGTCGCTTGCCGCGATAGATCAGGCCTTCTTCATGGAGGCGAACGAAAACCTCGGTGACTGCGTGCGACAAACCCTCGTCCATGGTGAAGCGATCGCGCGACCAGTCGACCGAAGCGCCGAGTCGGCGCATTTGACGAGCGATCGTTCCGCCCGATTCGCCTTTCCATTTCCAGACCCGCTCGATGAAGCGCTCGCGCCCGAGCGCGGCGCGCGTCGTGCCTTCGCCTTCGAGTTGCCGCTCGACGACCATCTGCGTCGCGATGCCCGCGTGGTCGGTGCCGGGCTGCCACAGCGTCGCCTCGCCGCGCATGCGGTGATAGCGGGTCAGCGCGTCCATGATCGTGTCCTGAAACGCGTGGCCCATGTGCAGCGTGCCCGTGACGTTGGGCGGCGGAATCACGATGCAATAGCCTGTCGAGTCGCTTCGCGGTGCAAACAAGCCCGAAGCTTCCCAGCGCGCGTAGAGGCGCTGCTCGATATCGCCGGGCGAATAGACCTTGTCCATGGCGGGTATTTAGCGTCCTGCGCGACGGACCAGAAAGTCGGTGAGCAGAGCCATCGGGCGACCGGTGCTGCCTTTGTTGGCGCCGCTCGCATAGGTCGAGCCCGCGATGTCCATGTGTGCCCAACTCATCCCCGTCGTGAACTTGCCGAGGAAAGCGGCCGCGGTCAGTGCGCCACCATCGCGCCCTGCGACGTTGGCGAGATCGGCGAAGTTGCTCTTGAGTTGTTCGGCGTATTCCTCGGTGCAGGGCAACTGCCAGGCTCGGTCATCGGCGCGCAGCCCCGACTCGACCAGCTCCTGCGCGAGCGCATCATCGTTCGCCATGATGCCCGTGTGATGATGACCGAGCGCGATCACGCAGGCGCCGGTCAGCGTGGCGAGATCGACGACGGCCTGGGGCTTGTAACGTCGCGCGTAATGCAGGGCGTCACAAAGAATCAGTCGACCCTCGGCATCGGTGTTGAGGATTTCGACCGTCAGACCGGCGGCGCTGGTCACGATGTCACCCGGTTTGATGGCGCGCCCGCTCGGCATGTTTTCGCAGGTGGGAATCAGGGCAACCACGTTGAGCGGCAACTGCAACTCGGCCACCGTCGCCATGGCGCCGATCACTGCGGCAGCCCCCGACATGTCGAACTTCATTTCGTCCATCGCACCCGGATCTTTGAGCGAGATGCCACCGGTGTCGAAGGTGATGCCCTTGCCGACCAACACGAGCGGTGCGCGACGCGCCCTCGGTCCTTTGTATTCCATGATGATGAAGCGCGGCGGTTGCTCGCTGCCGGCGGTGACGGCCAGGAAGCAGCCCATTTTTTCGGCGCGGATTTCTGCTTCTTCCAGCACGCGCACCGCGAGGTTCGCGTGCTGCTCGCCGAGCCGCAAGGCCTGTTCGGCAAGATAGCTCGGCGTGCAGACGTTACCGGGAAGATTCGCGAGGTTGCGCATGAGGAGGGCACCGTTGCCCGAGGCATTGCCATGGGTCAGACCGCGACGTGCGCTCGCTGCCGCGGTCGGGCGCACCGGGCCGAATTTGAGGCGCGCCAGCACGGGCGGAGCGGGCTTCTTGCCCGACTTCAAATCATTGATGCGATAGAGCGCAGCATGTGCGATCTCGGCCGCCGAGCGTGCAAAGAGGTAATCGTCGAGTTCGCGGGGCGCCGGGCGGGTGAGGGCGATCGCCGCCGTCTTGCAGCGCGTGCGCGAGAGAGCCGAGACGGCCGCATGCAGCGCTTTGCGCCAGGCTTTGCGGTTGACTTCGGTGCGCCCCTGGCCGACGAGCAGAATCCGCTCGGCTTTCATGCGCGCGAAGGCGGGCAGCAGCAGCGTCTCGCCGAGTCGACCCGTGAAATCGCCCGATTTCAAAAAACGCGTGAGCTTGCCCGCGCACTGCCGATCGAGCGCCGCAGCCAGAGGTGAAAGGGCGCTGCCCTCGTGAACGCCGACGACGATGCAATCGGCCTGAACCTGCGCCGTGCTACCCGTAAAAATCTCGAACTGCATGAGAACCTCCGCGAGGATACGGCCAGAGGGTAGAAGGGTGCTTCCCTGCACCACGGGCCGTGCCAGTTGACGTAACATTCTATCGTTTTCCGGGCCCCTTCAGGGGTCGCGACCCTCGGAAGCGAAGTTGGTGGCGCAAATCCTCTCCCGATACATCCTGCGCGAAACCCTAGGCACCTGGCTCGGGGTGACAACCGTGCTGCTCGTGATCCTGCTCACCAATCAGGTCGCCACCGTGTTGGCGCGGGCGGCGGAGCAGGGTTTTCCGCGCGACGTGGTGCTCGAACTCGTTTGGTTTGGTGCCATCAGCAACCTCTCCGTGCTGCTCCCGGTCGGGCTGCTGCTCGGCATCATGCTCGCCTTCGGGCGTCTTTATCACGACAGCGAAATGACCGCAGTGCTCGCGTGCGGCGTAGATCGCTGGCGTATTCACGCCCCGGTCATGCTGCTCGCGTTCGTGGTGGCGGCACTCGTTGCTTGGCTCACGCTGGTTACCGCGCCGGCGGCGGCTGCGCGGGTCGAGGCGCTGCGTGCGAGCGCTTTGCAGGCCGGTGAGTTTGCGCCGATCGCCCCCGGCAAGTTCCGCAGTTTCGGCGGCGGCTCGGCGGTGTTCTATGCGCAGTCGGCTGCCGCGGACGGTACCCTCGAAGGAATCTTCGTCAAGCGCGTGCGTGGTGATCGATACGAAATCGCGGTGGCGAAGCGTGCGCGTCACCAGGTCTCGGCCGATGGCAGTTTGCACACCTTGACGCTTGTCGACGGCGAGCGATACGAGGGCACGCCGGGCTCGCGAGATTTTCGCATCGTGCGCTTCGCGAGCAACGTCATTCCGGTGCGCGTTCCGCCGACGACAAGCCAGGCGGGCGAGCTCGACGCGATCCCCACGACAACACTTTGGTCGACCAACGATGCCGAACTGCGTGCAGAATTTCATTGGCGTTTGGCGGCGCCGGTCATGGTCTTCGTGCTGTCCTTGCTCGCCGTGCCGCTTTCGCGACTGCGGCCGCGGCAAGGCCGTTACGCGCGCATCTGGCTCGCCATCGTCGTGTACTTCGTCTATTTCAGTCTGGTCTCGGCCGCCAAAGTTTGGCTTGCCAAGGGCGCGGTGCCCGCCGCACTCGGCCTTTGGTGGGTGCATTTGCTCGTCGCCTTGCTGACGCTCGGCGTGATTGCGTTCCCCGATTTACGTGCGCGTCTGCGTCACCGAGATCTCTCGGCATTCGCGCCACCTTCGGTCGGAGCAGGCGCATGACTTTCCTCGGTGTGCTCGAGCGTCACGTCATGCGCGCCGTACTCGGTGGCGTGTCGATGGTCGTGCTGGTGCTGCTGTCGCTCGGGGCGCTGTTTCTGTTCATGGGTCAGCAAGATGACATCGGCATCGGCAGCTACTCCACGGTCGATGCGCTGCTTTTCGTGCTGCTCAATTTGCCGCAACAGGGTTGGGAGTTGTTGCCGATCAGCGCCTTGATTGGCGCATTGATGGGGCTCGGCACGCTCGCCCGTGGTAGCGAATTGATCGTAATGCGCACTGCCGGTTTGTCGGTCTGGCAGATCGCAAGACCCGTGGCGATCGCTGGCGTGGTGCTCGCGGTCATCGGTTCGCTGCTCGGCGAGGCGCTCGGCCCGCCGCTGCAGCAGTTGGCCCGTCAACAAAAAGCCTTCGCCAAAGTTGCCAACGTCAGTTTTTCAGGCTCGGGCGATGCGTGGGTGCGCGACGGCAATCTGCTCGTCAACGTCGAGCGGCAGACCGGCGAGGCGCGATTCGGTGGCATGATGGTCTACGAAATCGGCGCCGATGGTCGACTGGCGGCGATGGGCCGTGCGGTGAGTGCGAGCGCGGCGGAGAGCGGATCCTGGGCGCTCGAGCAATATGCAGAGACTCGTTTTGCTGCAGATCGCGTCATCAGTCAAAAAATTCCGCGTCGCGTGCTCGAGTCGAACGTCACGGCCGAATTTCTGGGTATTGCGGCAACCGTGCCCGCGCAGCTGCCCACCGCGGTGCTGTGGAGAATGGTGCGGCATCTCGACGCCAACGGACTCGACAGTCGCGAGGCGGCTTTTGCGTTGTGGTCGAGGATCGCCCGTACGCTGGCGCCCATCTTTGCGGTGCTGCTTGCCTTGCCGTTCATGTTCGGGTCTCTGCGTTCGAGCGGAGCGGGGGTACGCGTCGGTCTCGGACTGCTGCTCGGCATGGCTTTTTTTCTGGTGCAGCAGATGCTCGAAAGCAGCACCGTCGTTTTCAATGGCAACCCGGCGATCTTCGCCTGGTTGCCGACCTTGCTGATGGCGGCCGCCGCGCTCGCGCTGTTATGGCGTACGCGGTGACCGGATCCAATCGTGCACAGTCATCTTCGAAGGTGAAAGAAAGTCATGCTCGCTGAAGTCGACGCCATCTTTCCGCCCCTCGTCAAACGGACCACGCTGATCGTGCGCTCGATCGAGCGCTCGGTCGCGTTCTACCGCGACGTGCTGGGTTTGTCGGTGTGGTACGACGACGAAGTGGTGCTCTCCGGCGTTGGGCTGGCGGCGGGCGCAAAGGGCGATCGCACCCATCTCGTCATTTTGAAGGCGGAAGATCCCGTGATCGGCATGATCGGGCTGCTCGAGTTCACGAGTCCGCGATTACCCGAGCCCGCAGCGCGCTCGCGCCTCGGCATCGGTGACATCGTGTTCGTGATGCAAGGCCGGGATGTCGAGGCAGTGCATCGACGGGCGTTGGCGTTCGGTGCGCGCATCCATGCGGCGCCGCACCGCTTCGAGGTGCGCGGCGCTGCAGGGCACATGATTGCCATGACCTCACTGAGTCTATGGGACCCGGACGACTTTTTCATCGAGTATAACGAGCGTCACCAGCCCGCGCCATGAAGCAGCCCGCGCCATGAACGTGAACCCCGAAAAATCCGAGCTCGCGCCGACTCGCGAGATTGCCGCATGGGATCCCTGGGTGCGTGTCACGCACTGGGGTCTCGTGATTTGCGTCGTCGGCTCTTGGCTCACGCGCGAACTCGAAGGCGACTGGTTTGCCTGGCACGCGCGCTTCGGTTACGCAGTGCTGGTGCTCGTCATTACGCGAATTCTTTGGGGATTGGTCGGTACTCATCATGCGAGGTTTGCGAATTTTGTCCGCGGGCCGCGCGCCATCGTCGCGTATCTCAAGGCAGAGTCGCGCGAGCACTCGTCGGGGCACAATCCGCTCGGCGCGCTGATGATCATCGCTTTGCTTGCGCTTTTGCTCGTGCAGGCGGTGACGGGTCTCTTCGCCAACGATCAGGTCTTCGAAACGGGACCGCTGTTCGGCTACGTTCCCATCGAGACCAGCGATCGTCTGACGACCCTGCACAAGCAGACTTTCGACTGGATCACGGCCGCGATCGGCGTGCATGTGGCCGCTGCGCTTTTTTATCTTTGGGTAAAGCGTGAAAATCTGATCCTGCCGATGATCACCGGTCGCAAGCGCATCGCTGGCTCATCGGCGCCGATCGACTCTGCGCAGACACTGCCCCGGGCAGCATCACGCGAGCCCCGTTGGTGGCTCGCGGTGCTGATCGCCGGTGTCGTCGCCGGCGCGCTCGCGTGGCTCGTGACAACGGCCCCGGAGGCGGGGCTCTACACTTTCTAAGTGTCGTCGGCGCTGGGCTCGTCGGCGCTGGGCTCGTCGGCGTCTCAACTGCCGCCGAGTTCGCGCAACAAGTCCTTCGCGCCGTACACCTTGTCGAGCGCCTCGCGCATGATCGCCGGATGAACGGCGATCGCCCGATTCTTTGCGGTGTCGAACCAGTACGCGCCCGATATCGAGTGGATGTTGCCGTCGAACATGAGGCCGACGACGTCGCCACGGGCATCGAGCAGGGGACTACCCGAGTTGCCGCCGACGATGTCGCTGGTGGTCGAAAGATTCACCGGGACCTGCATGTCGAGGGAGTCGCGCACGCGTTGCCAGCTGTCCGGGATCCGGAACGGCGGCTGACCGGTCGCGCGCGCAAAGGCCGTCTCGAGGCGCGTGAAAGGCTCGACGGGCCGTCCCTTCTCGACCCAGCCCTGAACGGTGCCGTAGTTCAAGCGCAACGTGAACGTGGCGTCCGGATAGACCGCCGTGCCGTAAAGTTTGAAGCGCGCACGGGCGATTTTTTCTTCGGCCGCGCTGATCGGGGCTTCCACCTCGTCCTCGTAACGCTTGCGCAGCGCGCGCGCCTCGGCATCGATGCTGCGGGCGAGTTGAACGAAGGGGTCATCCGAGGCGGCGACCGCAGCAGCCCCACCGCTCCAAAGAGCGAGCCGCACGGCCGGGTCGTTGAGTTGGGTCTTCGAGACCAAAGATTCGGCCAAAGTATCGGGAGAGTCCTTGGACAGTAGCTGGCGCACGGTCGGGTGATCGGGGCCCAGCCATTCGCGCATGCGCTCGAATCCGAACGACAGCGTCAGTTTTTCGAGTTCCGGGTAGATCGGCGTCGGCGCCGCGAGCTGCTGACGAATGCGCGGCAGCGCCGCATCGGTGTATTCGCGCAGGCGCTCGGTGTTGGCCTTCTCGCGCTCCGCCGTGCCGCGCAGCAAGGTACGCGCGTAGCGGAAGTATCGGCTGTTGAAGCCCGCACCACCCTCGAGATAGCCCAGCTCGAGATCGAGATTGCGGGCAATGGCGTTGGCCTTTTCGATCTCGGCCCAGGGGTCGCCCATCTTGGCAAGCTCCTTGTCGGCGCGTACCCGAGCACGCAGCTCGGTCTCTTCACGACGCTTCTGCGCCATCATGTTTTCGTCGAGCAGCGCATCGAGCTGCTTGCGACGAACTTTGATGCCGTTCTCGAGACCCGTGAGCGGGTCTTCGACGATGCGTCGTGCCGAATCGCTCGTCTTGGCGAACTGAATGTAGCGCCCGCGCAGTTCGTTGCTGCGGAGCAGGGCGGGTGGTAGGTCGCTCTCGCGCAGCTGCTGCAGCTGCGCCACGGTGAGCAGGCGATCGGTGGAACCGGGGTGTCCCGAGACGAGCACGAACTCCCCGGCCTTCGGGCCGGCAAAGTTCATCTTCAAATGTTGTGCCGGCTGCACCGGTTTGCCGTTTTCGTAGGCGCGCAACAGCCCCATATCGAGGCACCAGCGGGGAAACTGAAAATTATCCGGGTCGCCCCCGAAGGCGGCGATACCGGCCTCGGGTGCGAACACCAGGCGGATGTCGGTGTAGCGCTTGTACTGGTACAAGAAATACTGTCCGCCGTTGTAGAGCGCGACGCTCTGGCATTTGTTGCCCGTGGTTTTTTCGCAGCCCTGTTCGAGCTCGGTGAGGGTCTTCTTGCGCGCGTCGTTGGCGGCGCGGTCGTCGAGACCGCGAGTCGCGGCCTCGACTTTCGTCGTGACGTTATCCATCGCCACCAGGACGTCGGCCACCTGCGTCGGGCATTTGATTTCGGCGTCGCGATCGCGTGCGACAAAGCCATCTTCGAGCAGGCTTTTTTCTTTGTTCGAGTTTTCTGCGAGGCAGGCGGCGATGCAGTGGTGGTTGGTGAGGATCAAGCCCTCACCCGAGACGAATGACGCCGTGCAGCCGGCGAGACGGACGGTCGATTGTCGAACGCGGTCCAGCCATGCGCCGTCGATCCGCGCTCCGTATTTCTTTTCGACCGCTGCGCTCGGGAAGTTGTCGTAGGTCCACATGCCCTCATCGGCGAGTGCGGTCGAGGTGGCGAACAAAGCTGCGAGCGCAACGGCGAGACGGCTTTTCATCAAGGCAACTCCAATTTGGGCGATCGATGCGGAATTAAAGCACAGTGGCCGCATTTCTGGATGTGCAGCGGCTTTCGACCGAAGCCGCGCATTTCTCACGCGCTTGCCGATTTCACGAGCGGACGCGAGCAGGGGCTCCGGGTTCGAATCGCCGACGCCGACAGCCCGTCGGTGATCCCTTCGGAGATTTCATCATGAGGCAGCACCAAGCACTCCGGCGCAAAGCCGCCGGGCAGGGAATGACCGAGTACATCATCGTCGTCGCGCTCATCGCAGTCGCCGCCATCGGCGTCTACACCGCGTTCGGCGACGTCGTTCGCGGGCAAACATCCGTCGCCGCCGTCGCCTTGTCAGGGCGCACTGCGACCTCGGGACGCAGCTTCGTCACCGAGGCGCGGGGTCGCGCCAACGAAGAGGCGAAGACCGCCAACCTCGAGAATTTCGAGCAATGATTCCGGGCCACGGACGGGGCGTAACGACCCCCGGCCCCCCGCTTTGCGGTGTCTCCCCACCCCGACTCACCGCAGTCGGTGTGCGTCGCACCGTCCGTGGTCA
>Ga0129336_10000176_pt1 | contig 33534 bp, 51 predicted proteins | sample CPB6_02_DNA_FD_96878 | JGI IMG/M metagenome (GOLD analysis project Ga0129336, IMG submission 96878) | Freshwater to marine salinity gradient microbial communities from Chesapeake Bay, USA - CPBay_Sum_0.6_0.2_DNA | ecosystem: Environmental > Aquatic > Marine > Coastal | place: USA: Chesapeake...
CAGCGATACAAACCATCTGAGAGATATGCTCAGAAAAGATGCGTATTTTTACAAGGAGAGATTGATCGGATTCTTGAAAGATGATAACGGAGTAAAGTATCCGGAATACATCATCTGTTGCGATGACAACGAATGCAATGAATCCGTGAAGAAAGATCACACAGGATACAAACCTTTTGGATGGATAGTATGAAGCAATTCAAAGCAAGTCAGAAACAGATCGATAAACTGAAAAAATACCTAAATGGAAAAGACACTAAACCAAATAATGTCAATGCTGGAGGAAATAGCAAACCAGCACAGGCAAATAAATGAGTTTTTTCAAGGTGATTTTTTAGACGCCATCTCCAGAGATGCTGCTCAGTACAAGCTGATGGTAGCATCATTGCAGCCTGGAGGCATGGGAGCAGGGTATGTTCGCGTGAATATCGTCATCACAATATGTGATAAGTACAATCATTCCGAATATCGCCAAGTGAATGAGGTCCATTCAGACTGTTTGCTGATCTGTAATGATATTAAAACTACGTTGAATCAATATGTATGGACAGAGTTCGCAGATGTCACCACGGAGATTGCTACGGATCCATTCATCAACAGAGGCCAGGACATGGTGGCAGGATGGACCATGCTCATAGGATTGAACGTATTTGATGACGAGAACTGGTGTGCTATCCCTTACGACAACTATGACTTTGAGAATGGCACTCCAGGATCTACAGGCGATAACTGTGATCCGATTACTGAATACCATCTGTATGTGGATGGAGTTCTGGAGGAGACTTTCTTCCAGGCAACAAATGAAAATAATACTATCAATATAACACTAAGCTGATGGCAATCACTGACATTAACATAACGACAAGCGGATATAAAACTGTAAAGGATGAAAGCACTGCGCTGACTCAAAGATCTGTGTTGAAATTCGCAGGATCAGGAGTGAGTGCTGCGGATACCGGAGGCGAGACTGTGGTTACTATTCCAGGATCACCAGCGACAACTAACTACGGACTATTCGCACAGACTGCTAACAGCCCAACACTTACAGCATCTACAGCAGAAGCCACATTGATTGATGGTGGAGCTGGTACCTTATCAGTTCCTGCCAATGGTTTTGCTGTTGGTGATTCGTTCCAGGTGAGTATGGGAGGAATGATCTCTGCAAGGAATAATGATACTATCACTATCAGATTGAAAACGGGATCTGTAATCCTGGCTACATCAGGAGCATTAACGATGCCTGTTATAAACAATCAAGTATGGTATCTCACAGCTCAATTTACAGTTCGATCTATCGGAGCTGCTGGTGTAGCTTCTATTGTTAGCATTGCGCAGTTCCATATCTTGAAAGCTGCATCTGGAACGCAGGAAGGATTTGCCTGGAACACAGTGAACAGCACTACATTTGATACAACGATATCGAACACCTTGAATATCACAGGGCAGTTTAGTTCAAATAGCTCATCGAATAGCATATACTCTGATCTGTTCATATTGAATAAGATATACTGATGGATAACTTCTTCGACATAACCAAGCGAAGGCTTAGAGAACTTGAGGCAAGTTCTGGTACCATTAGTGATGGTGACAAAGGTGATCTTACTGTCAGCGGATCTGGAACAGTTTGGAATATTAATACCAATGCTGTAACTGATAACGAAATAAACGATGTTGATGCCAGCAAGGTCACAGAATCAGCTCTAAAAAGATTCACTACAGATACAGAAAAAAGTACCTGGAATGGAAAGCAGGATGATATTCCTGCGATATCAGGAGGAACATTTGTATTTGTAACTCAAAAATCTGACTTGCCTACACCATCCGCTGGAGTAATCACATTAGCTGATGGTATTACGTACTTCTTTACAGATGAGATAGACCTTACGGGGGATAGGTTAGTATGTGGTATTAATACCACTATATTAGGAGGTTCATCTGAGAACTGCCGAATAAAATCAACAGGACTTACAGGCACTGCATTGATTACATCTAACTATTCGCTGCCCATACGTAATATTACTATTGAGGCTAACGTAGCTTTAAATCTTGACGGAGACGGAACTACTACGGCTATAGATTGGTTCGGTGTTAACTTCACGGATTGCGCTACTATCGGAACCATCAAGGACTATTCCAACTTTATCATGCAGGATTCTGCGTTCTTGAATAGTGGTAATCTTACATTTGATGGAACGATAGGTACAATCGGAGCTACTCAATGCTTGTTCAATTGTAATGCATCAGGAACAGCTTTCATTTTAGCTCCTACATTAACTGTTACACGTAGATTCAGAATCGTTTACTCATCGTTTATCATTCTATCCGGTGAGAAAGGAATCGATACTACTCCTGCACCAACAATACCAGATGATGCATTCATTTTGAATTACTGCAATTTTTCTGGAGGAGGTACTTATCTTGATGGATTTGACTATACATCTGTGAAATCTTTGTTCATAAATAATGTAGGCATAACCAATACATCCAACGTAGGTCATAACTACATGATAAACAATACCACTAACACTACAATCGGAGTTCCTAACGTTAATGTATGGGTAAAAGCTGCCGGCACAACTACTGTAGGTATAGGAAATTCACCTAAGTGGACACAGCCAGCGAACAACAGACTGCTTTATGGTGGTATTATTTCAACCGAGTTTATATATAACGCTGTTGGAACTGTTCAGAGCGCATCACCTAACCAAGTAATATCTGTTGCTTTAGCAAAGAATGGAGTGGTACAAGCTGAGTCTGAGATAACCGTAAGAACAGCAACTGCTAACCAGCCATATCCTTTTTCTCTTCAAGATGTAATAAATGTATCTACGGGTGATTACTTAGAAATATATGTTCTAAATACTCAATCTGCAGATATCAGGGTAGGAGATCTAAATGTGATTATTCAAAAAGTAACCGGATAACTGAAACATTTTCGCATAATAAGATATGGATCCTAAGAGTTTTTCAGACTACTATAAAAAGTACGGAAGCGGTTTCTTATTGTGGTGTGCGATATTTTTTTTATACACTGAGCTTTCATCCTACAAGGAGAAGGTAGTTAAAATTGAGGAGAAGCTATATGATTGCCTTCAAAGGTCTGCGTACACGAATGCAGGAACGGAAACAGAAAAGGAAAGCCAAGAGGCTACGAAAATCTACGCTATTAAAACGGAAGAATATGACACTAAAAGAGAGATGGTCAGCGAAAACTCCTGACTTCTGGAAGAAAGTACAGAAGATCGGAATCGCATGTGGAGCTGTTGGTGCTGCAATCATTGCTGCTCCTGTAGCATTGCCTGCTGCATTAGTAACTGCTGGAGGATATCTGATAGCTGTAGGTGGTGTGACTGCTACACTATCACAATTCACTAAGGATGACGCTAAGTAATCACGTTTCACTCGCTGAATTCTGTCACTCCGATACTGCCAAGCGCAGAGGAATCGACAACACTATCAAGGATCCTGCTCACCTGGCATCTGCAAAGCTGCTATGTGAGAAAGTATTCGAGCCTATACGGGAACATTTCGGAGTTCCTATCCATATCAGCTCTGGGTACCGATCCGCAGCCTTGAATCGTGCGGTCAAGGGGAGTGCCTCATCGCAGCATTGCAAGGCTGAAGCTATGGATATTGATGCTGATCGCTATGGAAAGGTGACTAATAAAGAAATTTTTGACTATATTCGTGAGCATCTTGAATGGGACCAGATGATCTGGGAGTTCGGGAATGATTTGCAGCCTGATTGGGTACATGTATCATTCAAGGCTACTGGAAATAGGAGACAAATACTAAAAGCTATTAAAGAGGGGGCCTCTACAGAATACGTGAAATACTAACAAAGCTGATGTTGCCAAGCATTTGCGCTGTGTTTTAGAAGGGAATCAAACGAGGTTCCCTTTTTTTTGTTGAAAAAAGTTTTAATAAATGTTTGTATAAATAAAAATATACTATATTTGTAAACATAAAACACAGCAGTTATGAACAAAGTCACAGCAATTAAAGAGAGGGTACAGGTGTTATCCGATCTTGTTGAGCTCATGGATGAGATCAACGACAATCTAATCATGGAGAAAAAATACAGAGAGCTTTACGGAGCTTACTATGATCCAGAAAAGAAAAAGGAAGTAGATGATCGCATTGATCAGTACGAGTTCCAAATGAAAGCTAATTACAATACACTTATCGGACTATGCGAAGTAATCAAGGAAGTCGTGCATTTGTAATGTGCGAGGAATGCTCAGGACAGGGATACGTTGAGATTGGTCCCGATTGTGATCGCCCAGCATCAATGTGCTGCGGAGGATGCTACAAGAAAGTAAAATGTGAAACGTGCAAAGGCAAAGGCTATGAAAAACAAGAAGCAAACAACGAAGGAGAATAAGTACATCCCATTCTCATTCCCAGTTAGATCAAAGATAAGCTGGTGGAAGAAAGAAGGATCGTTTAATGTGGAACTTTATATGGCATTGTGCCAGGCTAAAAAAGACTAATCATGAAGGATCTCATAGCACTATCAGCAATTCTGTTGGCCATCGTTATCGGATGCGGTTTCTGGTACCTGGTCTACACGTTTACCGGGTGGATCGGAGTGACTGCCATCGTGATGATCTTAATGTCAATACTAATCTTTTTATTCACAAGCAAATGATGTGGAAAGTAACATACAAATTCAAGGGGCCATCAGGATGGCAGCTAGGATACAAAACACTCAAGGCAAACAGCCGAGAGGATGCAATCAGATTGGCCGATATGTGGCCTAAATTAATTAAGAAAATAGAAGCACTATGACACCAAAAGATAAAGCAGAAGAATTAATAGACAAGTTCACTATTGATTTAAGACCATTTTCAGAACATGGAGAATGGTCGGAGCATCAAGCAAAGAGATGCGCTTTAATTGCAGTTGATGAGATGTTAAATCTTCTTCCATTAGCAAATAGAGATTATTGGCAACAGGTAAAACAAGAAATAGAAAACCTTTAAATCAGAGTAAGATGAAAGTAGAAATCAAAGCAAGTATGACAGTAAGTGGTGAATACGGACGTAAATTTTTGACAATTAAAATAACTGAAGAGGATTTAATTGAACTGGCTAAAAAGAAAGCACTTGAAAATTTTGAGCCATCGTATTATGATAAGGCTGAATATGAAGAAATGGAAATAACTACTAACCTTTAAATCAAAGTAAGATGACACCAAAAGAAAAAGCAAGAGAATTGTTTGATAAAATGTGCTATTGGCACATGGTAGACGGAGGAAGTAATCAGCATGAAGCCAAGCAATGCGCATTAATTGCAGTTGATGAGATAATAGATACTCCAAATCCAATGCCAAATTATTGGCAGGAAGTTAAACAAGAAATTGAAAAGCTATGAATCCAAAAATAGACCTAATAAAACAACTCGCTAAGGATCACGGACTGATCACCACAAAGAGGGATAGAGAGATCGTGTACAAGCGTTACTACCTTTACTCGGAGCTACGGCCATATTGCTCCCTTCAACAGATCGGTGATATCTTTGAGAAGGACCATGCATCAGTATGCCATGGAATCAAAGCGCATCACGTTTGGATGAGAGCAAAGGATCATGTATATATGCAAACCATCCGTGATCTATATGCTGCCGTGAATTTGTACGACATGGAGCTGGAATTGAATTTGAAGGACAATCAGATCATGGTGCATACAGCAAAGATTGCTAATAACATGGTGCATGTGGTCCTGCAATTTAGATCAATGGATCCTGAGAGATATCAGAAGCTCGATGGTCTGATGAGTATCAACGAATTCAAACAGTTAATCTGATGCCCAAGTACAACATGAGAAAGAAACTAAGACGAATGAGCGTGATTGTTTACTGCCTACAAGTAAGGCCGTACAAGCTCACCAGATTGCATGACAAGGTATGCCATATCACCGGGTATCCATACAGCCAGAGCATCATTGAAAAGGATATGGCCATGCTCAAGGAAGAATTCGATTGCCCTATTATCAGGACTGTGAACGGACTGCACATTGAGGAGCAATATGACTTCATGGCTAAGATCAAGGAGTGGATTGATCTGTATGTGGAATAGGTGTGCACTCTGAATCAATTCATAGGGCACTTTTAATAAATTGAAAAATCAGAATGAAAAAAAATATTTTTTTTTATTTTACTCTGCACTTTTGGTTCATAGTACCTGTATCCCGCATAAACACTGGGAAAATGGTATGAACTTGATGTTTATTTTGTGCATAGTAAGTTCATAGTTAGTTCACAGTTTTTAGTATATTTGAAACCAAACACAACGCAAATGACAAAAACCTATTTAAGAAAACTCAGTTCACTGGGTTACTCCATCATCCCCGTAGATGAAAACAAGAGACCAATTGGAGCATGGAAAAAATACCAAACAGAAGCAAGATCACCTGATGAGGTAGAGCAATTAGATTCACCACTATATGGACTCGTCACAGGAGTGAATGATTTGGAGGTGATAGATGTGGATCTGAAGGTTCTTGTCGGACTCCAGGAGCAGAAAGCCTGGTGGAAAGAATACATCTCATTCATTGAGGATAACATCGAGGACTTTGCTGATAAGGTAGTGATCGCCAAAACAAAGAACGCAGGCTTCCATATCCTTTACAAATGCAAGAATGTAGGCACCAATACCAAGATAGCAACTCCAGAAGGATCATCGGAGGCTATCATTGAGTCAAGAGGTACAGGAGGGATGGTAGTTATCTACGAAAATTTCCTCACAGATAAACAATACCATGACATCAAGTACATCACAAATGAGGAGAGAGATATCATTTGGGCGATTTCCCGCACTTTTAATCACGTCGAGGAGCAAACTATAGACGAGCCAAAGAAAAGCGATTACAAGGCCTCTAATGAGATGGACATTACTCCATGGGCTGAATATAACGATAGGCATACAGCTCTTGATTTGATATCTGATGACTTTACGATAGTCAGAAACACATCAACCAGGTACATAATCAAGCGAAATGGAGCCACATCCCCACATTCGGGATACGTCTACAAGGATTCTGGATGCATGTATCTGTTCACTACGGGTACCATCTATCCCAATGAGAAGCTGATAAGCCCTTTCATGATCTATGCCTACAAGTATCACCTGGGAAATACCACAGAAGCAGCTCGTGATCTGTATCAACAAGGATACGGATCCAGAAAAGCTCCGAAGGTAGAGATCAAGGCAGAGGTTCCTGATATCATCGATAGGGTTCAGTTCCCATTGGATATTTTCCCGGAGGACCTACAGAAATACATCGTACATTCAGCAAATACTCTTGGACTATCTACGGACTACATGGGATCCGCATTCATTTGGCTAACATCTGTCATCATTGGGAATGCTTTGAAGATAGAGGTCAAGCCAGGATGGCAGGAAACAGCTACAGTATGGATTGCAATAGTTGGTAAGCCTGGTATCGGAAAGACTCCATCGATTAATCAGATGATCTATCCACTACGTGAGGCCAATGTCAAGGAGCAAAAGGAATACGTGAAGCAATACGCCAAGTGGAGGGAATACGAAGCACTCGATAAAAAGGAGAAGCAATATGCTGAGGAGATTGATAAGCCTGTTAGCAAGCAGTTCCTGGTAGGTGATATCACACTTGAGGCCCTTGTGGATCTACATGAGCAGAATCCGAATGCTATTGGAGTATTCAAGGATGAGCTTGCTGGATGGTTTAAGGACATGAATAAGTACAGGCAGGGATCTGATCTCGAGTTCTGGCTATCATCCTGGTCAGGAACCAGCATCTCACTCAACAGAAAGACATCAAAGAGTGCATTCGTTGATCAGCCATTCATCCCTGTTCTTGGTGGCATCCAGCCTTCGGTATTTGAGGAATTCACTACGGGCCACAATAAAGAAAATGGATTTGTTGATAGGATTCTGATAAGCTATCCTGAGCTATCCGTGAATCACTACAACAATGAGCATATGGATGAGGATGTCATCGAATGGTACCGGGCATTTGTAATGAACTTTAGAGATGTGGTGAATAAGAAGCTACTTAAGTTCAATGAGAGGGCAGAGATTGAGAGCATCGTAGCCAAGTTCAACAACAAGGCCAAGGCCGAATGGATCCGAATACATGACAAGATCACTGACATCCAAAACTCAGAGGATGAAAATGAGTACATGAAGAGTATGCTTCCAAAACAAAAGAGCTACATTCCAAGGTTCGCACTGATATTGAATACCATCTGGAGCATCGTTGAAGATGAATACCAGGTGGCAACCATCCAGGTGGACAGCATTAAGCGAGCTGAGAGACTATCAGAGTATTTCATCAACATGAGTAAGCTAGTTAAGATGGATGTCAAGGAAAAGAATAACCTTCGGGTATTGGCTAAGACTACAGGATCGCTCTCAGAATTTGAGCAGTTTAAAGCTATGTATAAGGCGAATCCGAATCTGAATCGCACAACGGCATCAGAGATCCTGGAGGTTAGCAAGAGAATTATTTACAAATGGATTAAAAAAATTGAGGAATGAAAACAGTATCAGCAATCATGTTCGTAGCATACAGCGTACTGCTGTACATGCTACTGAGCAAGGAGGAAAAAAAGCAAGTCATCACTCCTGAGAAAGAAGCATTCACATATGTGAACATCGAAGAGGATACAACGCTAAACAATAATCAGAAAGCATATTACGATTACCTTTATGAACACACAAAATAAGAAACGAATCCAGCAGATGGAGCTGGAGAATCTCAGACAGAAACATCCATCTGTTCCAGAGCATTGCCTGGCTAAGTCAGCATGGAGTGATAAGACAGCTAACGGACTCACAAAGATGGTCACATCGTTCTTGTCATTCTCAGGACATCAAGCAGAGCGAATCAATACCATGGGTACTTTCCGAGGACCAAAGAAATACACTAACCTTGATGGAGTCACCAGATCAGTAGGCAGAGGAACCTATACAAAAACAACAGGCACCAAAGGATCCGCAGATATTTCAGCTACCATCAACGGCAGATCAGTTAAGATTGAAATCAAGATAAATGATAGACAGTCTGAAGATCAGAAACGATACCAGGAATCTATTGAGCGAGCTGGAGGGGTTTACAAAATTGTTCGAAACTTTGATGAATTTATTGAGTGGTACGATTCCTTTGTATTAAAATAATTATTTACATTTGTATAAATTAAAACACAAATAAAATGGCAACAAGAAAAACACAAGAAGAGGAGATTTCATCTCCAGCATCTCTGTACATGAAGCTATGGAGAGCAAAGCGTGAGATCGGTAAGGTCCACAAGAACGCAAAGAATCCACATTTCAAACAGAACTACGCTGATCTAAATGCGGTCCTGGATGCATGTGAGGGTATTCTACTGGAGCATGGACTGATGATCCTGCAACCAATCAAGGAGGATGTAGTGATAACTCAGATAGTAGATATTGATTCCGGGGAATGTATCGAGTCTTTCATCAGACTCCCACAGCTACAGAATCCACAGCAGCTCGGTTCTGCGATAAGCTACTACAGAAGGTATACATTGATCAGCTGCCTCGCATTAGCTTCTACAGATGACGATGGAGCCGAAGCTGGCAAAGCTATTCCAAAGCAGATCGAGAAGCCAGGACTCGATGCTGAGAGATTCGCAGGAGCATTGAAGAGCATTGCTGATGGAAAGTACACGGCAGAGCAATTGAAAAAGAACTATACACTAACACTTGAGCAACTATCTGAGCTATGAAAAAACTACTGACATACCTTTTGATCTGCCTGATATTGGCAGCAATCGGAGGAATATTCTATCTCATTCATTCATATCTTGGATCATGGCCTGTGGCTATCATCATCTTGATGTCGATGGCATTTCTAATCCTTAAAAATATCGAGTCATGAAATGGAGACCTTCAAGCATCGGCAAGCTGATGACCAACGCAAGATCAAAGAATGAGGTTCTTTCTGAGACTGCAAAGAGCTATATCAAGAGCCATGCGAAACAGAATTTTTATGGCTACAATCTTGAGCTGAACAACAAGTACATCAACAAGGGAATCCTCCAGGAACATGACTCAATTGATCTGATCAATGCCGTTCGATTCACGGACTACTCAAAGCATATCGGAAGGGTAGAGACTGAGCTGATGTCAGGTGAATGTGATATCCTCCTAGATGACATGATCATCGATGTGAAAACATCGTGGTCCCTGGAGACTTTCCCAGCAACCAGAGATGATGCTGATGATAGAGATTACGAATGGCAAGGAAGAGCCTACATGCATCTCTATGATCGTGATGTATTTGAGGTAATCCATTGCATGGTGTCAACAGATCCAAAGGATGAGTTTAATCTACTCACTCCATGGGATAACCTATCTGTTCACCGGGTAGATCATATTGATCCTGCAAAGCGTATTACTGTATGCAGATACGAGAGAGATCTTGACCTGGAGCTTGACATGCTAACTAAGCTACGATATGCTTCTGAGTTTTATGCTCAAGTGATGAATGAATTAGTAAATAAATAACCTTTAAATCAGAGTAAGATGAATTTTAAAATCAAATTTATTAAAGGTTCTTGGGTTAATGATGATGTAGATTTACTTCCTACAATTAAATTAAGAACAGGCAGTAAAGCAAATGAAGAACTTAAAGTTATTGCAACGAGTATAGCTTTATGTTGGTTAAAATGGGGAATTATGTTCTCTGTTGGTAAAATAGAAACTTTAAAATCAGAGTAAGATGAAAATATTTAGGAGTATAATTCGATTTTTTGGATGTTTTTTATTTATGTATGTTTTTTTGTCATACATCCAAAATCAATGGGATTTTTTAAAATGGGATAAACTTGATAGATTAAGTCATTTTCTGGTCTCTCTTATTTTGTTCGGACTTGCAGAATCATATGTATTTCTTAAAAAACAATAAATAACCTTTAAACCAGAGTAAAATGGAAAAATTAAAGAATTATGCTAACCGCAAGCTGACAGCTAAAGAGAAGGCAGAAGAGTTAGTTAAAAAAATGCTATCAAAAAGCCCCAACGTACAAGATGGAGTATCAAGCATTGATATCATTCAAGCAAAGTTATGCGCACTGGTAGCTGTTGATGAGGTGATGAATGCTCCTCATAACAATATCTACATGGAATTAATACCAGAAGATGCTGATAGTACCGATTGGTTTTGGGATGAATTTGATGCATATTGGATTGATGTTCGAAAAGAAATTGAAGCGTTATGGGAGAAGTAGTAATTCAAAAACACAAGTACAATCCAAAGAGTAATGGATACTATTGGCAGATTTCATTCGTACAATTTTCTTCTGTATCTTTGACGATAGAGGAATATCATGAAGCAGCTCATAAATTGGATAAAATCATTGAGGAAATTGAAGCCAGGAGAATGGCTGTGGATAGTAATAATCAACACAACAAATAAATGGAAACAAAAGTAAACAGCGGAGCGATCTTCAAGAATGATCGTAAAACAGCAGAGAATCAGCCAGACTACAGAGGCAAGATCAATGTAGAAGGTAAGGAGTGGGAGATCTCACTATGGTTAAAAGAAGCACAATCTGGGAACAAGTATTTCAGCGCAGCTATCAAGGAGCCATGGGTAAAGCCTGATGAGGTTCAAGCTCCAGCAAAGCCTGTGCAAACTAATCTAATGAACGAAACTGATGACGATGGACTTCCGTTCTGATAGATCATTGAGTGACACGTTGAGGGATGAGCTGAATGCTCGTCTCTCAGCTCGTTACAAGCTCAAGAACTTCGCTAATGATACAGGTCTCAAGTACTATTCACTATGGAGATTCATGAATCATAAGCCTGTGACCAACCAACTACTCGATGAACTGTATGCTGTTCTGGCACAGACAAGCCTATGAGATCGCTCACAAGATCACCGGAGGCCATCCACTACACGAGGACCTGGTCTCACATACCTATCTTATACTCTCAAAGCACAATATCCCCTCAGCCGATCTTCCAAGAACCTTCGCTCGGTTCGCATGGAATCAGTGGAAATGGCCAGAGAGTGAATTCAACAAGCTATTCAAAGCAGATACCAGAGTACTATCATATGACATCGACATCGAATTCAGAGAGAAGGATGAGGAGGACTTATCCGAGTACAAGCAGATCCTGGAAGAGCATCTGGATAAATCTCCTGAGAATGATCAGGAGCTGTTTCTCAATACGATAGTCAAGATGCATCTGTGTGGGATGACCTTCCGTGATATCAAGTCAGAGACAGGACTATCACTCAGAGTAATACATTCAGCAATCAAACAATTCAAATATGATTTACATTCTTTTTATTCTGTCGAGCATCGGGATAGCCCGTGCGATGCAGACATTTAGCATGCCAGATATCAAGCCGTTCAACTGTCAGTCATGCATGTCATTCTGGGGATGCCTGGCACTGATAGGATTCTATGACTGGCATATGATTCCCCTGGCTTTCATTAGTTACTTACTTTCAGACTTGATACTGGTATGGGAACAAAAATAAAACAGCTTTTGAAGAAGCTCTTCAAGAAGCGAGACATCCGAGAGATGACAGAGCAAGACATAAAGATGGCCATGATCGGAGCTATTGTACTACAGGAGCTTCATGACGATAGAGGTCTACGCAGAAAGCTCAGAGGCACACAGCTAGAGCAGAAACTAAAATACATAATACGCAATGATTTCTGATGAATTAAAAACACAGGTGCAGAGGTTCCAAAGAACAAGATCCTTTGCCCTTAATGAGAACCTTAAGGAGGAGCTGGCAGATTGGTTCCGCCTTACAAGGCAGGCAACTCTCAATGTGAGATGTGGCACATGCCTACGCAATGCTATGAATGATCTGGCAAAGTCTATCCAGGAGGAATCCAACAAGGAGATCAAACCAGCGAAGATTCAGTTTATCGGTGTGAAACAGTACAACTATGATGGCATGAGCTACAACGAGCTGAAGCGTGAGGCCAAGAAGAAAGGTATCAAGATGGAGCAGGCACCAACAAAGCAGGAACTATTAGAAGCCCTCAAGAAATGATAGTAGCACCCATTCCAATATACGGAAGGCTTCCCCTGGTGAAGCTCACAATCCAAAGGCTACAGGACCAAGGAGCGCATGTCATCGGTATAGGCCATGAGAAGGAAGCTAAGGATCTGGTCCTATCGATGGGAGCTGAGTGGGTAGAACACAGCAATGATCCTTTGGGTGCCAAGTGGAATGCCGGATTCAAGGCTGCAAGGAAACACAATCCAAGCGGTGTGATATTCATGGGATCATCAGACTGGTGTTCCGATAACTACATCGAGACATGTGAACTACTGCTTGATGAGTACGATCTACTCGGAAAGCTCGGATGTCACTTCATCGATGTGGCTGATGATATCAGACTCGTCAACTGGAATGGATACGGAACAGGACCAAGATCATATGAGCCGATAGGTATCGGAAGAGTGCTATCAGATAGGTTCCTCAACAAACTCAACTGGCAGCCATTCGATCAGAGACTGTCATCCGGACTCGATTGGTCCATGTGGCTGAAAGCTATCCATGCTGATGCAGCTGTCGGTATCCTGGAAGATCCTGATTTGATACTGATGTCAATATCCACAAGCGCATGGAATAACAAGCACAAGTTCAATGATCATTGGACAGGTCCCCTCAAGAGTGATCGTATCACAGACTTATCAACAATCTACAAAACATTCCCACAAATCACAGAGCTACATGAAACAATGCTGGATATCACAAAGCCTTGAGGGACTCGAGGATGACATCATGCGCAAGTACAATCTCACAGAGCGCACTGATCTCAATGAGCCATGCGGATTCTTTGGCATGTACAGAGAGGAGGATCTCCAGGCACTGATCGATCACAAAGGTGATTGCTTTGTCGTATGGATGGGATCAGATGCCAAGGATCTACCAGGTGAATGGATAGCAGAACTAAGCAAGCACATGCACATAGCTATCAGCATCCAGGTACAGAACTCCCTTGCCAAGAGATCCATCAAATCATTCTACCTTCCCCTCAATGCTACCATCGCAGAGGACTGGCCTTGCACTCCCAAAGGTGACAAGATCTACTGGTATTACAACGAAGGCTGCAAGGAGTTCTATGGATCCGAACTGATAGAACAGATAGAGCAGCGTATAAACATTCCTATCATCAAGGCAGACTATCAGACCTTCACCAGGGATCAGCTATACGATGTATACTCTCAATGCTTTATCAACCTGAGACTCACTCCTCATGATGGATGCCCGAATACCAATCTACAGATGGGACTCATGGGCCGAAAGTCAATATACAACGGAGACCTTCCTCATTCAATCAGATGGGAGGGCATCGATGATATCTGCGAGTCAATACTCAATGAATACAACCAGAGACACGTATCAGATTCTGTCTCAAAAGATTTCTATAACTTTGTTAAAATATCAACCAAATGAAAGAATGCCCGAGATGCCTCTTCACTGAGGACTTTGCAACCATAGGACACAAGCAGTGCGAATATTGCGACATGCATGATACCATGCAGAAACAAGCGGATCCCACTAAGCTGTTCCCACTAATCAATCAAATCAGATCATCCGCTGATACAGATGCCAAATACGATTGCATCATGGGGATATCCGGAGGCCTTGATTCATCGACACTGCTATACACTGCGGTACGCTACTGGGGACTCAAGCCGCTTGTCATTCACTTCGACAACCATTGGAATGCTCCAGAGGCTGAGCATAACATGAAGCAGCTCATCAAGAAGCTCAACGTTGATGCCATCACATTCATGGTAAACAAGCAGGAGTACGATACGCTGAATGAGGCATTCCTATTCGCTGGACTTCCTGATGCTGATATCCCCAATGATATCGCCATGACCAAGCTCATGTACCAGACTGCTGACATGTACAAGATCAAGTACATTCTCAATGGACATGACTTCCGTACTGAAGGATCTACACCAAAGCCATGGACTTACATGGATGCTAAGTACATCAGATCAGTGTACAAGGCATATGCTCACAAGGATCTCAAGAACTATCCACTATTCACATTCAAGGACCAGCTATACTATGCCTGGAAGGGAATCAAGAACGTGAGACCTTTCCACTATGGATTCGACAGAGAAACCATGGAAACTGAGATGAAGAAACTGATCTCATGGCAGGACTACGGAGGCAAGCACTGCGAGAACGTATACACTGAATTCGTAGGCAGTTACTTGCTACCAAATAAATTCAACATCGACAAACGCATCGTTTACCTTTCTGCTCAAGTTAGATCAGGAAAGCTGACCAAGCAACAGGCCAGAGACCTATTCAATGACAAGCCAGAGTTCGATCTGAACAAGCTCGCTGATAAACAGGATAAGTTCAATCAGCTCGTGAACCTTCGCAAAGGTGAGAGATCATCCTATGCTCGATACAACTTCAAGGCATATAGACCATTCATATGGATACTTGCCAAGATGAAAGTGGTGCCCTATACATTCTACGTCAAATACTGTAAGTGATGCCAATACCTAAACCAAGACCAGGAGAGAATCAGAATGAGTTCGTTACCAGATGCATGGGTGATGAGAAGATGAAGGATGAATATCCATCGACACAAAGATATCCGGTATGCAAGGCATCATGGGACAGATCTCGCAATGAGTTCCAGGATACGCACAATGACTACCCCGATGCTGTGGTCAACAATGCCAAGAGAGGAATTGAACTCAATGACAAGATCGGCAACAAATGCGCCACTCAAGTAGGCAAGGTCAGAGCGCAGCAACTCGCCAACAGAGAGAAGATATCTATCGAGACCATCAAACGCATGTACAGTTATCTGTCCCGTGCTGAGGTCTACTATGACAATGGAACACCAGAGGACTGCGGATATATCTCATATCTTCTGTGGGGTGGTAAGGCTGCCAAGGACTGGGCGCAGTCAAAGATCAATGATCACAACAATGGCTAGGATATCATTTGATTACGATGGTACTATCTCAACGGCCAAAGGTACCGAGATGGCTATTCAGTTTGTGGAGTCTGGTGATACAGTCTACATCATTTCCGCAAGGGATAGAAAAACACCAATGTTCGCGAAGGCCGAACAGGTAGGAATACCATTCAGCCGGGTATATGCCACAGGATCAAATGAGGCTAAAATTGAAAAAGTGAAACAGCTCAAGATACAACGTCACTATGACAATAATCCAGACGTAGTAAAGGAGCTTCCTGGTATAGGTAAACTTTTTAAATAATATAATATAATATAATATAATATATATATATACAATTAATATTATGTTAAATAGAACAACTTTACATATTACAGAATGGCCTATTCAGATGACTTCATAAAACACCTGGATGAGTTAGCTCACATCTACATCACTGAGTGCTTGTCTCACCAGAAAGAAACACTATCCAATAAAGGAGAGGTTATCATGGTAGCGGATAGACACATCCCTACAATCGATTATTTTCTGAGGATATGGATACCGATCATCAGGAATGAAAAAACAATACACAGGGACACTTACTATACATGGTTAAATTCTGAGGACAAACTCAAAACCGACACTATTAAAAAAATAGACAACATGTTTAAGTGCCTGGCAAAGGACATTGTAGCTAATGAAGGCAAGGGAATATTCTACGCAAAGAATGCTCTCGGGATGCATGATCGTCAGCAAGTCGAAACACGAAATGTTGACAAATTCGATTTTGAGCAGTAACTTAGCAAAGTTTTATTTCATAAAATCTGATGTGTTAAACGATTAACAGCGATAGGTATCCGGGAGCGCAGCGCACTGCGCTTTTTTTTACACATGGCAACAATCAAAGGATACAAACCACATGATCAGCAGCGAGCAATCCACAATGCTATCAATCAAGGCAGCGAGAAATACTATGCGCTGAATATAGGTAGGCAGTTCGGAAAGACCTTGCTCGGAATCAATCAGCTTCTGTACTGGGCCATCAATGATCCAGGCTGCCAGATAGCTTGGGTTACTCCAGTCTATAAGCAAAGCAAGAAAGTATTCAGTGAGCTGGAGAGGGCAGTAAAGAATTCGGGCCTCTTTGAGTTCAATAAATCTGATCTGCGAATCACGGGATTCGGTTCCTCAATTGAGTTCTTTTCCGGGGAACGGCCAGACAATATCCGAGGGAATACATTCCACTACATGGTAGTCGATGAGATGGCCTTCACCAGGCCAGAGCTGTGGGATGAGGTCCTTAGTGCAACAGTCATGGTCAAAGGAAAAAAGGTGATATTCATCTCAACACCCAAAGGAAAGAATCATTTCCACAGGATCTGTATGCAGCCTAACTATGATCCCAGGTACCGGTACTTTCATTTCACATCCTATGACAATCCAATGATAGCACCCGAGGAGCTGAATGAAAGAAAGCGATCCCTTCCGGATCACATCTTCAGACAGGAATACATGGCTGAGTTCATCGACAATGCTTCTGGACTATTCAAGAACATCAAGGATTGCGCTGGAACATGGGAACGCAAAGGCAAGAACTATGCAGGCCTTGACATCGGAAGAGCTGATGACTACACTGTCCTGACTATCCTTAACGAATCAGGAGAGCAAATCTATCTGAACAGATGGAGGCATGACGAGTGGTCCAGGATCATCGACAAGGTAGCCGACATCATCAAGCAATACCAAGCGGTGACACTGATAGAGGTAAATAACCAGGGCGATATCTTCTACGAGATGCTATCGGGCAAGATGCGCAACCTGGTGAATCCATTCACTACCACATCAAAGACCAAGCCCATCATCATTGAGGACCTTGCTCTGGCATTTGAGCAGCGTGATATCAAGATCATGAATGAGGCATGGTTTATCGATGAGCTTGAGAACTTTACGTATATTTACAATCCGAATACCAGGTCTGTGCAATACTCTGCTCCTGTCGGGCTGCATGATGATGGAGTCATCTCATTAGCACTGGCATGGCATTGCAGAAAGAACTACAGCAAACGTGGACAATACAAAATACTCAGAGCATGATCATTGAAGCATCATATCCAAAGACGATTAAGGAATGTACACCTGATCAGTTAACCAAGTGGTTAATCCTGGCACCCGTTATCCAGGATGCAGATAAGTCATTCACCAGAATGCTTGATTTCCAGGTGCAGCTCGTGAGCATATTCACCGGCCTTCCTGTGAACAAAGTCAGAAAGGTCCATGTAGATGATATCCTGGCAGCAAGTACAGAGCTGCTGAAGATGCTATCGGAATACAGGAACACGGAGCCTTCAGAGTTCATTGAGGTAGATGGCAAGCGGTACCGGTTCGAGAAGGACTTCAATCATGTTGAGACTGGTCAGATCATAGACATGAAACTTCTTGAGGATGTCTCAATGAATCCTTGCGAGGCATTGGCTATCTGCTACATCGAGGAAGGGATGACATACTGCCAGGAAGATGCTAGAGGAAAGGTTTTGAATCCGAATAAGAAACGGGAAGAGATATTCAAGAGGGCATTCCCTGGAGATGAATTTCTGAATTTCTTCGCTTTTTTTTTGCGAGAATCAGAGAAGCGGAAGCTCGCTATATTGGGGATACAGATAGCGAGAGTGATGAGTCAGAATCAGACAATGCACAAGAAGCTCCTCGAGACAGCGAATGGTTTACGTGGACAAGAATCCTCCTCAAGCTGGCGCAAGAGCTTGGCAAAGATGTGGACACTATTACCCGCCAGCCGTATGTGAAAACTCTGTTCTGGATGAATTACTTCAAGCTCAAGTCAGAACAAGATTACATATTACAACGACATGGCTAATGATCTGGACTTTCTTGATTCGCTTGGTTTGTCTCAGACTGATCTGAGCCAACCTGAGTCTGCATATGACAAGTTTATTCTGGGCCTTGCCAATGAGGTTACTGCTCAGTTCCAGGAATACATCACGGAAAATGTTAACAACACTGGAGGACTCGCAGCTTCCGTAGTTTACTTCCCTACCGGAGCCATGTCATTTGAGATTCAAGCGGATGACTACTACAAGTTCCAGGATCAGGGAGTCAATCCAATAGGTCAGCAAAAGTATCCAACACCTTATCAATTCAAGCTGCCGTATGTGACCAAGAATCACGCACAAGCTATCAGAGAATGGAAAGGGTACGACATGAGCCATGCATATGCATCGGCAGCAGCTACCAAGTTTAAATATGGACTCAAGCCTCGCAACATAACAGACAACGTGATGAACGATGATGTGCTGAACAGGATAGCCAATGATCTGGCAACAGTCACAGGTTTAATGTTTGAGGTCAGCTTTACTAAAAATACAAGAACATGGCAATAACATTCGTAAGTGATCCGGATCCTTTCTTCCCTGTATGCAATCCATCTAATTGGGTGTTTGAATCTGATCAGACTGCTCAGGCAAATTTCAGCTTTATCGTTGAGCTTTACTTTAGCGGTGTACTTCATTCTACTCATGAGGTGTATCCAGAATCTGCCAATGTTGGTAAGTTTAGCCCCACATCAATTGCCAGGGCAGCGGTAACATCTAACTATCCAGATGCTTCTGTCTTATCACAGAATCTGAATCCTGATCTGTATTGGGACATCATCGTGTATGAGAAATACGGAACTCCTCCTGTGGCTGATCTTGGATCCGCTACTTCAGCTCCTGCGGTAGTTTATTATTTGAATGGATCATTCAGATTTGGTGAGGCACTTGACTACGCATATGAGGATTATGATCTTGATACAGGTGGGAAAGGTGATTTGTTTCTCACTGACTTTCCAAGAAATAGGAAGGATATGTGTTCATATGAGCAGCATAAATTCCTAGCAATCATAAACAGCGGTGTTGACAACTGTACTGGATACGTAAGCCTCTATGATATCACTGGCACATTGATCACATCTGCTACCTGGACAGGAGCCTTGGCCACTAACCTACGTACACCGATGGTATGTGTTACTCCATTGACATTGGTAGATGGCACATCCCTTGTCCAGAGTGATTTCGACAATTGCTACTACTACACAATTCAGATCAAGCAAACAGCTACATCTTCAAAAGATTCAGAGATCTACAGAATTTACTATGATCAGGAGTGCAGCTCATATTCAAGGAGAACACTGATCTGGCTTAATAAGTTTGGAGCATGGGATTCATTTGCATTTACCTTGCTTTCAGAAGATAGCACAGATATCACATCGAACAAATACAACAGGCAGACTGGAAGATGGGAAGCTGGTGACTATACTTACAGCTTGAGTGATGGCTTTCAGATGACACAAAGTAAATTCATGCAGGATAAACTCATATTGAATTCAGACTGGATACATGAGGAGGTGCAGCAATGGCTTGCTCGTGAGCTTTATGAATCTCCGAGAGTTTACTTACTGAATGATTTCGGAAGCTCAGTGCTTGAGCCTGTAAACGTTACGAATGTCAGCTATACTCTGAAGCAAAGAAGGAAAGCAGGACTCATCCAAGAGCAGGTACAGATCGACAGAACTTACACCAAAGTTTCTCAATTAGGATAAGATGGAGCTGTACATTAACGATTTCAAGGTAGACATCAATGAGAGGCTTCCGTTCCCATTGACGTACAGCATCAGCGATATCAAGGATCTGAGCGCAAGGAAAGGGAACAACTCAAAGACCATCAGCTTACCAGGTACCAAGGGGAATCTTTTCCTGATGTACAATGCTTTCAGCTTATCGGTGACTCAATCAATCACCGGTGATGTCAGCTCCTTTGACTTTGATCCATCGGTAAAGGTATCTGCCAGGTATTACGAACAGGGCTTATTGCAGTTTAATGGATACTGTCAGCTCACAGACTGCGAGTATCTGAATGGAGAGTGGTCCTTCAACGTGGTATTATTCAGTGATCAGATTGACTACGTATCAAGACTATCTAAGATCAAGATCAATGAGCTTGACTGGAGCGAATACAACCATGACTGCACCCGAGACAATCAAACTGATTCATGGGCAGGAACTATCCAGGTGAATGCTACTCCGACAAGCAACAAGTCTGGAGCCAATTGGGATGGCCTTGGGTATTACTATGGCCTCATCGATTACGGATTCAATAGAGCTGATGCGTATACATTCAACGTTGAGCATATAGCTCCTCAGGTATTCTGCTATGACATCCTCAAGAAAGCATTTGAATATTGCGGTATCACCTGGACATCTACGTTCCTGGAATCTCAGACCTTCAAGAGAATGCTGATGGCATACCAGGGAGGAACATTCCCGGAGATCACTGCTGCTGAAGCTACGGCACTGTCAGCCTATACTGATGAAGAGAACAGAGCAGGCGGTTACATCATGAATACGGGAATCTCATTGGATGGTCCATGGCAGACAATCATCGGAGGAGGTGGATCACGTAAGGCAGACTACGCATTCACAGCAAATGTACAACCTGTGTGGGTAGATACTGTTACTGATCCGTCATCACAGGTAACTCAAGAAACTCCTTTTAAGTTCCAGGCAGCACAGACAGGACTATACACGATAGACTATTCTGGGGACCATGATGTGACCTTTGACTTTACCATAGCAGGAGCAACTATCCTGGATGCACATTTGAGATTCAAGCTCAGACTGTTAGTCTACAAGAATGGATTCAACATCGTTAATGATATCGTATACCAGGGTGATCTTGATAATGCTACTGGAGATGTGACAGGTACTATCTCATTCAACTACACTCGGCAGATTGATGTTACCATCAACGATGTGATACAAATGAATTATGCTGTAGTGATTGAGGATAGTGATGTGGTAGTGAGTACGATCCCGACAGCATTCAGCACAGTGTTTAAGATTGCAAATGTGAATGCTACCATGAACATTCTGAAGAATGCTCAGTCATTCGCTCCAGGATCTACAATCAATCTGAGTGACTTCCTCCCGGATATGGATGCAGCAACATTCATGAAGGGATTCGTTACAGCGTTTAATCTCTATGTGAAGCCATCAGTAGATGATCCAACTATCCTTGAGATTGAGCCTCTGAATGACTTCTATGAGGATGCATCTACAGCATTGAACTGGACTGATAAGCTGGACTACAGCAGATCACTCAAGGTGACTCCGACAATTAACTTTGCCAGCAGTGCATATCAGTTTAAATTCGCTGATGATACTGACTATTACAATACAAGCTACCAGGATGACAGAGGAGAGCAGTACGGATCCTTCATGCTTGAGTCACAGAATCAGTTCAGCAAGGATACAACAGAATTCACTCTGCCATTCGCACAGAAGCTCCTTGTCAATATTCCCGTGGATGATGTAACCTACACAGGTATCGTGATTCCGAGATCATTCCAGGCGAAAGTAAACGAGGATGGAACGTCATCAATCAACGTACAGAAGGGTAAGCCCTTTGTAGTGCAGCTCGGGCCAATGACTACAGCAGACTGGAATCATGTTGATGAGAGTGGGATGCTACATGCTGAGAGCAGCTATCCGTATGTGGGGCATCTTGACAGCTTGACATCACCAACATTCGATTTTAATTTCGGGGTTCCTGATTACATCTACTACGATGGAGCCAGCTACACCACATCGAATCTATATTTCTATCATGAGACATTCATGAAGGAGATCGTTAGTAAGTTCGGGAAGCAACTAACTTGCTACATCAAGATCACTCCAGACATGATCAATCTCTTGGACTTTAAGAAACTTATCAACATTGATGGGATAGTCTACAGGCTTCAGAAGATAGAGAACTGGGACTCAGGCAAGGATCAGACTACGATGGTGGAACTGATTCGCATAATAAAGGGAGAAGGATTGGCAGCATTCACCAACATTCCTCCATTCAATCCGGAGATCGGAAGAAACTGGAGAGTGATAGAATCTGGATCAATGCTTCTCGGAATCAGGGAGACTGAGGATGGACAACTAAGAACAATACAATAACTATGGCACTTTGGGAAGAATTACTGGTAGCAAGCCAGGGGACAGTGATCGTGAATGACACGACTGAGAAAACAATCAGCTACGATGCAATCTTCGTTTTGGAAGATACAGTATTCAACAGCATCAAGGTAGCTGGAGTGGATATCAAAGCTGAGTTAATAACTACACCAGCAACAGCGGTAAAAGCTGGAGCAATGATCCGATGCACTGGAGCACGTAAGTTCTCAGCGGTAGATTTGACATCAGGATCTGTAGCTTTAATTTTGTAAGATGTACGGGTACGGATTCTCAATGTTCATGAATAGCGTTCAGTCTACTATCAAGGCTGCTGCTTCGCTGTTCTATAGACTCACTGAGGATGGAGTGAATAGATCAACAGAAGATAACCAACAACGAATAACAGAAGAATAATGGGACAGAAGATAAGTTTAATGACTCCGAAAGGATCAGCTTTAGGACAAACAGATTTAATTGAGGCATCTGTAGATGCAGGTGGCGGTGTATTTGTAACTCGCAGTGTATCGGGAGCAGATATTCGTGATCCTCGTGTTCAGTCTGTTACAAGTTCTGCAACCGTTACTGCTACTTCTACAAACGATTTAGTAAAGATTACAGCACAGGCAGCAGGTCTTACTTTGGCTAATCCTACGGGAACATTCGCTGAAGGACAAGCATTGATTTTTAGAATTAAAGACAATGGCACTGCTCGTTCTATTTCTTTTGATACTAAGTTCAGAGCAGTTGGAGTTACGCTACCTACTACCACAACGATAAGTAAGACCACTTATGTAGGATGTATTTATAATTCTACAGATGATAAGTTTGATGTGATTGCGTCTTTAACTGAAGCATAATGTACTACGGACTATTAGGATTAGCAAGTAAAAAAGCTGCTGCGACTGACGCGGATGCAGATGCATTTATTTTAGCTGCTGGAATTACAGATAATACTCAAAAGTCGGCGATTCAGACTTTAGTAATTGATCTTAAGGGGTATGGTGTTTGGACTAAGATGAAGGCTATCTACCCAATGGTTGGTGGTACTTCTACTACTCATAAATACAATCTTAAAGACCCTCAAGATACTGATGGAGCGTTTAGATTAGTATTTAGTGGTGGATGGACACATTCAAGTACAGGAGCCTTGCCTAACGGAACTAATGCGTATGCAGATACTAAATTGAATGCAAGTACTGTGCTTTCTTCATTTAATAGCAATCATATTTCTTTTTATTCAAGAACTCAAAACTTAACAGACTCAGCTAATATGGGTGGAGGTTCTGGTAGTGCTTATTTCACATTGGAAAAAGCAACTAATTGGAATGGAAGTACATTCTTAAATTATGGCATTGACCCTACTACTGGTCTATTTATAAATGCCCGAACGGCTAACAATGTTCAAAAGCTATATAGAAACGGAAGCCAATTAGGAAGTACAAATACAACTACAAGTACTGCATCTGCAAACGCAAATTTATATTTAGGTGCAAGAAATATTGGAGGAGGTAATCAATACGCAGCAAGAGAATGCGCATTTGCCACAATAGGAGACGGGTTAAACGACACAGAATCGTCTAACTTATACACGGCAGTACAAGCATTTCAAACTACTTTATCTCGTAACGTATGAAGCTAACAGATATCACACAGGCAGAATGGTCTACATATGTAGGACTATTGACAGAGGTGCAAAAAAACCAATTAGTAGGACAGCAGTACACAGCAGACAGCTATTTCAATCCGATTCAGGATGCAGATGATAACTGGGTAATATCTGTAGAAGAAATGGAATACTGCACTAATTCTACTTTTGCATGGGTAAAGAACTTGGATTTAATCACGTACAATCCTAAACCTGCTCCGCCTTTTCCACCAATTAACTAACTTTAAACGGGCAGCATGACTGCCCTTTTTTATACAACGACATGGCAAACAAAGAAGCTGTATTTTCTCTAAGGGTTGATACCGGTAACTCGGTACAGGATGTTCAGTCTTTTGACAAGGCAGTCAACAGTCTCAATAAGGATCTCAATGCTGTCGATAAAACAGCGAGCAGCCTTGATGGCATCGATGACTTTACTCAGCGGATGAATGAGCTATCTGCAAGGATAGAAGCTGGAGGTCTGACAATGCGAGACATGACTCAAGTCATGAAGCAATACCAGACCATCGCTGCTCAAGCTGGCATGGAGTCACCTGTAGGACAGCAGGCATTGCAAGCTGCTGCACAGCTCAAGGATCAGATCAGTGATTTGAAGGCTGCTACTACTGCACTATCCTCAGATTTTGTGGCCCTTGACACTACACTCGCAGGAGTGGAGACAGGAGCTGCTGTATTCCAGGGATTCGAATCAACTATTGCTTTGACAGGCGTAGAGAGTGAAGCTCTTGTGCAGACAATGGTTAAGCTACAAGCTGTACAAGGTGCGGTGAATGCTGTTCAAACTATTGCGAACAATCTTAATTCAGATGCCATCCTGGGGATTCAATTGAGAACAGCATATGAGAAAGCATATACTGCTGTTGTTGGCCAATCAACTGGAGCATTAAAGGTATTTAAGATAGCACTTGCAGCTACTGGTATAGGTGCTGTGATCGCATTGGTAGGCACATTAATAGCAAACTTTGACAGCCTCAAGGATAGAATCTTTGGTACAAGCGAAGCTACCAGAGCAATGGCCGCCACAATGGATGCTTATAAACAAGGAGCACAGGATGCTATTGTGCAGACTACTGAGGTAGGCAATGCATTTGAACTTGCAAGAAAGGGAGTTATATCTAAGGAAGAAGCATTATACACATACAATGAAACTCTCGGGGATGCATTCGGAAGGACAACGGATCTGAATGAAGCTGAGAATATCTTCATAAAGAAAAAAGAGGCATTTGTTCAAGCAGCTGCACTCAGGGCACAAGCTACAGCACTCTTCGCTAAGGCGGCTGAAGAACAAGTAAAAGCATTGACTGCATCACAAGAGGATCAGACTACATTCCTGGATAAAACATCGACAGCATTTAAAACATATTTTTTCGGTATTGAGGAGGGAGCTAAGAATCAGTTGAATGCTCAGAAGAAAAGAATCAAAGAACAGGAAACTCTGTATAATAAAAATGCGGAGATGATTCTAAATGTAGGTAAGGCTAAAATGTTGGAAGCTGAAACTACAGAGAATATGAATGGAATCATCTCAGAGAATGAAAAAAAGACTCAAGATGATATCGCAGCTAAAAGGAAAGAAGCAGCAGAGAAAGCCAAGAAGCTACGTGAGCAACAGCTTGAGGATGCAAAAAAAGCCTGGGAAAAAGAGAAGGAACTATCATTGAAATATGCAGAGGATCTCGCTAAAATAATTGAGGATAGAGTAAAGAAAGAAGATGAGATCATTCGGCAGTCTGCAATCACAAAGGCTGAGCTTATGGAGCGTGAAGCTGCAAGAATAGACAAGCTGCGCCAAGATGAATTCAATGACGCCATAGGATATTTGGAAGCAGACCTGATAAACAATGAGAACAACTTCAATGCAAAACGTGATCTACTTGAAATGCAGAGACTGGAGGAGCTTTCAAATAAGGAGCTAACTGAAGGTGAAATCACAGCAATTGAGGCCAAGTATGCTAAGCAAAGATCAGATTTAAATAAGCAGGAGCAGGACTTAAAAATTCAAGCTGTACAAAATACTCTGACAACCATCAGTAATCTCGCTCAGTTATTTGCTGGAGGTAGTGAGAAGCAACAGCGTAAAGCATTCCAAATACAAAAAGCTGTAAGCATTGCACAGGCTACAATAGATACTTACAAAGCAGCTCAGGCGGCATATGCATCATTGGCTGGAGTTCCGGTAGTAGGTCCTGCCCTTGGTGCTGCTGCTGCTGCCGCAGCGGTTAGTGCTGGTTTATTGAATGTAAAAAATATAGCATCACAGAAATTTGAAGGAGGAGGTTCTTCTGGATCAACAGCATCTGCTGGAGCTGTATCTGCTGGAGCAACATCAGCTCAACTCGGTGGAGCTGGTACCAATGCGAATCTGAATACACAGCAAACCAATACAGCGGATCTGATAGCTCAGAGCAATGAGGGGACTCCAGTCTACGTTCTTGAGTCTGACATCACAGGCACTCAGAACAAGGTGGCTATGCAGAATAAACTTAGCGTGTGGTGATGAACTTCCATGTATCCTTGTTTGCCATGAACTGATCGGATATGCTGAAGCAACCATAGAGGTCAAGGAATTCCTTGGCCTTTTTTTTGTCCTTGGCAATCTTGATATTTTCACCTGGTGAATGTGGTACCTGGTAATAATTCAGATACATGCTCTTGATGAAATGATTATGACCTGACCATGTGATGGAATCGAATAACTCAATGAGCTTGTTGCTGTTCATCATGACTGGAGCATGGCATTCAAAGTTAATCGTAGTGCATTCCATAGCTTTGAGCGCATCCATAGTGTTCTGCATTGCTTCCTGGTAGGTAGGTGCATGTCTGTCATTGATCAGCATTGGCCCAGATGATAGGACTCTGTTAGGATCGAACTTGGGACCAAGAAAGAAATCATCATTCATGTAGATGAAATCTCCTCCGATCAGCGAGGCAAAGGTAAGGATCTTGTGAGTGACATCACATCCCCGGATGGATGATCTGCTGCGAGGTTCCAAATTGATGGTGCCAGGGACATGATCTCCGATAACGTAGATCTCTGCATCGGGGTAAACATTCAAAGCCCATCGGATGGACTCACTGATGCACTGATCATCACGCAGTCTTTTGTAAGGGTATACGAATCTCATGAAACAAAATTACATATTTAAGTATGAAAAGAGAACTGCCTGTATATGAGATCTACATTGATCTGAATGAAGAGGAGACAACTGTATCATTCAATTCCCTTGTGGCAGAGCCTGCGCATGAGATTAGCTATCAGACTTTCAGCAAGGTGAAACGCTACCAATTCAATGAGGAGGAGCGAGTTATCACAGGTGTGGCTATTTCAGCAGATACTCCTATTTACAGATATGACGATGAGACTAAGGAGGAATACTATGTGGTGTTCACCAAGGATGCTATCAAGAACATCATCGTTGACTATGCAAGAAAGCAGAATTTCAATAACGTTAATCTGAATCACAATCCTAACCAGGTGGTGGATGGTGTGTACATGATCCATAGCTACCAAGTAGATGAGGCCAAAGGATTCACCAAGCCAGAGAGATTCCATGATGTGAATGATGGATCCTGGATCGTTAGCTACAAGGTCATGAATGATGAGGTTTGGGATAAAGCCAAGTCTGGACAAGTATCAGGCTTCTCTGTAGAGGGATCATTCTTTCTACAGTACACCGGAAGAACTACTGAAACGGAAATGATGAACCAGATATTCAAGGCCCTTGAGGATCTGCGTGGAACAATAAAGCATATTAACAAAAACAAAAGATAGATGAACGAGAATTTCAAAAAAGTAATGGATGCCATTGCCGACATGAAGACAATGTTCTCAGGTACTGCTGAATCAACAGAGCAGAACTTCTCTGAGGCTTTGCTAATGGATGGTACTGCTATCGCTTACGAAGGAGAATTAGCTCCAGGCACACAAGTATTTGTGGTAGCTGATGGAGAACAGATTCCTGCACCAGAGGGCACACATGCACTTGGTGGGGAATATGAAGGATTAAGCATTGTTGTTGATGCGAATGGTGTTATCACAGAGGTTATTGATGAGCGTGCTGCTGAGGCTGCTGCTTCATCTGAAGAGACTCCTGCTGAAGCTCCTGCAACAGAACAAGCAATGAGTGCAGCCGATGTTGAGGCAATCGTGACAGCAAAGATGGCAGCATTCTCTACAGTGGTCGAATCACTTGGAGAAATGCTTCAGACTATTGTGTCCGACAATGAATCACTTCGCACTGAAATGTCTGCAATGAAATCAGAATTCGATGCATTCAAAGCAGCTCCTTCAAACAGCACTACAGAAGGCGAAAAATTCGCAAGGGTTACGAGTACCTTAACATCTCGTCAACAATTTTTAAAATCACAAATCAAATAAAAACAGACAACCATGAGTTTAAAGAAATTCATTAAGCAAAAATTCGATTACGATGTGTCAGGATTGGCAGCATACGTAGACGAGCAAAGAGAAGACTTGATCACAAGATCAGTAACTGAAGCGAAAACACTTCGCTACATCTCTATCCAAGAAGGTATCAAAGGATCTCAAGAGATCAAACTTCTTGATGACACATTAACTTACCAAGCAGGTGACTGCGAGATGACACCAGCAGGAGACACTGTCTTCACTGATCGTGCTATCGCTGTTGAAACTCTTGGTTACATGAAACGTTTCTGCCAGAAAGATCTTGACGGATTCTGGACTCAGTTGGCATTGCGCCCAGGTGCATCTGCTGAGGACAAGTCTCTTCCTTTCGAGGCACAGATCACAAACTACCTTTTGACTCTTCATGCTCTTGAGCTTGATAAGTTGATCTGGAGAGGTAACAAATCAACAGGGACAGGGAACCTTCAGTGGATGAATGGGTACCGTCAGTTCTTGACTGTTGCTAACGGATGTGTGAACTTGAATACTTCATCTACTGCGAGCATCGATGCTTCAAATGCTTATGATGTATTCTATGAGGTGTTCTCTAACACACCTGAGGCTGTTGCTGAATCAACTGATTTCGTATGCTTCACAGGCCGTGAGAACTTCAACTTCTTGATGAAGAACTTGGTAGACTTGAATTTCTTCCATTATTCTCCAGCACAAATCTCTACAATGGAAGAGATCATCGTGCCAGGAACAGACATGCGAGTAGTGAAAGTTCCAGGATTGAACACTTTGGATAACATCTACACAGGTAAAGCATCTCATTTCGTATTCGGTACTGACTTAGTATCTGACTTCGATTCTTATGATTTGTTCTATTCTCAAGATGACGATGTAATCTATGTACGTTCTAAATTCCGTGCAGGGGTACAGGTTCCATTCTTGGATCAGATCGGTGTGTGGAACGGAACAGGTTCACCTAACTAATTGAATTAACCGGGGGACTTCGGTCCCCTTTTTTGAAACTTAAAAAATAAGAATCGTGAGCTGTAACATGACTTCGGGTTTTAATGATCGTAGCTGCACCAATGGAAAAGGGGGCATCAAATCGGTTATTTTCTTCCCGCTATCCGCAATAGCTACTGGACCAACTTTGACAGGTAACGAGGTTACAACCTTGACTGTTACAGGTGAGGTATTCCAGTACAAATTAAAATCTAACCTTTCCAGCTACACTGCTCCTATTCGTGTGAACAAGGACAATGGTACTCTTTGGTACGAGCAAACTTTGAACATGATCCTTGCATCAGATACAAAGGAACTACGTGCAGAGATCCATTTGCTTGCGCAGAATGAGGTGGTAGCAATCGTTGAAAAGGCTGATGGTAACTATGTAGCACTTGGCCTTAATGAAGGTATCCAGGTGAACGATGCATCTGAGTATACTTCCGGTGTTATCAAGTCTGATAGAAACGGTCATACTATCGTATTGGCTGGACTTGAGAATGACGAGGTTCCAGATGTAAATGCATCAATTGTAGCTACATTGTTGACTCAACAATCTCCTGTAGTTTAATCTGCAATTAAACCATAAAGAAGGGAGAGGGTTTGCCCTTTCCCTTTTTTTGTAACTTAGAGCCATGAAAATACAAAAGAAATTCATCGGAGCGAAAGTCAAAAGTAATCTGGTCAACAGATACTACGTGATTGAGGAGGGAAACGAAGAGCTTTATATTAAGCTCGGATTACTCCACATTTTTGAAGCATCAGAACCTAAGATAAAAAAATATGCTAAGATTGGAAAGGAATCAGACAAGCACAATGATAGTGACAGTGACGGAGCTAAAGACTCTGGCGAGTCCGTATTGGCTGTTTGAATTTGAGGAAGAGCAATCTTTCGACAAAGTATACTGCATCCTGCCTAACATCTCTACATCAACAGAACGCTTTGATGAATTCGAGGTGACTGATGGTGTGGATGTCACCTTTCCATATGCTGGATTCTACACGTACAGAATCTATGAACAAACAAGCCCAAGCAATCTTGATCCTGATCTTGCCACATCACTATGTGAAGAGGGCCGAGCGCATGTATTTGAGATTGCATCCCCATCAAATGAGTTCCATACAACTATAGTAAACAACATCTATGAATAAGATCACATCACTTTCATTCAGTAAAGAATACCAGAAGCCTGTCGAGGAGAAAGATCGGCAGCGTGGATTCATGAAATGGGGAAAGAAAAATGACTATCCTTTCTTTTTGATAGAGCTGCTGCAAGGATCTGCCTGGCACCAGGGTATCATCAAGAATAAAACATACTACATTGCTGGAGGTGGACTCGAGACAGTATCCGGTGATGCTACTTTATTCTTAAAAAATAGCTTCTCTGACTTCGACATGAATGAGATCGTGCAGAGAATGACATTTGACTTCGAGCTTTTTGGAGCCATGGCTGTGATAGGTACATGGAACAGAGAAGGATCCAAAGTAGTGCGCTGGGAATACATCGCTGTGGATCTTATCCGAATGACAGAAGATGAGCGCACTTACTTTGTTTCTGATGATTGGTCATCTCTTCAGCAGACTCCAGAGGCTACAAATTTCAGAAGCTATCCTGCCCTTGATGAGAATAATCGCACAGGATCCTTCATGCTTTATTACAAGGAGCCAGCGAAACAAGCCAAAGGAGAGAAAGGAATCTATCCGAAGGCACCATATTACGGAGGAATCACTGCTATTCAGACTGATGTTGACATTAGCAAGTTCCATATGTACGAGCTACAGAATGGATTCAAGGCAGGAACACTTATCAACCTTGCATCAGGTGAGCCTGAGACAGCAGAGGAAGAGAGAAAAATCAAGGACCAGATCAAGGGCCGTACACAATCTGTTGAGGATGCTGGTGAGATCATCATCACATTCAGCAATGGAGCAGATGAGGCACCATCTGTAATGCCATTGAATGGGAACAATTTACATGAGCGTTATTTGATGACAGAGAAATCTGTTCAGCAGAATATCCTGGTAGCTCATTCGGTGGTAGCTCCATCACTCTTTGGCATTGCTCCTACAGGATCATTCAATGCTGCTGAAACTGCGGATCTCTTTGAAATCTATAAGACAACCTATGTAAATGCTCGCCAAAAACAGATTGAGTGGATGGTTAACTACATGGCAAAGCTGTCTGCGGCCGTGGCTACATTGAAACTTGTCGATGTAAATCCAATTAACGTGCAACAAAATCAGCCAATTGCAGGGCCTACAGCGACAGATCAGCCATCAACTGATACTGCGGTAGTGGATGTGGCTAAATCAGCTCTAAACGGGGCGCAAATCGCATCACTTGTTGAGGTGGTAGCTAACATTAAAGGAGGAATATTGACTGCTGACTCAGCACTACAGATCATTCTGGCATCATTCCCAACAATTGATGAGGCACAAGCTCGTAAAATCGTGGGCCTTCCCACTACTTTGATGTCAAGCTGTGATCATAAACATCAGTTTAATGCTGATGAGATCGGCATCTTTTCGGAGTACGGAATGAATGCTGATGAATACAAGGTGATCAAGAGTGAGGTCATTGAATGGGATACACCTTCAGATGAGATATTCGGCAAGGAACAGATGATGTTCGCTACAATCGGAGAGATCAAGGCTAACATCTCGGCCCTGGACAAATCAGTCCTTTCAATGCTTGCTGAAGGAGAGGATTCTACAGCTATAGCACAGGCAACTGGTAGCACAATTAAAGATGTGGCCGAGGCCATTGCTCGATTGGTAGCATATGAAATCTATGTGGATGGCGAGGTTAATGACCTGGGAAAGTCATTGCTGGAGGAAGCTCCAGCTCCCGTTGATAGATTCATGGTAGTGTATACGTACATGGAAAGACCAGGTGTCCCCCCTGTGATCACCAAGAGCCGTGACTTTTGTCTTCGTTTGTTGAGCCTCAATAGACTCTACACCCGGGATGATATCAATAACATCAGCTCAAGATTAAGCCCATATCGTGATGTATGGAAATACAGAGGAGGATGGTATACCAATCCTGAGACAGGAGCTTCAACACCTTACTGCCGACATATTTGGATGCAACAACTTGTAATAAAGAAATAAAATGAACTACCTACTATCCGTTGAGAATTTAAAGAAGCTCGGTCTCATCCATGCGAATACCGACACAAAGATCCTTTCTGTTTGCATCAAGCGATCACAGGATATGCATCTACAGCCAGCACTCGGAACACCTTTGTACAAGGCTTTACTCACTCGTGTTGAAACAAGTACATGGACTGCTGACTATCTTACGCTGATGAATGATTATGTGGTGCCTTGCTTGGTAGCATTTGTGGACTATCGTGCTGCGGCCATGCTCAATGAGAAGCTAACTAATAAAGGAGTGGGCCGACAGGATGACGAGACTATGACTCCGAATACTGACAGCGATACAAACCATCTGAGAGATATGCTCAGAAAAGATGCGTATTTTTACAAGGAGAGATTGATCGGATTCTTGAAAGATGATAACGGAGTAAAGTATCCGGAATACATCATCTGTTGCGA